>Ga0307968_1003280_pt1 | contig 13456 bp, 11 predicted proteins | sample OrgLakmetagen650_FD_201834 | JGI IMG/M metagenome (GOLD analysis project Ga0307968, IMG submission 201834) | Saline water microbial communities from Organic Lake, Antarctica - #650 | ecosystem: Environmental > Aquatic > Non-marine Saline and Alkaline > Saline | place: Antarctica: Organic Lake... | reverse complement strand
GGTGGGTGGTTGGGTACGGATCACAAGCAACCACGCACCCGCGCACACACCCACGCACACCCCCACCTGCACTCCCATTTCCACCACACCCATACACTCACACACACACACACGCACACACACACACCTGTGGCATCACTGCTGCCCGTACTTGCAGTTGCCTGCTATCGTACCATCCCGGTGGACGGGACACAATAATGACTTGGGCCTTTTTGCCACCCTTGCCACTCTGACCAGTGGCAGCACGCAGCCCAAGTAGCCGCGCAATTTGGACCAGTACAGCCTGCGTCATGAGCGAAAAAGCACACATACAATAATGTGTGCAGTGAGCCAGCACAGCCTGCGTCGTGAACAAAGAAGCACATATACACATTGTAGAAGCACACAGTTTAGGAACACGCATAACAGAAGCACACGTGACAGAAGCAAGATTATAGAAGCACACATTATAGAAGCATGCGTAACAGAAGCACACATTATAGAAGCACACATAACAGAAGCACACATTATAGAAGTACACAAAACAGAAGCACACATTATAGAAGCACACATTATGGAAGCACACATAACAGAAGCACACATTATGGAAGCACACATTATAGAAGCACACATAACAGAAGCACACATTATGGAAGCACACATTATAGAAGCACACATAACAGAAGCACACATTATGGAAGCACACATTATAGAAGCACACATAACAGAAGCACACATTAAAAAATCACACATTAGAAAGGCACACATAACAGAAGCACACATTATAAAATCACACATTAGAAAGGCACGCGTTAACAAAATAGTACACACATGAACATGCTTGAAAAGAGCACATGCTGCATAAGCACACCTAGTATGATTATTGGTCACACAGAGGCAAGGTGCCTGTAGCAGTGGCAACCACTGTCAAAGAACAATGATTCAGCAGATGATATCAATTGGTTGTGTGTGTATTTGCCCAAACCGATAGCAGCCACCGCGGCCTTGCTTATCAGGCAATCTTTCCACACACACACACACACACGCACTTTCATTGGAATGAAGCTGCCAGAGACGGGTCACCCACGCCTGGCTGTGCTTGCCTGAGGCAGTGACAGCCATCGTGCCTAACTTTGTACACTTTCATTGCAATGAAACTAACAGAGACAGACCACCCACACCTGGAATGCAGCTGCCAGAGACGGGTCACCCACACCTGGCTGTGCTTGCCTAAGGCAGTGACAGCCATCGTGCCCAACTTTGTGCACTCTCTCCACATAATGAAGCGTAAAGAAGGCAGGTGGAGTCTACCTGGCTGTGCTTGCCCGTTGCAGTGACAGCCATGGTGCCTTAACTTTGTGCACTCTCTCCACATAATGAAGCGTAAAGAAGGCAGGTGGAGTCTGCCTGGCTGTGCTTGCCCGTTGCAGAGACAGCCATCGTGCCCAACTTTGTGCACTCTCTCCACATAATGAAGCGTAAAGAAGGCAGGTGGAGTCTACCTGGCTGTGCTTGCCCGTTGCAGTGACAGCCATGGTGCCTTAACTTTGTGCACGCTCTCCACATAATGAAGCGTAAAGAAGGCAGGTGGAGTCTACCTGGCTGTGCTTGCCCGTTGCTGTGACAGCCATCGTGCCTTAACTTTGTGCACTCTCTCCACATAATAAAGCGTAAAGAAGGTAGGTGGAGTCTACTTGGCTGTGCTTGCCCGTTGCAGTGACATCCATGGTGCCTTAACTTTGTGCACTCTCTCCACATAATGAAGCGTAAAAAAGGCAGGTGGAGCCTACCTGGCTGTGCTTGCCCGTTGCAGTGACAGCCATCATGTCTTGGTCCTCCTCCTGCTCTGCAGCAAAGCGTGTGATCCGTGCAGCCTCACGCTCCACGTGGAAACCATGGGAGGCCTCACGCGCCGCGCGCTTGTTCTGTATGGGTAAGAGGGTATGTGTGTGTTGCATTAGGTATGAGCATGTGTGTGTATGTGTGTGTGTGCCTGTGTGTAGGTGTGTGTTGCTGTACGTATGAATACATGTGTGCATGTGTGTTGCTATTGGTATGAACACGTGTGTGTGTGTGTGTGTGTGTGTGTGTGATCCGTGCAGTCTCACGCTCCACGTGAAAACCATGGGAGGCCTCACGCGCCGCGCGCTTGTTCTGTATGGGTAAGAGGGTATGTGTGTGTTGCATTAGGTATGAGCATGTGTGTGTATGTGTGTATGTGCCTGTGTGTAGGTGTGTGTTGCTGTACGTATGAATATATGTGTGCATGTGTGTTGCTATTGGTATGAACACATGTGTATGTGTGTGTGTATGCACAGGAAGCTAAGCATAAACACCTCGTTGTGCTTAAGAATGAGAGAGGAAAAATCTCCAGGCATACATCTGCATACGGTGTATAAACACAATTCTGACCGGCCCTACATATCGGCACACACACATACACGCACACATACACGTACACACACACACACGCACACACAATGTTTGCTTGTCCCATGCCTTTTTCCAGGATCCTGCTTGCCGCCCTTTGCACCACAAAAAAATGCGTACACACACACGCACAAACACACACACACACACACACCCACACCCACCCACCCACCCACCCACACCCACCCACACCCACACCCACACCCACACCCACCCACCCACAACCACACACACACACACACCTGTCGCTTCTCCTGCTTCAACCGTGCCTTTTCTCCGGGTGCCAGCTTGCCGCCTTTCGCCGCCTTTGCCCCGGACTTGTGCTTCTTGCGCTGAGGCCCCTCTCGGTCACTGATACCTGCACGTGAGTATTGTACCCCATAAGCTTTGAACTTATTGACCCCTCTAATTAAATTCCAGGGCTCTCTCCGTCCTTCGGATAACCATATTTAGGGTCAGCCTGAACCATATGAACTCATACGGTATCCTTTGCATGAATTTCATCAAACATGAGTACATAGGTACATACACAATTCTGGCCAACCACACACATATCCGTTGGGTTGGCAATAATCGCACATGAAGACCCTCAAAAAGCAGGGCTGTGTGCCTGTGCAGATTAGTCTTGCAGCCCAATTCTGACTGTTCTGTACACCTGATTGCGCTAGTTCATACGCTACAGTATCTAAGCGTTTTGTTTACACCTTTTTTTGAGGACTTTTCAGCAGCCCAACCCTTTTTGCTGCAACAAATCAGCAACCAACTTGTTCATGATTTCCTTTCTCAGCAGAACAATAGACATTTTCTTTTTCTTTCTGAGCTTATGGATTTATTTGTGGCTGGCCGAGACCAGTCAGCAGCCGATCAGCCAAACAACCTGGCTGAAGGTCACCCCCTATTGTAACCATTGTAACCATAAGCGTTGGTGCCATGTCCCTGCTTTGCACATATATGCATTCCTGAATCAAGACTCATACAGACTCCTCAAGTTTGTGTCAGATTTTCAATTTTCGAGACTGGTTGATTTTGTTTCACCAGCCAATTGCCATCAGCCAGAGTCTCCGGCTGTAGGCCATCCTTGTAACCCCCCAACCCCCTTCCCTGCTTTGCACATACTTTCGTAGGGTTGGCCACAACCATATATATATGCACCGTATATGACCGTATGTTTGGTAATTTCCCTGCCAGAAAAAACGTATATGCACCGTATATATATTATACAGATATAACACATATATGGTTCTGGCCAACCCTGTACTTTCGCCTTCACACGTTGCAGCCGCACGCAATAATATGATATTAAGGCCCAATAACGTAAAAGGGGTGCAGCGATGACTGGAGCATTCAGTGGACGTGCACATGATCAGCACACACACACACACGTAAAAGGGCAGGAGCACACCTAAAGCCTGGCCAGGATTACAATCTAGAGAAAGAAAAAGAATAAATACAACACGCATACTTGCAGGCAGTGGCAATGAGTCGGTCTGCACACGTGTCAGATGTCGACTGCACAAAGCCTGCCGTGCCTTGCTTTCCACTCCACGACATAATAATAGGGTTGGCCAGAACCGTACATGTACGCCGTATATGACCGTACAATTGGTGATTTCCTAGCCAAAAATACTGTATGTACACCGTATATATATGGTTCTGGCCAACCCTACATAATAACACGACATAAAAAGCCCTTACAGAAACTCCTTTAAAAAATCACGCATGCAGTGTAAACGACCACTCCCAGCATAACCTCCCCTATTTTTTATTCCGGCCACGAGGTGTGATGGTGCAGAGGGTGCAGAGGGTGCAGAAAGTGGGTGAGGAAGGAACGAATGTCGCAGGCCACCACAAAACCCTCACTCATCCCCCTTTAAGGCAGCGTTTGTATTTCAAGGGAAGAGGGGGGGGGGGTCTTTGGCTGGTCCCCAGTCCTCCGTTCATTTTCCTTCCAATCCGAGGATTACGACCTGCACGCTGCACGCTGCACACTGCTCGCACAGACACAAGGGTCGCAGCAAAGCTGCTCCTGCTTACCTTGTGGGACGGCGGATGCTCTTTGAGGGGTTTGGGGTTGGTTAGGCCGCACGTAGCATGGAAACGCTTCTTGCACAGGCACACACCGCGCCTGCTCAACCTCGTTGCCGTCGCTGTCCACCTGGGGTAGGAGCATGTGAACATGGGAGCATGTGAGCATGTGTGAGCATGTGTGATTGCGCGCTCTCATGAACCCTGATGGTTGCCTTTGCATGGCAACTGACGTGTAGTAAGGAAGCGCCTCTCGCACTCATGCACACACACACACACGCACGCAAGAACCAACCTGCACTTGCACCACCTCCTCCTCCATTGCCAACTTCTCAGCAGCACGTTGACTCAATCCAGCATCCGCCCCCCGCCCTCTGCCTCCTCTTCCTCTCCCTCGTCCTCCCCTGCAAGTGTCGCAATCAACACAATGTGTGTCGCAATCAACACAATGTGTCGCAATCAACACAATGTGTGTCGCAATCAACACAATGTGTAGCAATCAACACAATGTGTCGCAATCAACACAATGTCACAATCAACACAATGTGTCACAATCAACACAATGTGTCGCAATCAACATACAATGTGTCGCAATCAACACAATGTGTCGCAATCAACACAATCAACACAATGTATCGCAACCAACACAATGTGTAGTAATCAACACAATGTGTCGCAATCAACACAATGTGTAGCAATCAACACAATGTGTCGCAATCAACACAATGTGTTGCAATCAACACAATGTGTCGCAATCGACACAATGTGTCGCAATCAACACAATGTGTTGCAATCAACACAATGTGTCGCAATCAACACAATGTGTCGCAATCAACACAATGTGTTGGCTTAAGCGTCCACATGTCACATGCCTAGGGTCGGCCAGAACCGTGTATGACTAGGGTTGGCCAAAACCATATATACGGTGTATATACGGTATATTTGGTAGGGAAATCACCAATTATACGGTCATATACGGTGTATATATACGGTTCTGGCCAACCGTATATATGACCGTATGTTTAGTAATTTGCCTGCCAAAAAACACCGTATATATACTGTATATGGTTATGGTTATGGTTATGGCCAACCCTACACACGCCCCTTTCAATTTTGAGTAGGGTTGGCCAGAACCGTATATTTACACCGTATATGACCGAATATTTGGTGATTTCCCTGCCAAAATACCGTATATATACCGTATATATATGGTTCTGGCCAACCCTAATTTTGAGGCAAGAGACACAAAATGTGTAGGGTTGGCCAGAACCATATATATACGGTGTACATACGGTAATTTTGGCTTGGGAATCACCGAATATACAATGTATATGTACGTACATATACGGTTCTGGCCAACCCTAAAAATGTATCATCGGAGTCAGTGTCGGTAGGCTGACTCCAGGCTACACACCCTACCTTGTCTTCATTCCGCGATGAGTGCACCTAGGTTTAAGTCACAAGCGTGGCCAAGCAACACATAATGCAAATACTTCGACTTCTTACTACTTACAAGCAGCTAAAAACCTTCCTTTTCCTGTTCCCAACCAGCAGTCCCAACACAGTTGTGTGCTAGCACAAAGGGCATAGAATGGGGTTGGTCAGGAACGAGTATGCAAGGTCTTACCATACCCTTCCCTAGGAAGTTCATAAAACATTCCGCAAGCATACTCATATTTGTAGGGTTGGCCAGAACAGTATATATACGCCATATGTGACCGTTAGTTTGGTGATTTCCCTGCCAAAAATACCGGATATTACACCGTATAGTTATGGTTCTGACCAACCCTACATATTTGCACTGCGGGGTGGCTGCGGAATGGCTGCGGCATGCTGTAGTATTTGCAGAGTTGGCCAGAACCATAGACATATACGTAGGGTTGACCAAAACCGTATATGTGCACCGTATATGACCGTATATTTGGTGATTCCCTGCCCAAAGTACCTTTATTACACCGTGTATATGTGGTTCTGGCCAACCCTATATATGTATACGGTGTTTATTATATACAGTATATACAGTATTATTGGCAGGGAAATCACCTAATATACGGTCATATACGGTGCACATATACAGTTCTGGCCAACCCTAAGTAATTAATCTTGGGTCATTTCTGGGTCCTTCCTTTTTTGTTGTTGTTTTATGGGTGCAAAGAGGGGCGAGGATTCGATTGAGTGTTTACAAAATTTGGGGTCTGCAACGAGTACGGCAAGGTGGGGAATGTGGGACATAAAAAGGAAGGGTAAGCAAGGAAGTATCCCAGAGTATATGGACAGCAACTGCGGTGTGTGTGTGGACAGCAGCTGCGGTGTGTAATTTCACGCCACTGGCCTGCCCTGCAAAAGAAGCACAACAGGCGCATTGCGTGCATGGGACAGAACGCGCATGACGTGTGTGTGTGTGTGTGTGTGTAATTGAGCCGGCATGCAAGAGATAAGGGAACTCTCTGCCCCTGCAGGAAATAAAGGAGTGCTCAGCCCCTGCTTCTGCTCAACGTACAGTTGTTCTGTAAGAGGGGCCTCATCTTCCTCCGACAGATACAAATGACAGTACCCTACCGGCGCAAACTGCTTTTGTTCTAATTCAAAACTTCTAACCATGCAATGCACTAATTGCATCACTTCCTAATTCCGCACTGCTACATTTGCCTGCCTCGTACCTTTACACTTTTGTTCTAAGTGGAAACTTCTGCCCATGCAATGCACTCATTGCATCAATTCGTAATTTCGCACTGCTACATTTGCTTGCCTCGTACCTTTACGCTTTTGTTTTAAGAACTTCTACCCATGCAATGCACTCATTGCATCACGTCCTGAGTTCGCGCTGCCCACATTTGCCTGCCTCGTACCTTCATGCCTACACACCCTCAAACCCAGCTCATACACAGGGTTGGCCAGAACCATACGTTCATACGTATTTACGGTGTACATATGGTATTTTAAGCAGGGAAAACACCATACATACGGTCATATATGGTGCAGATATACGGTTCTGGCCAACCCTACTCATACAACGAGAGACCGGGGCATGCAACAAGATGTGCTCATGCAACAAGATGCGCTCATGCAACAAGCCGATCATGCAACAAGACGCTCGCTCATGCAACAAGACGCTCATGCAACAAGATGTGCATGCAACAAGACGCTCATGCAACAAGATGCGCACAAGCAACAAGATGCGCTCATGCAACAAGACGCTCATGCAACAAGATGCGCACAAGCAACAAGATGCACTCATGCAACAAGATGCGCACATGCAACAAGACGCACATGCAACAAGATGCGCATGCAACAAGATGCGCTCATGCAACAAGACGCTCATGCAACAAGATGCGCACAAGCAACAAGATGTGCATGCAACAAGATGCGCATGCAACAAGATGTGCATGCAACAAGATGTGCATGCAACAAGCCGCTCATGCAACAAGACGCTCGCTCATGCAACAAGATGCGCTCATGCAACAAGATGTGCATGCAACAAGATGCGCACATGCAACAAGATGCGCACATGCAACAAGATGCACTCACGCAATAAGATGTGCATGCAACAAGATGTGCATGCAACAAGACGCTCATGCAACAAGACGCCTCATGCAACAAGATGTGCTCACTTTCGTTCGTTTTAGCCTGCTCCTTCCTCTGAGTGCAGAGACCATGCCTAGGGTTGGCCAGAACCATATATATGCGGTGTATGTACGATATGGTTGGCAGGAAAATCACCAAAAATACGGTCATATACGGTGCACATATACGGTTCTGGCCAACCCTATATATGACCGTATGTTTAGTGATTTCCCTGCCAAAAAACACCGTATATATATACTGTATATGGTTATGGTTATGGTTATGGCCAACCCTACACACGCCCCTTGCAATTTTGAGTAGGGTTGGCCAGAACCATATATATACACCGTATATGACCGAATATTTGGTGATTTCCCTGCCAAAAATACCGTATATATACCGTATATATATGGTTCTGGCCAACCCTAACCATGCCCCATCTTTGCCTGCTCAAATCCTCTATGTGCATAGACCATGCCCCATCTTTGCCTGCTCGATTCCCCTGTGTGCAGAGACCATGCCACATCATTGCCTGCTCCTTTCCCTGTGTGCAGAGACCATGCCACATCTTTGCCTGCTCGATTCCCCTATGTGCAGAGACCATGCCACATCTTTGCCTGCTTGAAACCCTTATAATTAACCAGGGTTACTTAATAAGGCAAGGTACCTTAATAAGGTACCTAACCCTAAACCCTGAACCCTAAACACGACTACCTTAAACACCTAACCACGCTAGCTCACGCCCTGAAGAGCTTTGTACCGCAACCTTCCGAAACCTAGCAAGTCCAATATTAACCCCGCCGCCTGCGCAAAGAAACCCGCTTACACTCAGAAACTCGCCAGCTCACGCCCTGATCCTAAAAGTCGTACATGCTCACGCCTTGATCGTAAAAACCGTACCTGCTCACACCCTGATCCTAAAAATCGTACCTGCTCACACCCTGATCCTAAAAATCGTACATGCTCACGCCTTGATCCTAAAAATTGTACCTGCTCACTCCATGGCCCCTAGCCAGTCCAACGTTTGCTCTAAAGCCCGACCTAGACGGAGGGGGGCTGCACGATCCGCCGCTGTTCCCACCTGTGTTTTAAGACACGCACGCACACAATTGTTTCTTTCCATGTCTCGCCTTTTAGCATGGAGGTAGTGGGGCTGCAGAGAGAGGGGGGGATGTTATATCCGCCGCTTTCACAAACTGCATGTGCTGGAAGAATTTGGTTTGCACGTGTGCGCACGCCAGGACATGCCCATCAAACGCAAAACAACGTCGCTTGACGTGAAAGCAAGGGGATGCAGTGCCACACAGTCTGTCACATCTGGAACAAATGCATCTATTTCATCTTTATTACCTTGTAGGGAAAGGTCAAGGAAAGCTCCGTCCATGGCATCGTCAACGTCACCTTGCAGGGCTGAGCGCTGAAACACATGCAAACCTGAAGAGGGCCCTGGCAGCATCTGTGCGTGCGAGCGTGCAGTGCATGCGTAGGTATGTAAATGTTGGTCAATTCGACCATTAAGGGTCAAAAGCAGAAAGTCAGTTTGCGAGCCCCCCACCTCTTCATCCAGTTCATCATCACTGCTACCCTTGTAGCAGTTTTCCATGTAGTCAGCCACAGCCTGTGTGTGAGTGTGTGTGTGTGTATGTGTGTGTGCGTGTGTGTGTGTGTGTGTTATGTGTGTGTATGTGTGTGTGTGCGTGTGTGTGTGCGTGTATGTGTGTGTGTGTGTGTGCGTGTGTGTGTGTTCGTGTGTGTATGTGTGTGTGTTGTGTGTGTGTGTGTGTGTGTGCGTGTTTGTGTGTGTATGTGTGTGTGTGCGTGTTTGTGTGTGTATGTGTGTGTGTGTGTGTGTGGTTGCGTGTGTGGTTGCGTGCGTGGCTACATGTGCGTGTGGCTGTATATGTGTGTCTGTGTGTATGTGTAGGTGTACGCGTTTGTGTATGCATTTGTGTACGTGCATGCGTATGTGTATGTGCGTGTATGTGTATATGCATGCATGCGTGCGTGCGTGTATGTGCGTGCATGTTTGTGCATGCGTGCTTACGTGTGTGCGTGCGTGCGTGCGTGCGTGCGTGCGTCCGTGCGTGCGTGTGTGTGTGTGTGTGCGTGCGTGCGTGCGTGCGTGTGTGTGTGTATGTGTGTGTGCGTGTGTGTACGTGTATGTGCACACGCACGAGGGCGTGTGCTTTTGCAATTTCACACCTCTTCATCAGTAGACCAGTCGCCCGAACTGTCTGAACTAGTGTCAGATTCATCACTGATCTCACTGCTGCCACTGCTGCTGCTCCCCTCAGCAGGTAGACTGGGTTGGATGCCTGACGCGCGATTTGGGAATATCATTGTGTGAGTATTCCCCTGCGTCCTTGGAGGCCTAATCACAAGGTTTCCAATCCGCAGCCCAGCAGCCTCAAAACCAGATTCAGGGACAGCTGCCTCCCCACCAACAAACACTGTCTTCTTCTTTTTACCCATTTGTATCAAAGTATAATGATAAATAATCTGTAAACAAAAGTTCGGAACTCGATAGGTAATTGGGACGACAAGATTCGCCCAATTTTGAGATAATTTCGACTCTTGTGAACGAGACACAGGTGTGTACGGTACAGGTGTGTACGGTGTGTTATAGGGCTCTTAAACAAGACAGTCCACTCAATCCTGTGTGCAACAGTCTGCGACTTGCAACAGTAACTGCAGTCTGTGACCTGGCTGTCTATACACTGGCTCTATGTTTAAGAGGGCTAGCTAAGGACGGGCTCTAGCTGCAGAGGTACACAAACCAAGGGTTGAAACGGGCGTTTCTGTTACACCAGAAAGGGAAACAGACCTCCATCTCCGTGCACGGAGAAAAGGAACAAGGACTTAAGAAGCAGCTCCTGTAGCCTGGAATTGTTAGCTCTTCCGTACGACACCTTGACAGCGTGCACTAGGCAGCAGCAAGAAACAGACAGTATCCCCTTTCCTTCTCGTAAGCGTGAGAACAATCATGTCTGGTATATTATGACCGTTCAGCAAACCTACCATTTGGAAATTGTTGCTTGGGGACACAACAATGACAATCGTATTCGCCTTTATATGGTGGGCACCTCTTGGCCATACCACTCCCAACTTCCAATTGGTCGCAGGCGCTGAGACAATGGATTCCGGATCCGATGGCAGCGACATTGATGATGGCGTGCCAAAGTGGAGTATCCCTTCAAACCCTTATGGGGCTGCAGCCCAGGTAAGAGGTGCCCTGGAATGTGTGGTATTATTGTAAAGAGTGAGCCAGGAGAGTGAGGGTAAGCTTTGTCCCCATTTCAAGGCACAAAGCTATTATTTGATCAGACACCTTCCACAACTGTAGGCATTGTAATGACCTCACAGAACTTCCAAGGTCTGTGCACTCTGCACATATGTGTAAAATGCCTGCACCTGTGCGCTATGCCCCCCCACATGGTCATCTTTATCTACTGCAATACCCACTGTTAACGGTGCGATTCTGTGAGCACAAGATGACTAGGTGCGCTGGTCATCTTTATCTACTGCGATACCCACTGTTTACGGTGCGATCCTGTGAGCGCAAGATGACTAGGTGCGCTGTGCGGCTCTAAGATTAGTGATGAGCGTCATTTACAGCGCAAGATGACTAGGTGCGATTCTGTGAGCGCAAGATGACTAGGTGCGATTCTGTGAGCGCAAGATGACTAGGTGCGATTCTGTGAGCGCAAGATGACTAGGTGCGATCCTGTGAGCGCAAGATGACTAGGTGCGCTGTGCGACTCTAAAACTAGTGATCAGCGTCATTTACAGCAGATTCCATACGACCCCTGCCTTTGAATTCGCATGAAGAATTGTCCACAGTTGTTGTAAACAAGGGGTGCTCTTGCAAGTGAAAGGGCGCGCACAGTGTGCAGTCTGATGAGCTTTAGCAAGCGTCAGTCAATTCCGTCGAATGTGTTGTGTGTGAAATATGCATCCCACAAACAACAGCATTGGCATCTACTGAACGACCCTTTCAGCAACATTTTAGTGGTGTTGCTCAAATCTCCGTCTTTGAGGCTGTGGAAAACATTAACAGCCCTGATGTTCTACAGTTTCTAGTTCAATACCACTAAACTATCAGCCAGCCTCATTGGACGACCCTCCTCTTGCTTTCAGCAACAACAATGTCGTGCTTCCCTTTAAATGTCGCATGCCCTGAAGAGCGTGGCCTTGATCTCCTCAAAATTACCACCACCCCTCTTGACCATACAATCTCCTTCAATTAAGCGGGCCCTGATGAGCGTGGTCTTAAACCCCTCAGCCCCTACGCTCACCAAAAATAGCAAACCCGACGTCACCCCTCACACAACGATTTCTTAATAATACGCATTTGATGAATGTATGCCTTATCAAGGCGCTTTGTTGTGACCCTAACCCTAACCTAAAGCTTGTAATGCATCTCCCTACAACGACAACGCAGGCACTAAGGAGCGTGACCTTGAACCCCTCAGCCTACAATTCAACCAGCAAATCCAGCAACACCCCTGTCGAACCTGCGAACCCTGCGGGTCCACCCAAACAAGCCCACCCTCCTCACCCTCCTCCCAAGACTGCGCCTCCAGTGACCAAAAGGACCGCCCGTCACTCTCGGCCCCGTCAAGAGAAAAGCCCACTTGCAAAGCAGCAGGTGCGCTGAATTTCATATGGGTAGGCTGGTCAAAACAACACATGTACGCACAAGCGTTTTACGTATGTGGTATTGTTAGCAGGGAAATGACCGCACATACACTTATACACGGTGCAGGCATACGGTTCTGGCTGACCCGACCCTGCATATGGGTGAAATATACGGCACTCCTGTGTACAAAATGTACTCCTGACAGTGCCCGGGCAATAGGGGTGTACAAAATGTACTCCTGACAGTGCCCGGGCAATAGGGGTGTACAAAATGTACTCCTGACAGTGCCCGGGCAATAGGGGTGTACAAAATGTACTCCTGACAGTGCCCGGGCAATAGGGGTGCTGAGCACGGCTCACACACGGGAGAAGTCACACACACGGGAGAAAAAATGCTTAGGGTTGGCCAGAACTGTATATATGCACCGTATGTAACCGTATACTTGATAATTTCCCTGCCAAAAATACCGTATATACCTATACCGTATATGACTATGGTTTCGGCCAACCCTAGGAGCGTTCCCCCATTACTTTAGCTTTCCCATTATTAAGCATTGTCACCCTCCTTCTGTGCATGTCCAGGAAGTTGCATCGACACCCTCCTTCTGTGCATGTTCAGGAAGCTGCATCGTCACCCTCCTTCTGTGCATGTCCAGGAAGTTGCATTGTCACCCTCCTTCTGTGCATGTTCAGGAAGCTGCATTGTCACCCTCCTTCTGTGCATGTCCAGGAAGTTGCATCGTCACCCTCCTTCTGGGCATGTCCAGGAAGTTGCATCGTCACCCTCCTTCTGGGCATGTCCAGGAAGTTGCATCGTCAC
>Ga0307968_1003278_pt1 | contig 13460 bp, 21 predicted proteins | sample OrgLakmetagen650_FD_201834 | JGI IMG/M metagenome (GOLD analysis project Ga0307968, IMG submission 201834) | Saline water microbial communities from Organic Lake, Antarctica - #650 | ecosystem: Environmental > Aquatic > Non-marine Saline and Alkaline > Saline | place: Antarctica: Organic Lake... | reverse complement strand
GTGTGCATGTGTGTATGTGCCCGGTAGTGTACCCTGACTCTGTGTAAGTGCGTGCATTATATCAGTATGTGACCTGCGTGCTGCTCCCTCATGCTGGCCCTAGTTATGGTAAGTTGTGGTGTGTGTGTGTGTGTTTGTGTGCATGTGTGTATGTGCCCGGTAGTGTACCCTGACTCTGTGTAAGTGTGTGCATTATATCAGTATGTGACCTGCGTGCTGCTCCCTCATGCTGGCCCTAGTTATGGTAGGTTGTGGTGTGTGTGTGTGTGTGTGTGTGTGTGTGCGTGTGTGTGTCATCATACCAGTCAGTTCAGAGAGCAATAGGCAGGTTATGCGTTACCTGTCTCTGGAGAAGGCAGTTCAGAAAGCAAATGGGAGATTGTCCTAGGAGCAAGCAGGAGAGGGCGGCACTTTGGTGCCAGGTCAGTTGGTGGAGCTCCATTCACTTCTATTTCTCTGCATTTGTGAGTCTTTGCAGTTAAACAACCAGATCCTGTTGCTTCTCCCCGCTCAAAGCGCGCGCCCAAGCCCCAAGAGACAATTTACGCTGTGTTCCATCCTGCGCCTTTTGCTGTTTTGCAGTTGGACAAGCAGAGCCTGTTGCTGCTTCCCGCTCAAAGCGCGCGCCCAAGCCCCAAGAGGCAACTTACACTGTGTTTCATCAACGTGTCTTTTGCTGTTTTGCAGTTGAACAAGCAGAGCCTGTTGCTGCTCCACTGGCTGGAAGCGCGCGCCCAAGCCCCAAGAGACGATTTACGATGTGTTCCATCCTGCGCCTTTTGCTGTTTTGCAGTTGAACAATCAGAGCCTGTTGCTGCTCCCCGCTCAAAGCGCGCGCCCAAGCCCCATGAGACAATTTACACTGTGTTTCATCAACGTGTTTTTTGCTGTTTTGTAGTTGAACAAGCGGAGCCTGTTGCTGCTCCCCGCTCAAAGCGCGCGCCCAAGCCCCAAGAGACAAGCAAGGCCCGTGCCCTGGATGCCTTGGCTTCGCTAAGGGCCAGAGGCGGAGTAAAGGGAGGGCGCGTGATGGCACTGGACAGCGATGAAGACAGCAGGTGTGATTTGGCTGGTGTGTTCCTCGTACATGGAAGTACGTGATGTGTACGTGTATTTGTGCTGGTTAATGTTCGTGTAAGAGGGGGGGTAAGAAGGGGGGGCGCGTGATGGTACTGGACAGCGATGAAGACAGCAGGTGTGTGTGCGTGTGTGTGTGTGTGCTATTGCACTTTTTTCTTGCTTTCTGATGGGCTCAATTTTGTGTTTGTGGGTGCAAGTGTATGCTGGGGGTGTTTGCGCTTGACGTGCTGGGTTGCCTGGGCTGATATGGAGCAGGGTGCGCATGTGTGCATGTGTGCATGTGTGCATGTGTGCATGCGTGCATGTGTGCATGTGTGCATGTGTGCATGTGTGCATGTGTGCATGTGTGCATGTGTGCATGTGTGCATGTGTGCATGCGTGCATGCGTGCATGCGTGCATGCGTGCATGTGTGCATATGTGCATGCGTGCATGTGTGACTACTTGTGAGTGTATGCGACAGAAAGGGCTGCAAGGCCAGGAAACACCAGGGTGGTGCCTTGTTGTTTGTAATGTAGTGTTTGTAATGTAGTGCTGGAAATGTAGTGTTTGTAATGTAGTGTTTGTAATTTAGTGTTTGTAATGTAGTGTTTGTAATGTAGTGCTGGGAATGTAGTGTTGGGAATGTAGTGCTGGGAATGTAGTGTTGGGAATGTAGTGTTTGTAATGTAGTGCTGGGAATGTAGTGCTGGGAATGTAGTGCTGGAAATGTAGTGTTGGGAATGTAGTGTTGGGAATGCAGTGCAGGGAATGTAGTGCTGGGAATGTAGTGCTGGGAATGTCATGGAAGGCAACGATGGATTGTGCAGTGTACTTGCAGTGTATTTGCAGTGCATGTGCAGTGTATTTGTAGTGGATGTGCAGTGTATGTGCAGTGTATGTGCAGTGTATGTGCAGTGTATTTGCAGTGTAGACAGGCCTTATTTTGCAGTGATGAGGGCGGCGATGCCAGCAGCAGCAACGACAGCAGCAGCAACGACAGCGAGGCAGGGGCTCTGTATGAGAAATACTTCTTTGTAGACACGATTGTGTGCCCCATCCTTCCCTTTTCTGCAGTGATGAGGGCAGCGATGCCAGCAGCAGCAGCGACAGCGACGACAGCAAGGCAGGGGCTGTGGACGGAGTGAAGCGTGTGGGTGGCTTGAAACGCGGCAGAAAGCCAGGGGGAAAAAACAAAGCGACGGCTGGAGTTGCCGCAGGTGGGCATGGGGAGCAAATTGAGGGTTTGTGGGGGAAACACAGGGAGTGGTTGTATGATTGTTGGCTGAAACTGATATGATATTCGCTAAGATTGAAGATTGAAGAAGAAGCCTGGGAGCAAAAAAAAGTGACGGCTGGATTTGTGCTGCAGGTGGGGCATGGGGAGCAAATTGAGGGTTTGTGGGGAAATCACAGGGAGTGGTTGTATGATTGTTAGCTGAAACTGATATGATATTCTCTACGATTGAAGATTGAAGAGAAAGCCTGGGAGTAAAAACAAGCGACGGCCGGATTTGTGCCTCGGGTGGGGCATGGGGAGCAAATTGAGGGTTTGTGGGGGAAACACAGGGAGTGGTTACTAAGGCGAAACACGCAAGGGGATGAGGGCGAAACACGCGAGATCACAGATAATGTATATGTATGCACACACGCACACACACACGCACACACACACACACGCACACACACACACACGCACACACACACACACACGCACACACACACGCACGTGTGCAAACGCAGGCGTGAGCAGTAGGCAGCGCAAGAAAATGGGCGGGAGGGGGAAGGCAGGGCGCAGGGCACTCGCTCCCGTGGGAAAGCCGTCCACTGTGGTGGTGCCATTCAAGGAGTACAAGGACAAGTGAGTAGTCAAGGAGTACAAGGACAAGTGAGTAGTCAAGGAGGACAAGAATAAGTGAGTAGTGGTGGTGCCAAGTGTGTGTGGTGGTCATGTGGTGGTGCCATTCAAGGAGTACAAGGACAAGTGAGTACAAGGACAAGTGAGTAGTGGTGGTGCCAAGTGTGTGTGGTGGTCATGTGGTGGTGCCATTCAAGGAGTACAAGGACAAGTGAGTACAAACACGAGTGAGTAGTGCTGCACTTTAACGTAGTGCTGCACTTTAACGTAGTGAGTAGTGCTGCAATATAACGAAGTGAGTAGTGCTGCAATATAACGTAGTGAGTAGTGCTGCAATATAACGTAGTGAGTATTGCTGCAATATAATGTGTCGTTAGCCGATTAGCAAATCATCCACCTTTTACTGTGGTGGTGCCATTCAAGGAGAACAAGGACAAGTGAGTAGTGGTGGTGCCAAGTGTGTGTGGTGGTCATGAGGTGGTCAAGTCATGGAGTACAAGGACAAGCGAGTACAAGGACAAGTGAGTAGTGGAGTACAAGAACAAGTGAGTATGGTGGTGCCAAGTGTGTGTGGTGGTCATGTGGTGGTCAAGTCGAGGAATACAAGGACAAGTGAGTAGTGGGGTACAAGGACAAGTGAGTAGTGGTGGTGCCGAGTGTGTGTGGTGGTCATGTGGTGGTGCCGTTCAATGAGTACAGGGACAAGTGAGTAGTGGTGGTGCCGTTCAATGGAAAAAGGACAAGTGAGTACAAGGACAAGTGAGTAGTGGTGGTGCCGTTCAATGAGTACAAGGACAAGTGAGTAGTGAGTAGTGCTGTTGGCCAGAACCATACATTCATAGGTAAATATGGTGCACATACGGAATGTTTGGCAGGGAAATCACCAAACATACGGTCATACAGGGCGTATATATACGGTTCCGGCCAATTCTACTTTCTAGAGAAGCGGCTCACATGCGCAGAGCACGCCCCCTCTACTTAGTCACACTCATTTGTAGGGATGGCCAGAACCATACATTTACATGTATATACGGTGTACATACGGTATTTCTAGCAGGGAAATCACTATGCATACGGTCATATTTGGAGCAGATATACGGTTCTGGCCAACCCTGAATGTAACGTGTCACAAGCCGATCAGCCGCACATCGTCCACCATGGTGGTGCTGATCGAAAAGGCCCAGGTTATTATTACTGCTGTAGGGTTTAAAAGTTTACAGGCAGGACCGAAAAGAAGATGGCACAGGATGTACGCAGGCTTGTAGGACTTCACTCCTTTCTTGTGCAACATATGTAGCGTTGGCCAGAACGTAAATGCACACCGTATATGACCGTATGTATTATGTATGGTAATTTCTCTGCTTAAAGTACCGTAAATGCACACTGTATATGACCGTATGTGTGGTAAACTCCCTGCCAAAAGTACTGTATATACACTGTACATACGTATGTATGTATGGTTTTGGCCAACCCTAAACATATGCCCCTTTGTAGCATACTGCTAATGTATGCCAAGTTCCTAAGTGGCCCCTGTTTCCTATGTGATGCAAGCACAGTCATTTTTGCTGCCTATGCAGGTCATTCTCTTCCAAAACCTCTTTGAGATCTGATGTCTATGAGCAAAGAGTGAATTCACTGTCTCACCTTCTTGCCATATTGCGGGTATCACATCTGTCAGGCCTTGCTGTTGAGTTGTTAGCCCTGTTTTCATTTGGTGGATACTTACTCTCTTCATTTGGTTTGCATTTGTTTTGCCTTACTGCTGAGCCCTGCTTTGGTCCCGTGCAGGGCACCTGCAAGTGTGAGGGCGCCTGTGCCCCCCATAACCACACTTGGCTTATAGTTGTGGTTTTGCATTTGTTTTGCCTTACTGCTGAGCCCTGCTTTGGTCCCGTGCAGGGTGCCTGCAAGTGAGAACGCCTTCGCCGCTGCCTTTCAAAAATGGCAGGGAGAGCGCGAGAAGGATTTGTCTGCACAGCCCTTGGTGTGTATGGGTGTGCATATGTACGTGTGCGTGTGTGTCTGCACAGACCTTAATGTGTATGCATGTGTATATGTACATGTGTGTGTCTGCACATACCTTGGTGTGTATGGGTGTGCATATGTACGTGTGCGTGTGTGTCTGCACAGACCTTGGTGTGTATGCGTGTATATATGTACGTGTGTGTGTGTGTCTGCACAGCCCTTGGTGTGTATGCGTGTGTATATGTACGTGTGGTGTGTGTGTCTGCACAGCCTTTAGTGTGTATGCGTGTGTATATGTACGCTTGCATGTGTGTGTCTGCACAGACTTTGGTGTATACGATTGTATGCCGTGGAGACCAATGCAAGCTTTGAAAAAACAAGTATTATGCCCCAATGCGAGCCTATGCGAGGGCCTTTGGCCGGTTGAGCTGCACATGCACGCATGAGCAAGCGTGTTTTTGCGCGCGCATGTGAGTGTGTGTGCGCGTGCATGTGTGTGTGCGTGCACGTACATGTGTGTGTGTGTGCGTGCGTGTGTATACGGTTGTGTGTACGTGAGTGTGTGTGCTTGCGTTGGGTACTTGTGAGTGTGTGTATGTGTGTGTGCGTGTGCGTGCTTGTATGTGTTTGTGTGCGTTGTGTACGTGTATGCGTGTGTATATGGTTGTGTACGTACATGCGTGCACGCGTTGTGTATTTGTGTGTGTGTGTGTGCGCACGTGTGTATGCGCGTACGTGTGTGTGCGTACATGTGTGCATGCACGTATGTGTGTGTATTTGTGTGTGTGTGTGCATGCGGGTACGTGTGCGTGTGTGCGCATGTGAAGGAATTGAAGGCGCCCTTCTTCTTGGTGGCCTTCTTCCCCAAGAGAGGGCCAGCATCCTAACCAGTTTGTCCCCCTTGGGGGGCCTTGAGGGGCGGCTTGGAGGCTTTCCCAATCTGTCCCCGTTCGTGCTTAAATTAAAAGATTGAACCCCAATGCGAGCTTCGCAAGGACCTTGTAACGTAGTTATTAAAATGCTCCCGACACGCCGCGAGGGGGTCAGAAACGTTCGCGGTACGCGGTGATATATTGTCTCTACGGTATGTACGTGAGCGTGTGTGTATGACTGTGTGTGTGATGTGTGTAGTTGTAAACAGTGGGGGAGGGAAAGTGCAAAAGGACTTGTCTGCACAGCTTTTGGCGCAAGGATTTTTGGTGTGTGTATGTGTGTGCGTGTGTGTGTGTGTGTGTGTGTGTGCTTGTTTGGAGGCCGTATTCAGCCAACTTATAAAGCAGTGCGTGTGTGTGTGTGTGTGTGCACGTTTGGAGGCCGTATCCAATCAACTTGTAAAGCAGTGTGTGTATGTGTGTGATTTTTTGGAGGCTGTATCCAACTAACTTATAAAGCAGGTGCCTGTAAAAAGGTTGCGCGCTTCTACTTAGGCTGCCCGCCCTGCTCTTCACGCAAATCTTTCAAGAAAACGAAAAAAGAAAGTACGCAGGCAATGAAACAAAAAGCATTGCCCTCAGTAATTAAGGAAAAGCATGTCTTCAAGGAAACAAAAAAAGAAAGTACGCGGGCAATGGAACAAAAACCATTTCCCTCAGTAATTAAGGAAAAGCATGTCTTCAAGGAAACAAAAAAGAAAGCACGCGGGCAATGGAACAAAAACCATTTCCCTCAGTAATAATGGAAAAGCATGTCTTCAAGGAAACGAAAACAGAAAGTACGCGGGCAATGGAACAAAAACCATTTCCCTCAGTAATCAAGGAAAGACATGTCTTTCACTTCTTCTTTCTTCCGATTTTGCGAGTAAGGTCCTGTGTGTATGTGAGTGAGTGTGTGTGTGTGTGTGTGCGCGCATGTGAAGGAAGGTCCTGTTTGTCAAGCTGGCAGCAATTTCCTTTCCTGGATAAGAATACCATGAGAAGATGCACGTTTGTCTCGAACGCATGGTAAAAAATCCAAAAAGGCGCATCTTAAAACTTTTTGCGCTGACACACCTATATACGGTCTGAAAATGGAGGTACGGCGTATAAGCACAGCCCTGGCTGACACACCTGACACTTGTTGCAATACGCAGCTGTATGTCAAGTGCCTATAATGCTTTCCATTACATATGAAGATGTGGGGCCTGTGAAAGCCCAACACTAAACACAGTACCACCTAACATGCGTAAAATAGGGCAATCCAGATCCATGGGTACAAAGAACGTTTGACAGTGGTCCTTGCAGGAAATTCAGTGTATAGGCTGCACTCAGTGTATAGGTTGCATTCGGTGTATAGGTTGCATTCAGTGTACAGGTTGCACTCAGTGTGTGCATACAGTTCCGACCACATGCATGATGGACACAAACACACACGTGTTCGCACGCAACCCCCTCCCCCTCCCCCCCTCTCTCTCTCTCTCTCTCTCTCTCTCTCTCTCTCTCTCCACACATACACACACACACACACTCACACACACACACACATACACACACGCATGCATGCACACGTGCACACACACTCACACGCACGGGCACACACACACACACACTCACACACACACTCACACACACATACACACATGCATGCATGCACACGTGCACACACACTCACACACACGGGCACACACACACACACACACAGGTGGAGGGTGTACGATGGCAGCCGTATCCCATATTTGTGGCTGTGGCGGAGCGTGGGGGGGCTGAAGCAGTGACAGCTGCTGGGCTATGGAGGGAGGTAGCTGGGGTGTGGAGCTCAAGGCTTGCAGACTCACGCTCGTACAAGCTGCACGAGGTGTGTGTGTGTGTGAGTATGTTTGTGTGCGTGTGTGGGTGTGTGTGTGTAGGTGTGGAGCTCAAGGCTTGCAGACTCACGCTCGTACAAACTGCACGAGGTGTGTGTGTTTGCGGTGTGTGTGTGTGTGTGTAGGTGTGGAGCTCAAGGCTTGCAGACTCACGCTCGTACAAGCTGCACGAGGTGTGTGTGTGTTTGCGGGGTGTGTTTGTGTGTGTGTGCGTGTGTGTGTGAGTTTGTGTGTGTGTGTGTGTGTAGGTGTGGAGCTCAAGGCTTGCAGACTCACACTCGTACAAGCTGCACGAGGTGTGTGTGTGTGCGGTGTGTGTGTGCGTGTGTGCGTGTGTGTGTGTGTGTTTGTGTGAGCATGTTTGTGTTTGTGTGTGTGTGTGTGTTTGTGTGCGTGTGTGTAGGTGTGGAGCTCAAGGCTTGCAGACCCACGCTCGTACAGGCTGCCCGAGGTGTGTGTGTGCGGTGTGTGTGTATGTGTGTGTTTGTGTGTGTGTGTGTGTGTGTGTGCAGGTGAGGTGTGCGTAATTTAACATGTACTTCCTTAGTATTTACTTCAACATCCTCTGGCTAGTGAGTTCTGGCTTACGAGATGGTGCAGATTTTTTCTACCTGTGCAGCCTTATCGCATGTACTCGCACGTGTGCATGCATGCAAACACCCACATGCACACATTCAAGCGTACTTGCACACATTAGGTCATGTTAACCATGTTTAGCCAGTTGCTGCACGCACACACACACACACACGCGTACACACACACACGTACACACACACGCACACACACCCTCATCAGGTCATGCAAACCACATACCGCCAATTGCTGCAACCGTTTGAGAGCTTTGTGTCCCAGAGGGCGCCTGTCACGAAAAAGGTAGGCACCTTTTTTTATATAAGAACACCACCCAACAGGCCAGTGCCTTTCTACTTTTGTCAGAGGGGGCATATGGCATATGTGAAGCTAGATATTGTTTCAGCAAATACGCTCATGTAGATTCATTTGCGCGCAGGCCTACACAGGCGCACAGGTGCACACACGCGCGCAGGTGTACGTACGCGCACAGGTATACGCACCATTCATACCTTCGTGCGCTGAAAGCGGGTTCCATGTCTCTCCATGCATTGTGTAAAAGAAGATGTAACGCGTTCAAAGTGTTTGTGAGCTGCGTATTGTTCTCTTCATGGACTGAGGGGTTTAGAAGGATGAGATGCTACAAGCTCGCAACGTAAATGAGCTGTTATAAGGGACTTCAGTTAAAAATAAACAACCGATGAATGGGAGATGGAGGTCACTACTCCCTCCGGCAAGAGTAAGGGTACCGAGGTTGCCGAGTAAAAGGGCAAATGATTCAGGTGACAGAGAAGCGCACACCTTTGTGGCAAGATTGTGTACGATTCCAAAACCTAGGTCATATCAAACACACTCTGCGCACAGGTGACAGAGAAGCGCACACCCTTGTGGCAAGATTGTGTACGATTCCATGATATAGATCTATCAAACACACACCCTGCTCACAGGTGACACAGAAGCGCACACCCTCTGGCAAGATAGTGTACGATTCCATAACCTAGGTCTATCAAACACACTCTGCGCACAGTTGACAGAGAAGCGCACACCCTTGTGGCAAGATTGTGTACGATTCCATAACCTAGGTCTATCAAACACACTCTGCGCATAGGTGACGAGAAGCGCACACCCTCTGGCAAGATTGTGTACGATTCCATGACATAGGTCTATCAAACACACTCTGCGCACAGTTGACAGAGAAGCGCACACCCTTGTGGCAAGATTGTGTACGATTCCATAACCTAGGTCTATCAAACACACTCTGCGCATAGGTGATGAGAAGCGCACACCCTCTGGCAAGATTGTGTACGATTCCATAACCTAGGTCATATCAAACACACTCTGCGCACAGGTGACAGAAAAGTGCACACCCTCTGGCAAGATTGTGTACGATTCCATGACGTAGGTCTATCAAACACACTCTGTGCACAGGTGACAGAGAAGCGCACACCCTCTGGCAAGATAGTGTACGAAGCAGCGGCGGTAGGGGAGAATGAGGAGGAGTCGGAAGAGGAAGAAGAAGAGGACGAGGTGCGCGTGTTTGCGTGTGTATATGTATGTGTGAGCGTGTGCGTGCGTGTGCGTTTATGCATATATATATATCATGTGTGCATACATGTTTGTGTGTGCGTATGCTTGTGCATGTGGGTGTGCGTGTGCGTGTGGTGTATGTGTGTACGTGTATGTGTGCATGTGTGCTGTGTGGGGGGAAGGGGGGGGGGGGGTAGCGTGTGAGTGTGTTACGTAACTGGCAAGAAAAGATGTGAGCTGTTGCCACTCAGTAGCAAGCTACGTGTGCTTGTTTTGTAATTTGGGCAGTGATTCTGATCGTGCATGACGCAAAAATCCCTGCAACAAGCGCTTCCTTAATAAGTTAATGAACAAATGTATTCGATAAAGCACATGTATTGGCTAGCGCAGTGCTACCTTATTCCTACAAGCTTGTGCTGTACTTTGAGCAGTGTTCACTTGCGCAGAGGTAAGTCAATGCTGCAAGCTTGTGTTGTGCTTTGAGCAGTGTGCACTTGCGCAGTGGTAAGTCAATGCTGCAAGCTTGTGTTGTGCTTTGGGCAGTGTTCACTTGCGCAGAGATTACACAATGCTGCACGCTTGTGCTGTGCTTCGAGCAGTGCTCACCTGCGCAGTGCTACCTTATTCCTATACAAGCTTGTGTTGTACTTTGAGCAGTGTTCACTTGCGCAGAGGTAAGTCAATGCTGCAAGCTTGTGCTGTACTTTGAGCAGTGTTCACTTGCGCAGAGGTAAGTCAATGCTGCAAGCTTGTTCTGTACTTTGAGCAGTGTTCAATTGCGCAAAGGTACCTTATCCCTACAAGCTCGTGTTGTGCTTTGGGCAGTGTTCACTTGCGCAGAGATTACACAATGCTGCAAGCTTGTGTTGTGCTTTGGGCAGTGTTCACTTGCGCAGTGCTACCTCAATGCTGCAAGCTTGTGCTGTGCTTCGAGCAGTGTTCACTTGCGCAGAGGTAAGTCAATGCTGCAAGCTTGTGTTGTGCTTTGAGCAGTGTTCACCTGCGTAGAGATTACACAATGCTGCAAGCTTGTGCTGTACTTTGAGCAGTGTTCACTTGCGCAGAGATTACCTCAATGCTGCAAGCTTGTGTTGTGCTTTGGGCAGTGCGCACTTGCGCAGAGACCACTTCTGATCACTTATGAGCAGTGGTGGGCGCAAAGCATATTGCATTCTATCAGAACCCTAAGGCTCACGAAGAAGCTGCTGCAGTGCAATTGGAAGCGAGGAGCTGATCAAATTCTACCCCCGCAATGAAAGGCTGCAGCTGGACACACCCTCGCTCTCAGCAGCGGCTTCGGTCACTTGCATACCATCAAGACTGCTGTACTCACGCACCACCACCCACACGCTGGGCATCATCATGCCTCTGCATTCTTACTGCAAAAACATGCATGCTTAGATACGCACTCGAACGTGCCCGCTCAGATACGCACACACAAGCGTGCCCGCATTGTGTCAGCCCAACCTCGCTGCACAAAATCGTAAGCCCGCACACGCAAGATCACAAAATCCTCCCTGTCCAAAAAATCACATGCCTGCATACGCTTTAGGCCCATGCACACAATTATTATCATTGTGTGTACACATGTGCACAAAAATGACTTGGCCATTCCTTGTGTTAGTTGATGCTTGTAGTGAGTGGTGCTTGGGATGTGGGTGTGGGTGTGGGTGTGGGTGTGGATGTGCGTGTGTGTGTGTGTGTGTGTGTGTGTGTGGGAGTGGGTGTGGGTGTGGTTGTTGATGTCCCAAATTCCTGCAGGACTGTAAACTACTCGGTGTCCCTCTGCACCCACTGCCAGTGCACAGACAAACACCCAAGCACGTGCAACGCACACATACACACATACACACATACACACATACACACACACACACACATACACACACACACATGCAAAACGCAGCAGCAGCAGCACAAGCACCGCCACACTCCGGGCGTCAAGGCCTCAGCACTGCCAATGCACAAGCGTGCACGGATTGAGGCAGGGGGGACCCACGTTGGGAGTAACAACGGTACGTTGTCTTTCTCCTTTGTGTCTTGCAGTGGAATGAACTATCGGACATATGCATACGCACACACACACACACAGACACACACACACACACACATACACATACACACACATACACATATACATTAGGGTGGGTCATGACCTCGCCGAGACTCGCCAAGTATGAGGCTCGCCGAGCCTCGGCAAGCCTCTTTCCCGGTGTGGAAGACACTCGTCGGCCAGCGAGGGTGTCCACATTTTGGGCGGAATCAGCCCTATCTCCCCAGAAATCCCCAAAATTCCCAATTCCGAAATCTTCGTGGCTAAATCGGCTGACAGGCCCATCTTTTTAACCAAGTTTCTTCATTAATAATATTTATTTATTATTCTATAACACCAGGAAGAGTTTAAAGGGGTGTGCAACAGGGGGGAGATGAAACCGCTAACCGAATCTTCCTGGCTCACACGCTCATATTTTCCACCCGGTCTCAACGTTAATATTCGTTAATATATATAAGCAAACAACAGAAAAAGTTCCGGCTCAATCCGTGCAGATTTGAGAAAGTGGTTTTCTAACCGTAATGCACCAACTAGGCCTCCCCAGCGAGTGCCGAGCTTTGTTGAGGCTCGACAAGCCTCGCTTGCAAAATCAGACACCCTATTTACCCACCCTTTCATACACACACACACACAAACACACACACACACACACACACACACAAACACACACACACACCGTATGCAGCCTAGAGCTGTGCTTGCACACACTGCATGTTAGCCAAAGCATGTGCACCAAATATGCACATCTCATGCAACGTATGAAAGTGGTTTAGGAGCACCTTGCTACAAGCTGAGCGCGCCGAACATGTGAAGGGTGTGGCCAACACGTTCCGTTCGTTCCTCAGTCCTTTGAGCGTCTGTGGGGTGTGCAATGTTTAGGTTTGGCCACAACCGTATACCTGCACCGTATATGACCATATGCATGCATGGTAATTCCCCTGCTAAAAATACCGTACGTACATACGTACACCGTATGTATAGGGTTGGCCATAACCGTATATATACACCGTATATGACCGTATATTTTGTGATTTCCCTGCCAAAAATACCGCATATACACCGTATATATATGGTTCTGGCCAACCCTACGTATGTAACTATGAATGTATGGTTTTGGCCAACCCTAGCAATGACACCCCCAAATATACGTACACCGTATATAACTATGAATGTATGGTTCTGGCCAACCCTAGCAAACACCCCCAAATATACGTACACCGTATGTAATTATGAATGTATGGTTCTGGCCAACCCTAGCAAACACCCCCAAATATACGTACACCGTATGTAATTATGAATGTATGGTTCTGGCCAACCCTAGCAATGACACCCCCAAATATACGTACACCGTATGTAATTATGAATGTATGGTTCTGGCCAACCCTAGCAAACACCCCCAAATATACGTACACCGTATGTAATTATGAATGTATGGTTCTGGCCAACCATAGCAATGACACCCCCAAATATACTGCGCTCGCTGCTCAGGTGGTCGGAAGGGCTTGGCTCGTGGTGTGGCCTCATCAGGCTCTACCCCTAGTAAACTGCAAGCAAAGGGGGGTGGCAGCAGCAGGTGTGTGGGTGTGGGTGTGATTGTGGGTGTGGGTGTGGGTGTGGGTGTCTGGCTGTAGTAGATTTGGGCGTGGGCGTG
>Ga0307968_1003274_pt1 | contig 13472 bp, 10 predicted proteins | sample OrgLakmetagen650_FD_201834 | JGI IMG/M metagenome (GOLD analysis project Ga0307968, IMG submission 201834) | Saline water microbial communities from Organic Lake, Antarctica - #650 | ecosystem: Environmental > Aquatic > Non-marine Saline and Alkaline > Saline | place: Antarctica: Organic Lake... | reverse complement strand
GTTTTTGTGTGTAGTGAGAGTGTGTGATCAACTGTTGCTGTAGCACTGTCAGGCTTCCAGGAAGCATTTGCTGTGTGCCCTGTTGAACGGCTTTTCATTGACTCGCTGCATCAAACTCTAGAAAGCCGGTCCTTTACCCACAGTCCACCTCGCAAACCAACTCCCATGCCATCCAGCACAAACGTTGGCAACTTGAATAGACTTGCAACGGATATCAATGCTACATTTGAACATGCGACCATGTTGACCACGAAAATGTTCTCGACGAGGCATCGCAGCAGCTGCTTTCAACGCAGCCCATATTTAACGTTGCAAGTGCCCAAGATCGTCATCATCATCATCATCATCATCATCATCATCTTCATCATCATCATCATCATCATCATCATCATCATCATCATCATCATCATCATCATCATCATCATCATCATCAGCAGCAGCAGCAGCAGCAGCAGCAGCAGCAGCAGCAACAAGAGAGTGGGGGAGAGTTTGTGGCGGGCCACATTTTGCAGAGTAGTGCTGCAGTAGTCGGTGGTGGCAAGAAAGAAACTCCACCGGCGAAAATTCATTCTTGCCACCGACCCAGATCGTCGGTGGTGGATGTGATACAAGCGTCGTCGAAAGCAGTGGTGGTGATAGTGTGGGTGATTGCGGAGACAACGCCAATCATATTGACAATGTGGGGAATGGGGTATCAGATGGATCAGCAGGCAGCGGCATCAGAACGACGACGATTATGGACTGTGTGACACCTGATCTTGGGACCTGAATCAGAGTGCTCACTTGCCTTCAGGGGTAGGACTACCACGTCTTCAAGCTTTTTATAGTTCATGGCCGGACGTCTGTAAGCTGTGACGGTCAGCGGGAAGCGGGTGGTGTGTGTGTATGTGTGTGCGTGCGTGTGTGTGTGTGTGCGTGCATGTGTGTATATGTGTGTGTAATGTGTGTGCGTGCATGTGTGCGTGTGCGTGTGTTTGTGCTCATCGGTTCCTAATGATGCCACTATTTCTATTTACCTGTGCATTTTCCTAATATTGCTTATTACTTACCACTTCCGGGACCTCCTCTTGAGCCAAGCAGCCAGCTGATAAGACCAGCCTGAGCGCCCTGGTAGAAGGGAGGTCAAAGGGAAATGGCTTTGAACAACAAATCCAGGGAGGAAACCTGACAAACGTTGTTGCACACAAAAAAGGCCTAGTTTAAACTCGTACCAATTCCTCTGCCTCGTCCTCCTCCATCTCCTCTGCCTCCTCCTCAACCACTCCATTCTCATCTTCAGTTGTCGGCTCATCTTCTACCTCACTTTCCGATCCAGATGCAAGCATTATATCCTCCTGGTTGTTTGGGCTCCTGTTTTCCTCCTGTGTGTGTGTGTGTGTGTGTGTGTGTGTGTGTGTGTGTGTGTGTGCGTGAGTGTGTGTGTGTGTGTGTGTGTATGTGTGTGTGTGTATGTGTGTGTGTGCGCGCGCGTGTGCGTGCGCGTGCCAAGCATGTGTGTGTGTGCGTGTGTGTGTGCTTGTGTACGTGTGCTTGTGTGTGTATGTATGTGTGTGTGTGTGTGTGTGTGTGTGTGTGTGCGCGCGTGTGCGTGCGCGTGCCAAGCATGTGTGTGTGTGTGTGTGTGTGTGTGTGAGTGAGTGTGCGTGTGCGTGTGCGTGCGCGTGCCAAGCGTGTGTGTGTGTGTGTGTGTGTGTGTGTGTGTGTGTGTGTGTGTGTGTGCGTGTGTGTGTGTGTGTGTGTGTGTGTGTGCGCGCGCGCGGTTCCCCTGTTGCACTTTGTGTGTGTTGGTCTTGATCCATACAAATTTATGTGGCTGAAATTACATACATATTGGAATGCTTGTTGGATTTGCCAATTGATGAATGTTGTCAGGCATACTAGCATGATCCATGCTGAGTTGAACACTTACTTCCATCCTGCTTTCTCTCCTCTCCAACCCTAATCAATCAACCTTGGCCATCAACTTTGTTTAAAAGCTTTTGTTTAAAAGCATTCTACACTAGGGTTTGGTGGAAAATCAGTACCAAATCAACAGGGAAAATGATTGGGAACTCCCAATCATTTAAAATGCATTCGTGTACGTATTATCACGTTTAAGCGTAGAATCAAATCGATCCCTGTAGGCTTAAACAAATCATGTTACGAAATGCATTGCATCCCCTGAGGTTGCTGCAGTTTTGCCCTGGTGCAAAGAAGCAGCAGGCCCAAGTTTGCCTGCACACTCCTTCTGCAGTGGCATACGCCAACGTACGCATTGCAGGCATTCCAACGTTCCAACTCGGCAAAAGTACTTGTTACATGCAGTGTAATTAGCCGCCGCCGATTCATCTCAAAACCTATTGCAGGATGTGGTGGCCATGGCCGGTAAAGGGTGCACAGTATTCACGACAGACGGAAAAGCATTCCTTGATATGAACAGTGGTGCGTGTGATTAGAATTTTCATGCCTATGCATGTGCCTATGCAACTTTTTTCTGCCCTGTCTTGGCCTGGTCTGCCTTATGGACAATTTTACAAACCGAAATGTGACAGGCATTGGAGTTGCATCCACTGGACATTGCCACCCGAAGGTTGTACAGGCGGTACAGGCGCAAGCGGAGACACTTGTGCATGCACAACAGAATATATATCGAGGACATTCAGCAGGTCAAAGTAACACAAGTGCCTTCATCACCCTTTGCCCTTGTGGTTCTCGCTAGGATTGACGAGCGACAACCGCCAATCACGCGTGTTTTGGTCTTTACAGGAATGGATCTGAGAGAGCGACTGCTAAAGATCATGCCACCAACATTAGATACCTTCTTCTTTGCCTCCTCCGTGAGTCCTATTTTTCTCACCATCTAAGATTGCATAATTGCGTTCTCTTAGATGCGATCCGGGTGCAGCTCAAATTTTACACACAGTCCATTTCACCCTACGGCTCTACCTCTAGACCTCCATAAATATACGATGCAGGGTTCAGAGGCCGTCGACAACGCTGTGAAAGTTGCAAGAGGACACACGGGCAGGCAAAACATTATTTCCTTTGCGGTGAGCATGTTGAGGAAGGAGTTTTTTTTGTTACGTGGATAAATGTACCACACAAATTACAGAAATGGAAAATTGTCAGATAATTGTAGCAATGTGGGCCCATTCTATAGTGATATAATTTATCATATCTAAAGCACCTCACTGCAAGCAGTGCTCCCCTGAAAGTACACCCATTGCGCAATACATGGCTGACAGGATCCTGCAGCCATGTATTGCTTGCAAGTTGGCTGAGAATACAAGGGAGCACTGTCCTGCTGTGCCAGTTAGGTATACATAATATAATAAATATTGGACTTTGATAGAGCTTTGCCCATTGTGTGTGCAAGGCCTTTGAACCGCCGCTCATGTCCAGTCCGATGCTTTGTTCTTGCTTGTTTTTGTTGTTGTGCTTGTGCCGTTACACACTCATTCTGCACACCTTGCACACTCATTCCTAATGTTGAAAATGTAGACAGCAAAGCTGGAGAAGTTGGCAACATGTGGGAAGCAGAAGACCCAATTGACCATGGAAAACGCACGGGCAAACACGCACACGATGCATGCACAGCAATTGATGCCGTACCGTGTGCGTATCTGACATCTACAGATTGAGTACCTCATAACCATAACCGGACGAGCAGCGCCGGCTGTAGCATGCAAATTTGTGCAATTGTTTTCCTTGCTGTCTGCGCATTCAGCCCTTCCCCACCCCCTCCTACTCACACAGACACAGATAAACAGTACAGAAAGACAAACTGTCACCTTTGCCCCGCTAGCTCTGCATTGGCTCCAGGAGTCCCCTGTCCAAGGATCTGGTCTTGTCGTGTGTGTGTGTGTGTCTGTGTGTGTATGAGTGTGTGTAGGGGGGGGTGGGTGTGGGTGTGGGTGTGGGTGTGGGTGTGGGTGTGTGTGTGTGCTTGTGTGAGCACAAACAAATGGTGTTCAATGCATGTGTGCGCAAATGCTGCCACATGTGAGCATACAGTACACGTGCGTGCGTGCATGCGCGCATGCCTGCATGAGCACTTTAGCATCACCTCCAACATAATACCCTGTGCCTGCTGGGGAAGTGCGGCTCTACGGCTAGGGGAGCTTTTGGTCCTGGTTCACACAGCATTTTTGTCTCGAGACACAGAAATTTTACCTCATGCCCCAGACAACTCCGACTAAGATTTCTGGGCAAATTCCAGCGCGACATGTACTGCATCGAGAAGTACCGCAAGGACACTAGACGTCAGAAGCAACCGAGCGACGAGAAACAACAGCACAAGCTCTCTGCACCATTTTTCAGGGAGCCTTTACTACCCTCCAACTACCCTCATCATCCTTTTTGGGTGTGCTTGGCACCATCTACAAGACTCACACTCTGGAGTCTATAGGAATTAGGTTGCCTTCTTCCTTCTTTTCTATGGTGGAGTAGGTTTGGGGTATCCGGTGCCAAATTGGCTCCTTAACTGTCTGGGCGTCTTTTGCTGCTTGCAAGTTTGTTCTTATAATCATACAAAAAAAGTAGAAATTGCGGACCACTTAGGGCGCATAAGTAGTTGGAACGCTACTATGGCGTGCAGGCCACTTCTGCAGATTGCAACCTCAATCAGATCACCTGCCCCATGGGTCAACATAATTTTTGGAGGGTGAACTGTAAACAAGGTCATCACCCCCAAATTGGATCCTTCAATGTTTTTATACCTGTTTCCCTACGGATGTAAAAGTCAACAGGTTGAGAGAAAAGACAGGTCGATAGAGAACACAGGTTATAGGAGAGAAGACGAGTTATAAGAGAGAAGATAGATCAGGACTAGATAAGTCCTTCAGGTGCTTCTGTTAAGTTATAAGTTATAAAGGGCCTCAAGCGTGGTGATTTTTTTGCTCTACAACATATTTGTTTCAGCTTACGCCCCTGCATTGATTGCAGGGCGGTTTCCACGGGCGCACTTACGGAGCGATGGCCGTTACAAGCAGGTGCGTCGTCCTTTAAATTCCCGCAGCCTTCCTTCTTGCAACATCCTCGTGAGTTTTTGTCAGACAATGCTGCAAGGTGTCATTCCATACCCTACAGCAAGACGATCTACAGACAGGGCTTTGGGCCAGTGATGCCAGGCGTTTTCATTGCTCCATATCCTGCATGCCTGTACTGCAAGGTATGCAAATGGGTCGTTTATGGGGCTGGCCTGGACTGCATAAGGGATTCCAGAACACATAGTTATATTGTGTTACCAACCACACACTTGAGCAATCAAAAATTGACCAAGCGCTAAGCATTTAAAATATATAACGGTTGACACAATTAGAGCAAATATATGCATCAAACACAGCTGTGCCATTTCACTTCACAGGCTGTAAACAATCCAGGAGTCGTGTATCCCCTTCCACCTGACGGCCAACATTCTGTTCAGCCTCGGACGTGCTGCAACGGACCTCTGGAGGTAAGCCTCATGTGCTCCAGGCAGAAATATTGATTTTACGTGCGTATCGTTTTGCATTGTGCGTATCACTATGTCACAAAGGTTGGACTGTAAGAATGCTAGCTGTTCAAGTGAGCTGACGAACGTAAACTCGATATTTTTATCACTGTTTTGCGTGCAGTCTCTGGAATGGATGCTTAAAATGCAGACAGGCCCGCAGGTACACACTTTTTTGATGAGTATTAACGGCTGCGAGGTGCTAGTGAAGTGTTTGTTGCTCTGACTAGCAAATTGAAGTGCTACCAAAGCCTGTAAAGAGGGTCATTGGCTGAGAAGTGTATGCACACTACAGGATCTGTATTAACTTGATTTGCCTATGTATATTGACTGAGAAGTGTATGCACACTACAGGATCTGTATTAACTTGATTCGCCTATGTATATTGACTGAGAAGTGTATGCACACTACAGGATCTGTATTACTTGATTCGCCTATGTATTTTGACTGAGAAGTGTATGCACACTACAGGATCTGTATTAACTTGATTTGCCTATGTATATTGACTGAGAAGTGTATGCACACTACAGGATCTGTATTACTTGATTCGCCTATGTATTTTGACTGAGAAGTGTATGCACACTACAGGATCTGTATTAACTTGATTTGCCTATGTATATTGACTGAGAAGTGTATGCACACTACAGGATCTGTATTACTTGATTCGCCTATGTATTTTGACTGAGAAGTGTATGCACACTACAGGATCTGTATTAACTTGATCTGCCTATGTATATTGACTGAGAAGTGTATGCACACTACAGGATCTGTATTAACTTGGTTTGCCTATGTAATGGAAAGGTTTTGTTCTGTGTTTCTGGTGGTTGCGTCTACCAAATTTTCATTTAGGTGCAACCACTCCCCACATAGAGCCGTACTTATACAGGTACATGGCAATTTTCCTACCACACCTATTCTTTTTCCTCCCCTAGCCCTAGCGTGTGCTGCTCTCGTCGTGCTCAAGCTGCTTGACTTGACGCACATAATGCCGCCCAAGTTCTATATATAGCCCCATTAGCCCCATCCATGTCTTGGGGCACTCTGTTGCGCAAAAGGTAATTCCAAGTTGAATTGTCTGACATCTCCTCAAACATTGCAATGTCCGCTAGAATCTGTATATGAATCTACGTATTCCATCAATTAAACACTGGTAGGATTTAACAGGGAAGATTTCAATCAATTGAACTGTGTGGACGGGATGATTGGGAAAAGGCTCGCCACATTGCAACATGCACTACATCCAGGAGACAGCTGCTATCATTGTCGAGCCTATTTTGGGTGAAGGAGGTATCCTCACTCCTCCTCCTGGTTTCCTCTCACGCCTGAGACAGCTGTGTGACAAGCACGGCATGCTTCTAATCTTTGATGAGGTGGGTTTTATCTCCAGCGGGGACTGACTGAAGCCCAAATACAGGCAAGCTTCTGATATTTAATGAGGCAGGTACTACCTAGGGCTTCAGGGCTAGCAACATTTTTAGTAAAGAGGTTCTTTTGCACAATGGATGAAGGCATACAAGTGTCATTCTTGTTTTTCCTGGCTTGCTAGTTCAATCATATAATTATATAAGGCCTTGCCAAGAGTAAGTAACTGGGGTTCCCAAGAGCAATCACCAATCACAATTCTCATATTGTGCCTTATTCAAATCACCTGTGAAAGAAATGTGTAGTACTTGCATAATGCCTCCCATGCCCGATGGGCAGTAGTGTCAAGTCGCTATGAAATTTGAAACTGAATTCCCTCCCTTCTTTTAAATTTTATCACCAAGCACTTTTTCCACTCTCAAATGCTGAATTTAAATCATGCTAAATTTATGTAATGCTGATTTATAAAGGTACAAGCAGGTGCTGGCCGGACAGGGAGCTGGTGGTCTCATCAGATTATTGATCAAGCTTGTCCAGACCTGATGATATTTGCAAAGGTTAGTGTAGCTCTCAATTTATCTCTGATAACCTGTGGCATCAGAAGCATGGGAGGCACGATGAGTGAGATTAATGTGGTACAGGCTTATAAATGCTTAAATCTGTGAGACACTGCTCCAGGTGTGATTACGCAGGTATAGTTAACTATTGCCACAAGCAAACCAAGAACAAACGTTCCTCATAAAACGGTCGCTTTTATAAATTTTTATTGTTATTCCCAGGGCATTGCAAGTGGTTACCCCTTGGCAGGTTTGGCTGGCAGGGCTGATGTATTTGAAGGCCTGGCGCCCGGATCTCTGGTAAGCAGAATGTCATTTTTCCTCAAGAGAGGGATGAACAAATAAGTGGGGAAATGTTTACGACGAGTTCCATCTAAACTGGCCAAACAACCGAATAACCGTAATCCGTTGCTCACTTATAAATCCCAGGGAAACCACACAATTCGTCCATGCCACTGATTCAGCATGACGTATGGATGAGTTACGCAGCAAGGCCAGAGAGTGAATGAATGTGGGCATAGACGAGCATTTTTCGCCGTCCAATTTGGAACACTGAACCCTGAACCTCTTCTTCTCTCAACTTGTCACATACAAGGATGTTACTCTGTGTGCTGTCTCTTACTCCGAACTGATTTGCACATGATGAAGGGAGGTACGTACGGCGGAAATGCAGTCTGCTCTGCTGCAGCTTCTGCAACCATTGACACGATCATTGAGGAGGGACTACTGCAGAATGCTCACAAAAGGGGGCAGCAACTTTTGCAAGGTAAAAGGAGCAGAAAGATGTTGATGGAAATAAAAGGAAGGTTCGTGGAGGCTTGCTTTCTGACATGGTACAAAACATTTCTCACTAGTAATGGCACGCAGGCTTGGTGGAGATTGCCAGTCGGCAGAGTAGTATTATAGATGTCCGTGGTTATGGCTTAATGTGTGGAGTGGAGCTAGGACAACCCTCATCAAGCTCAGAACAACAATCAGCTCGTCCCGGATTTGCCTCGGTGAGCGTACATTATCAAAAAGGTTCGCGACTCCTTATGCCCAGTTCTTTTTCGTTTGCATTGTGAGTTGGTAGTGAGTTAATTACAAGGTCTAGTCACAAGATATCAAACTAGGGTCCTCACAACTTTCCAAATTAGAAGGAAGACAAGTGTGGGAGCGTCGCTAGCGACGCTGAAATATGGCAAAGCCCATCACGCGCGCAACAGGTGCATGCATATGCATGTGTGCGTGTGTGTGAGTGTGTGTGCGCGTGCGTGTGCGCATGTGTGTGCCTGTGAGTTTGGGCGTTTGTATGTGTGCGCGTGCGTGTGTCTGTGTGTTTGTGCGTGTGCGTGTGTCTGTGCGTGTGCGCGCCTGTGAGTATTCGCGCGCGTTTGTGTTTGTATGTGTGTATGTGTGCGCATGCGTGTGTGTATGTGTATGTGTGCGCATGCGTGTGTGTGTATGTGTATGTGTGTGTGTGTGTGCGCGTTTGTGCGTGCTAGCCTATATGTGTGTGCCTTGCTGCCCCACAGACGCTGCAGTGGTGCGCGTGATGCTGTGATGGAGCAGCCTTTGCTGAAGCAATAGCCGCGCAATACACACACTCACCCTTGTAACGGGCATTGCACAAACATTGCAAGGTCAAAACGTGAACTTTACTCGTGAACACAGCCCCTGACGCAACATACGCCGTCAGGGAAGTGTGCTGATGGATTCTGCACCATCAAGAAGTGGTCCAGGGGCCTGGCTGAGGAATTATGGGCAGCTTCTTGGGGCTTTCAATCATAATATGTTGCTCAAAAACTTTATACGCGGCACCCCAGTGTCTTATTATTCATCTGGTGCGGTACAGTTTTGGTTAGGAGCCTATGTCGAGTTTCAGCCCATAGGGTGGCCTGGGTGAGCCTGAAGAGGCCTGTGTGAAGTGTAGTGGGCCCCACTGGCATCACTGATTGTCAACGCTAGGGGCTCGTGCCCCCACGTGGGGGGCTTCGCCAAAAAAGGCATAAAATAAAATTCGAACTAGAAGACGAGCAGTTGTGAGGACCAAGGAAAGCGAGGAACGGTGGTATTTAATGAAAAGCGAATAAATTAAGATACCTGTCACTTTGCTTGCTTTACTCCAAGATCTGGATTTCTTTGTTACGATCAGACTAGCCAGCAAGTCCTTATTTAACACCAAGGTCCTTTCATGTTTCCATCACTTCCATTTTAAAAAGGACGTTTTTTTGGGGGGGGGGGGGTTGTTACACGGTCCTCAGCAAGGGCCTGACAGAATGAAGGAAAAAACCTATAAGACTGGGAAAAGGAAAACTCCTGCCTAAACAGAAAAACCCTCCTTGTAAAACCATAGTCTGAGAAATTGGCCCACGCTCGCAAGAGCACAAGCTAAGAGCGTGCGGCTGAGCACAGCTGAATGCGGCAAAAAAAGGCCGCGCGGCTGACAAAACTTTCTCCGCAAGCGCTAAAAGATTCAGTTGCGCTTGCAGCCTTGGGCAAAAAAACTCTGACGCTCTTAACTACTGAAATAAGTAGGTCACGACCTAATTTTCCTGCAGCCAACACGTGTGCGGTTAAGCAGAACACTTATTTATACGCAGGCGGTTGTGGAGGCAGCCGCAAAACAACATGTCCTTTTTGCCACAGCTGGTGCGCGGGAAACAGTGAGGTTCTTGCCCCCCCTAGTCGTTTCTGCTGCAGAGATAGATACTGCTCTCACTGTATTTGAGACTGTACTTAGTGAGGTCATTTCAAGCATGAAGTAGTCAATAGCCAAGTAAGGATCCAAGCAGCGTATGTTATTTAGCCCCTGCTGTTGAAAAGTCGCAGCCTAACATCTGTAACGTAAAACTGTTCGAAATTCTTGCCAATTTTGGGCTCAAATTTGAGTGTCCGTGAGTTTCCTGCCTGCATATTTTTTTGGTTTTTCACTGGCTGACGCGAGATTAGCTGGCAGCTCATAAGCCTAACAACCTGGATGAAGGACCATAGTAGCAGTGCTACTTGCATTTAAAATGGAATAATAAAAGAAGGGGGGAAACAAAAAATAGCACATATTCATATCACGAGCTATAACAGAAAATGTTTGCATTCAAGTTTCTTAAAAGCGTCATACTTATATTATGAGTGGCGTGAGGAAATAAGGAAAAAGTAGAGAGGCAGTGAATACCATTCCGCACCCTGCATTAGGGCAATATAGCCATTTTGGAACAGAGTATCAAAAATCCTCACCACGAAGAGCAGAAGAAACATGGGAAGGTTGCAGGCTTGGCATGAAACTAGCCTTTAAGGAAACATCAATTTAATACGTCACCAGCTCATACATAGGATTCAAACACCAGAATCACTATTCCCTTCTTGCAGCAATACTAAGGCCCCTATGTGTCACCACATAATCTTGCACGTAACCACATAGTGCACACAGCTCTATGCAAGCAACACGCACTCCAAATAGAAAATTCTTGGGCGGTGTTGTAATTACATTGTTGCCATGTATCACCCCTGACAGAAGGAAGAAGTGATCAGTTTATGCTGTCAAACACTACCGCAGGTATATCACAAGTCTATTGCTATTCGGCTTAAAAAAACGTAGATCCTGTAAAATTGGTCAGCCCCATTCTAGTAGGTCAGCCCATTCTAGTACACAAGTTTCTGACCAGCATTCCTGCCTTACGTGGGCCATAACTCAATGATCATAAAGCAAAGATAAACACAAACACATGCACTCACGCACTGTTATGGAATGGTGAGCCTAGGCGTGCTTTTGATCTGTAGCAATGCTCTTAGACGGGAGACTGCATTTCTTTTGCTCATACACTTGGCACTCTCATAGCGTTTATATACAAATAAACACAAGCCCAGATGCTAACTTCACCTGAAGTACTTAATAAGCGTCATAGGGTATGTTTTTTGGCAAGAACCAGTCATCGGAGAATCATTATCCAAGCTGCTGCCTAAGTTTGTCACCTTCCAAATAGCATGGACCCTGCAGCATGAATTGACACACACGCACACACAAAGGAACATAAGCATACTAGAAGATGGATGGAATTGAAGCTTTTCAGCTTTCCAAAAGCATGGACCCTGCAGCATAGATTGGCACATGAGCGCACAAAGGGAGAGCTAGAGATTAATGCTTCCAGGCTTAAATGGGGCATCAAGCAATATGAAATGGCTGCCTTGATTGGCTCAAGGCACTTGGCCGACAGGAAATTATAAAAGACATGGTTGTCAGAGAGGCTGATAACATACTCATACATTGCATGCATTAGAATCTGTAAACACAAGCAGAGTAAGCTCCTCTGTTAAAAGCTCTGGGTCATACCAAACAAAAAGATCCAGCAATCGATATCTGTGACCCTGATTTACTGTTGTACTGTTCTTTGAATTTTCATTTAGGCCCCTGATCTGGGATTTGCTCACTTGCCTTGTGTCAGCGCATACTTTCTTGCCTTGTGTCAGCGCATACTTTACTTGAGGGTACAGAGGGCATATTTTACTTAAGGGTATAGAGAGTATAGAGATATTTGAAGGTGTAGAGAGCACACTTACTTGAGGGTATAGAGAGCATAATCTACTTGAGGGTTTAGAGGGTATAGAGAATAGAGATACTTGAGGGTATAGAGAGCATAATTTACTCGAGGGTTTAGAGGGTATAACGATACTTGAGGGTATAGAGAACACACTTACTTGAGGGTGTTGAGAGCATACTCAACTTGAGGGTATAGAGGGCATACTTGAGGGTATAGAAGGAATAAGGAACATACCCGCTTCTGGCATACCATTACTCTTGTTGTGTGCATCACAGATTTCCTTTTCTGCCCTTAAACGCGTAAAAACTCTTAAAAATAACTTGTACTTAAGCATCAGCATGAAATTACGTCAACTTAGTGTCAAGCAAATCTGCAGATCATTTCACAGTTTCACAAATTCCCTGAAGGCCATAAAGTACAACCAGGCTGTTACAAAAAGTAGAAAGTTTACACCCTGCGCTAAGTTCTGAGCAACACCAACCTTACAGACCTGCCCCTTATCTCACGTTGATTTGGCGTCCACGATAAGCAAGCCACATAAACAGACACACGAGCACGCCCACACATGCCTCCTTTTCTCACCTGCCACAATTTGGAGCGGCAGTTAAATTCCAGGCTCTTCGTGAGAACGGTATCAAACTTGTTGTAGTTGTGGATGCCGCCTGTTTACGAGCATGAAGTGTGAGTGATGTCAGCGCACTTACTCACTTCAATGATGCTACAACGCAGCAGATGATTGATACGCGTGAGGAACGTATCCCAAGGTGTTATATGAGTTGAACGATGAGCTTAATATCATTACCTTCCTAACACTCGTCCAATGACTGTTGATTCATTACCTTCCTAATGACTGTTGATTCATTACCTGCCTAACACTCGTCCAATGATTATGCCGCAATTAAATGCAAGGCCTTTCCCAAACCCTACGACGCTGATTGGCACACACATCAACAGCAACAGAGCGCGCATTGACTAAAATGCACTGCATGCGCTGAGATGTTGAGATTTTCGAACCAGAGGCAGGAAAAGCAAGGTGCAGGTGATAAGCGTAGAGTCGAGAGAGTTGCGTAAAGTCGAGAGCTTGTTAGCCAAGAAACTTTTTCTGGGGGCCGTACCTGAAACGTGGTAAACTAGGTCACCCTCTTTGTACTGTTCCCCTGTGTGTGTAATTGAGTTGCACGGTTTTAACGTGCGTGGATGTAGGGTGGTTGAAGCCCTCTTAGTAAAACAACACACAGGGGTGGCTGTGCAAACCAAGAAAACACATAACACACACGACAATTTCAGGGATGGCTAGAGCCCTTCAAACAGAGCAACACACAGGGACCAAGACCACACACAGGGATATCCAGGGTCTAACTATTGTTGGCAAGTGTCCTTACATACAACCAACCAAACTTCTTGCACTCTCTTGTCATGCACGTTCCGTCCTGTCATATAAACCGTTAGGTGTGAAGCAGTCTACCACTAATTGGGCTGTACTCCGAGAATGTGGACATGAACCGCTGCAATTCTACTGGTTTCGGTCGGCTGTCAAGCTTTTCAATAGTATGCTTAATACCAATAGTG
>Ga0307968_1003273_pt1 | contig 13480 bp, 18 predicted proteins | sample OrgLakmetagen650_FD_201834 | JGI IMG/M metagenome (GOLD analysis project Ga0307968, IMG submission 201834) | Saline water microbial communities from Organic Lake, Antarctica - #650 | ecosystem: Environmental > Aquatic > Non-marine Saline and Alkaline > Saline | place: Antarctica: Organic Lake... | reverse complement strand
CAACACTGGAGTCACCTGTAGGAGAGCACGTCCAGGCACTCAGATGCAGTCAGGCAAATCAAATCAATGCAGGTGGAGGAGTTCAGACACAGCATGCACTGCAAAATGACACTCACAACACTGGAGTCACCTGTAGAAGAGCATGCTTATACACTCAAATGCAGTCAGAGAAATTAAGCTGATGGAGTTCAGACACAGCACGCACTGCACAATGACACAACACTGGAGTCACCTGTAGAAGAGCACGCTTAAACACTCAGATGCAGTCAGACAAATCAAGTCAATGAAGGTGGAGTAGTTCAGACACAGCATGCACTGCACAATGACACAACACTGGAGTCACCTGTAGAAGGGCACGTCCAGGCACTCAGATGCAGTCAGACAAATCAAGTCAATGGAGGTGGAGTAGTTCAGACACAGCATGCACTGCACAATGACACTCACAACACTGGAGTCACCTGTAGAAGAGCATGCTTAAACACTCAAATGCAGTCAGAAAAATTAAGCTGATGGAGGTCAGAAACAGCATGCACTGCACAATGACACTCACAACACTGGAGTCACCTGTAGAAGAGCATGCTTAAACACTCAAATGCAGTCAGAAAAATCAAGCTGATGGAGGTCAGAAACAGCATGCACTGCACAATGACACAACACTGGAGTCACCTGTAGAAGAGCATGCTTAAACACTCAAATGCAGTCAGAAAAATCAAGCTGATGGAGGTCAGAAACAGCATGCACTGCACAAAGACACAACACTGGAGTCACCTGTAGAAGAGCACGTCCAGGCACTCAGATGCAGTCAGACAAATCAAGTCAATGGAGGTGGAGGAGGTCAGACACAGCATGCACTGCACAATGACACTCACAACACTGGAGTCACCTGTAGAAGAGCACGCTTAAATACTCAAATGCAGTCAGAAGTAATAAGCTGATGGAGGTGGAGTTCAGACACAGCACGCACTGCACAATGACACAACACTGGAGTCACCTGTAGAAGAGCACGTCCAGGCACTCAGATGCAGTCAGACAAATCAAGTCAATGAAGGTGGAGTAGTTCAGACACAGCATGCACTGCACAATGACACAACACTGGAGTCACCTGTAGAAGAGCACGTCCAGGAACTCAGATGCAGTCAGGACAATTAAGGCAAGAGAGGTGGAGCTCAGATACAGCAAGTACCTCACAATGACGCAACACTGGAGTCACCTGTAAAGCAGTACGCTTAAGCACTCAATTGCAGTCAGGACAATTAAGGCAAGAGAGGTGGAGCTCAAATACAGCAAGCACCTCAAAATGACGCACAGGACACTGGAGTCAGCTGTAGAAGAGCACGCTTAATCACTCAAATGCAGTCAGACAAATTAAGGCAAGAGAGGTGGAGCTCAGATACAGCAAGTACCTCACAATAACGCAACACTGGAGTCACCTGTAAAGCAGTACGCTTAAGCACTCAGATGCAGTCAGGACAATTAGGCCAACAGAGGTGGAGCGCAGAAACAGCAAGTACCTCACAATGACGCACAGGACACTGAAGTCACCTGTAGAAGAGCACGCTTGAACACTCAAATGCAGTCAGAAGTAATAAGCTGATGGAGGTGGAGTTCAGACACAACACGCACTGCAAAAAACACTGGAGTCACCTGTAGAAGAGCACGTCCAGGCGCTCAGATGCAGTCAGAAAAAATAAGTCGATGGAGGTGGAGTTTAGACACAGCACGCACTACAAAATGACGCACAGAACACTAGAGTCACCTGTAGAAGAGCACGTCCAGGCGCTCAGATGCAGTCAGAAAAAATAAGCCGATGGAGGTGGAGTTTAGACACAGCACGCACTACAAAATGACGCACAGAACACTAGAGTTACCTGTAGAAGAGCACGTCCAGGCGCTCAGATGCAGTTGGGAAGAGGAGGCCGATGGAGGTGGAGTTCAGACATAGCACGCTTCCATTTGGGGCGAGAGACTCTTTAAGAGCGCTGGACAAGCGCTTCACAGCCATGAGAGAGGCCACACCTGCATAGCGAACACACACAAATTATGCACAAGTATGCACAGCGAGCTGCTGCAGAAGAGTTGTTATATTCTTCCTGCGCACAGGACAGACGCTAGAAAGTCATGAAAGTGGTCTCACCTAGAAAGTGCAGGCAATCATGGCACAAAATAACAAAAACACGCAAGTGCAGCTTAAGTCCACTGGACAAATGTGATCTGATGTTCTCAGTCAGAGGCTTGAGGAATGGCCAGCCGAACCACGAAATGTTTTAGACAAACAAGTACACACGGATCCACACATGGACTATGACTTCACAATGCCACTGAGAGCCGCGCACACACAAATGCACACACGCTAACACATACACACACTAACACACACAAACACACACACATACACACATACACACACAAAACCACAACCACAACCACACCCACTCCCACACCCACATCCACACCCACACCCACACCCACACCCACACCCACACCCACACCCACACCCACACCCACACCCACACTCACACAAACACACACCTGGTGGCTGAGGCACACTAGGTGCCACTTGGCCTGGTCGCTGGGGGGGCTGAGGCGGCTGTGCAGGCATCACACCCGCAGGCACGATAGCGATGGTCACAATGTCTGCGTGTGCGCTGGTAGTGTGCACGGCAGCGGCAGAAGAGGAGGGAGGCGTGCTGCTGCTGGTGTCGTGTGTGCTGCTGCTGGGATGGACTGCTGGGGTGAGGAGGCGGGGGGTGCCTGCGTGTGAGTATGCACGTGTGTGCATTGTGTGTGCGTGTGTGCAGATGTATGTGCGCATGCCTGTATGCGTGCGTGCGTGCACATATTTCACCCATTTCTGTTCGGTTTCAAAAGGTGGGTGAAGCCGGTTATTCACATATACGCAGCTAAACACTATATACCAAAGCAAGCTAAACACGCAGGTGTCATGCTGCCATGATATGTCACAGATACACACACACACACACACACAAACACACACACGCACGCACGCACGCACGCACGCACGCACGCACGCAAGCACGTGCATACAAACAAATTAACAAATGTACTGACCTGTACTATGCGCCTCCTAATGCAGCCATGTTGATCTATACTCTCACATATAAAATGTGAATGGTATACACACACACAAATGCACACAAACAAGTGTACTGACCTGCCGATTTGCTGCCACGCATGCGCGCCTCCCACGCTGCCATGAGGCGGCGTGCCATGTTAGAGAACAGCTTGGTCAGGGCGAGCGGAGAATCCTGGCTTATGATCTGTGCAGGCAATGTGAGGCGACGTGCCATGTTAGAGAACAGCTTGGTCAGGGCAAGCGGAGAATCCTGGCTTATGATCTGTGCAGTTAATGTAGGCAGTTTTTTGGTGTCCTGGCCATTTCTACACACTAAGTGCAATTAATGTAAGCAGTAATTTGGTGTCTGATCTGAGCACTTGCGTGTTTCAAAGCAGAACAACTCGTCAAGGCAAGTGGCTTGTAACCTGTGCAGGTAATGTAAGCAGTATTTTGGTGCATGATCTGATCCCTTGCGTGTTTCAAGCAGAGCAGCTTAGTCTGGGGTTCGGGGAACATAAAATCCTGACTTTTGATCTGTGCAGGCTGGGTATGTGGTACGTATGTGTCCAAACGCTTTGTGGTATGTATGTGTCCAAACGCTTTGTGGTATGTATGTGTCCAAACGCTGTGTGGTATGTATGTGTCCAAACGCTATGTGGTACGTATGTGTCCAAACGCTATGTGGTACGTATGTGTCCAGTCGCTATGTGGTATGTATGTGGTCCAAACGCTAGCGCATTTGTGGTCAGACAAAGGTTATGGAGTGAGTTTTACTTGCAATATGTCATGTTCAATGCAGTTTGATCTGTAAAGTGTAATGCAGTTCATTGTTGTAATGTGCACTCAACGCACTAGTAGACCTACTTCTTGTATTCTTATTTGGGTCATAATGTTGTTATATGAAGAGTCGATAGTTGCTATGAAAACTAACTAGAAAACGATTAGAACAATTTCAAAGCGCGCTCGTTGACACGCGCACAAGCTCACTGTCCCACAAACACATTTATCAGACACACAACTCACGAACCTTGAATGCGCTCTTAGACATGCGCACAAGCTCACTGTCCCCCACACACAAGTAACAGACACACAACTCACGAACCTTGAATGCGCTCTTAGAGCTGCGCACAAGCTCACTGTCCCTCACACACAACTAACAGACACACAACTCACGAACCTTGAATGCGCTCTTGGACATGCGCACAAGCTCACTGTCCCTCACACACAAGTAACAGACACACAACTCACGAACCTTGAATGCGCTCTTAGACATGCGCACAAGCTCACTGTCCCTCACACATAGTGCCGTGGTATCATGCTGCCCCCCTGTGATGGCCCAAACAGCACCCACTGCCTCGCCACGCGCAACTTCCTCCTCCACGTGCACCTGTGCGTGTGCATGTGTGTGTCTGTAAGTGTGTGTGTATGTGTGTGTGATGCTACATTGAGAGCAACGTTTATTACTGATGTCACAAACAACACTGATTTTGTACAAACGTGTAGCCTCCTTCTCCCCCACATCAAAACACACGTTTTTGACATTTCAGTTTTGGATGTCATGCTAAGTATGAATTGTGTGACTTTCCCTAAGAACTTATGACATGGCTCGTATATGCAATACATGGTAGAGCTAGTACCATGATTTGTTTTGACGGAAGAAGGTGACTGTGTGCATAGCACAGTGTGCATATAGTATCGTCTACACCACAAAGGCCATGCAACTTGCAACTCAAGTATGCACAGTGTGCATATAGCATCGTCTACACCACAAAGGCCATGCAACTCAAATATGCACAGTGTGCATATGGTATCGTCTACACCACAAAGGCCATGCAACTCAAATATGCACAGTATGCATATAGTATCGTCTACACCATAAAGGCCATGCAACTCAAATATGCACAGTGTGCATATAGTATCATCTACACCACAAAGGCCATGCAACTCAAATATGCACAGTGTGCATAAAGTATCGTCTACACCACAAAGGCCAGGCAACTTAAATATGCAAAGTGTGCATATAGCATCGTCTACACCATAAAGGCCATGCAACTCAAATATGCAAAGTGTGCATATAACAACGTCTACACCATAAAGGCCATGCAACTCAAATATGCACAGTGTGCATGTAGTATCGTCTACACCACAAAGGCCAGGCAACTCAAATATGCAAAGTGTGCATATAGTATCGTCTACACCACAAAGGCCAGGCAACTCAAATATGCACAGTGTGCATATAGTATCGTCTACACCATGAAAGCCATGCAACTCAAATATGCACAGTGTGCATATAGTATCGTCTACACCATAAAGGCCATGCAACTCAAATTAGCACAGTGTGCATATAGTATCATCTACACCATAAAGGCCATGCAACTCAAATATGCACAGTGTGCATATAGTGTCGTCTACACCATAAAGGCCAATCATCTCAAATAAGTACGAGCAGCGCATGCGTATAAAACATGTGCACATACACATACACAACACACACACCACAGTCCTGGAGGTGACTGGGTGTACGGATTCATGGACCAGCCGTAAGCGCCCGCTGATGACGACATACAAGCAGCTGGCATCATCACCCTGCGAACAGGTGCATGTTGAGCAACTTTAAACCAGTATATGCACATACAGGCCTGGCATCGTCAACCTGCATGTACGCGGGTACCTTCCTCGTCTTCTCGTAGGGTTGGCCAGAACATTACATATACGGTGTATATATACGGAATTTTTGGCATGGAAATTACCAAATGTACAGTCATATGCGGCGTATATACACGGCTCTGGCCAACCCTATCTACTTGCCATGCCATCGTAGTAAATTTGAATAATTGCGCACGCACATGTAGGCCTGGCGTCATCACCCTGTGTACGGATACATTGATCTTACATTCGCCATGCCGCTGTAAACAATTCAAACTGAAGCATTATTGGCACGAGTAGTCTTGATGCAAATAGCATTTAAAACATCGACAGTTAATGTACGGGGCTGGCCAAAACTGTACTATTTTTTAATGCACTGTGGAGGTCGCACAAACATGTCATTTGTGGGTTGGCCAGAGTTGTATGTACACACCGTACATGACCGTATTTTTGACTATTTTCCTGCCCAAAATACTGTATAAACACCGTATACATATGGTTCTGACCAGCCCAAGTCATTTGTTTGTTCGCCGCACAAGGTGTCGCAGCTGTTACTTATCTTACACTGTGCGATGTGGGATGTGCGATGTGCGATCTAAGCTGGAATACGACACACGACTCAGTAAGAGTTATCTTACACTGTGCGATCTATGCTGGTACACGACACATGACTCAGTAAGAATTATTTATCTTACATTGTGCAATCTATGCTGGTACACGACACATGACTCAGTAAGAACTATTCATCTTACACTGTGCGATCTATGCTGGTACACGACACATGACTCAGTAAGAACTATTTATTTTTCACTGTGCAATCTATGCTGGTACACGACACATGGCTCAGTAAGAATTATTCATATTACACTGTGCAATTTATGCTGGTACACGACACATGACTCAGGAAGAAGAGGGCAACCTGTCCTCATCACTTGTCAGCATGCAACATCCCGAGCATTGGGCCTGGGAGCATCCCTGCAGTTTAGCCACCCCCTGCAATACTGTTTTTGAAATACACTTCCTGCTGAAAAAACCCTTGAAACCCTGAAAACCCATGAAAAATCTGGGTCGCATTGGGCCTGGGAGCATCCCTGTAGTATAGCCACACTCTACAATAAGTTATTTGGAATACACTCCCTGCTGAAAAAAACCATGAAACCCTGAAAACGCATGAAAAATCTGGGCTGCATTGTGCCTGGGAGCATCCCTGCAGTATAGCCACACTCTACATTAAGTTATTTGGAATATGGATCCCTTTCTGCCGGAGCAAAACTACAGTTTTTATGACAAAAAATTGTATTAATGCGTGCATGTTACCTGTCTGTAGGCAACATCACCGCTGTTGAGCCACACTCGATTCAAGCCAAGCCCAATGAAGCGTCTGATCAAAGGGCCCATGGCTTGGGCAGCTGCGTGTACAAGTGAGTATGCACATGTCGGCTTGAGCAAAGAAAAATGGAGAAACTACACCGGCGGGGGAAAAGAGAGAGAACCAAGCCAGCTTTGCAACACCACTCCCCACATCAATTCAGGTATAGGGATCCGCACATGGACTCAGTTACAGGAAGCCGCACATGAACTCAGGTAATGGGAGCTGCACTTAAGATCAGGTATAGGGATCCGCACATGAATTCAGTTATAGAGAGCCGCACATCAGTTTAGATATAGGTAATTGCACATCAATTTAGATATAGAAAGCTGCACATGAACTCAGTTACAGGGAGCCGCACATCAATTCAGGTATGAGGAGCCACAAATTCATTCAGGTATAATGCGCTGCGCATTAAATAATTTACAGGGAGCCGCACATCAATTTAGGTAAAGGGAGTCACTTAAATACCGAGTACTGCAAAGTTCCTTCACCAGCTCACAAAAACAGTTCCAGCAAAGAAGTGGACACTTAACATAAAGCCCCGTTATTGTTTTTGGCTGTGCAACATGGCAATCACATATGGCAACACATCACGAATGTCACACCCAACAAAGATCATTGAAGCGCGAGATCACAGCGCAAGCATACCAACAGATCTTGATAATTGTGTAACACTTCAATGTTGATCGTGGAATCTTTCACAAAAATAGAATTCTGCCAAGCCGAGCAACTGGATGTTTTTGCATAAACAAAGCTATTCAAAGACAGGTAGCAGTTTCTTAAGCACCAGTTCACTGTCGTACGTACACAGAGACACAATGCACCGACGCAAATTTCCTGCACAACAACACACACACGCTAGTAAAAGCGGGAGCACCACGTCCATAAGCCCAGATCACAACCATACACAAAGACACAATGCACACACACATGCACACACATACACACATAAAATGCCTGCACTGCATAACACACACAAACAATACATACCTACTACCTACCTGCTAACAGAAGCAAGAGCACACCTCCTCTGACTCCAGGCCACTTTCACACACAAGGACACAATTCACACACAGACACACACACTTACACACACAAGCAAAATCTACCTACCTGCTAGCAGGAGCGGGGGCACCGCCTCCTCTGGCTTTAGATCACTGTCACAAACCAAGATAAAATTCACATACAGACACACACACTAACAAACTCTACCTACCTGCGAGCAGGAGCGGGAGCACCACCTTCTCTGGCTCCAGATCACTGTCACAAACCAAGACACAATCCACATACAACACATACACACTCTCACACACACACAAGCAATTTCTACCTACCTGCAAACAGGAGCGGGAGCACCTACTCAGGCTCCATCTCACTGTCAAAAACCAAGACACAAATCACATACAAACACACACGCACACACACAAGCTAACCCTACCTACCTGCTAATAGGAGCGGGAGCATCACCTCCTCTGGCTCCAGATCACTGTCACAAACCAAGACACAATTCACGTACACACACACTAACAAAAACAAGCTAACTCTCCTACCTGCAAACAGGAGCGGGAGCACTACCTCCTCAGGCTCCAGCTCACTGTCAAAAACCAAGACACAATTCACATACAAACACACACATACAAACACACACACAAGCAAACTCTACCTACCTGCTAGCAGGAGCGGGAGCACCCCTCTTCTGGCTCCAGCTCACTGTCACAAACCAAGACACAATTCACACACACGCACACACACACACACACACACACAAAAGCAAACGCTACCTACCTGCTAACAGGAGCGGGAGCACCACCTCCTCTGGCTCCAGATCACTGTCACAAACCAGCATCTCCAGGTGCTGTGCAAATAATCACATGAAAGGAAGTGCATGCTGAAGGCGATTAAGACATTTTGTCTGATTATAGAATACGAAATGAATGAATGATTAATAATGAATGAGCATTTGGTAATGGACAAATGATTGGACAAATGAATGCGAGAGAAGGAGTGGTTTGTTTGTCATTAGGTATGAGGAAGCTGAGCCATGCTTGTAATTGGGGTTTGAGCTGAAGGTCCTGTACACTTACTTCATTTGCCACAAATATTAAAGTTCAGTGGTATGCATAGAAGCACAGAAAACTAAACGTGCGGTGTCATTATTACCAAGGAGAACACAACAACTCAGAGAAACCGGAGAAACAGGAGAAAACTAAAGAATAAAATATAGAAAAGAGGTGAGGGAGGGGGGGGAGTATGCTAAAGAGAGAGTTGTGTTCTCCAAGGAATAAAAAGAATGGAGAAGGGAAGCAGAAACCGGAGAAAAGCAGAAAGTGAGAACATCTCACTTTATGCTACACTTCAAGAACCTGAGTTCAAGTGTTTCACACTGAACTCATAAGTGTTCAGATGTAAAGGCTTTTTTGAATACTTCATCTCGACACAAGCACGGGCATTTCCAAGAGTGAAGTTGCTGTCCAAAATGTACAGCAGAATGGTTTTCTAGAGTTAAGTTGCTGTCCAGAGTGTACAGCAGAATACTTCTCTAGAGTGAAGTTGCTGTCCAGAGTATACAGCAGAATGCCGGAATCAGAATTGCGCCAGCAACATCATGAGTTAAGTGCCCTGAAAAGCAAACATCTCACCCTCTACAGCACAAACACCAACAAATACACAGACACACACAACATACAACATACGCACCGGCCAGCAAAATGCGATCGGGCAGACCTGTTTGAGAACAAATACTCAGCACAAGCAGGAGTAGGAATGAGGAAAGCACATACACCATCACATACACAGACGCACCCTCTACAGCACAAACACAATCACATACACAGACACACACAATATACAACATGCGTACCGGCCAGCAAAATGTGATCTGGCAGACCTGTTTGAGAGCAACTACTTGGCAACAAGCAGGATCAGGGCTGAGGAGAGCACAAACACCATCACATACACAGACGCACCCTCTACAGCAAATTGTGATCAGGCAGGCCTTAAACAAAAAATACCCCACAGCAAGGAGCAGCAGCGGAGCTAAATAATATATATTGCCGCACTCAAAGTACATACACACTTCATCAAAGCACATACACAGACGCACCTGCCAGAAAGTCGTGATCAGGCAGACCTTGAACAAAAATTACCCCTCAGCAATGAACAGCAGTGGAGCTGAGGAATGCCACACTCAAAGCACATACACACTTCATCACATACACAGACACATCTGCCAGCCAAACGCAACAAGGCGAGCCTGCTCGAGGGCAACCACGCGGCACCGGGCAGCAGTGGAGCTAAGAAAAGAATATAAACCAGCACATACACTTCATCATATACGCAGACGCACCTGCCAGCCAAACGCAACAAGGCAAGCCTGCTTGAGGGCAACCACGCGGCACCGGGCAGCAGTGGATCTAAGAAAAGAATATAAACCAGCACATTCACTTCATCATATACGCAGACGCACCTGCCAGCCAAACGCAACAAGGCAAGCCTGCTCGAGGGCAACCACGCGGCACCGGGCAGCAGTGGAGCTAAGAAAAGAATATAAACCAGCACATACACTTCATCATATACGCAGACGCACCTGCCAGCCAAACGCAACAAGGCGAGCCTGCTCGAGGGCAACCACGCGGCACCGGGCAGCAGCGGAGCTAATAAAAGAATATAAACCAGCACATACACTTCATCATATACGCAGACGCACCTGCCAGCCAAAAGCAACAAGGCGAGCCTGCTCGAGGGCAACCACGCGGCACCGGGCAGCAGTGGAGCTGAGAAACGCAGCGCATGAAATCATGCTCCCTGGCACGACCACGGCACGCTCCTAGAATCAGCCAAATACGAAATAAGTCAGCATCTTGATCGAGGCATGGCAGCAGTTCAGCCTTGCATGACTAGACGCACTGACTTGCTGAATACAGAAGCAGTGAAGCTTTGCATAACTAGGCACTGGCACTGACTAGCCGCGTAGAGAAGCAGTAAAGCTTTGCGTAACTAGACACTGGCACCGACGAGCAGCATAAAAAAGCAGTACAGCTTTGCATAACTAGACGCTGGCACTGATGAGCAGCATAGAAAAGCAGTAAAGCTTTGCATAACTAGACGCTGGCACTGACGAGCAGCATAGAAAAGCAGTAAAGCACTTAGGAGGAGCACCAATCATTGAAATTATGCCGATTGGCGCGGTCATGACCCTTTCCTGACAATACTGCATTTGGCATCTAGAGCGTTGCAAAGGAATACAGGATCCTTACAGCATGAAGCACAGGTGCTGTGGGTTAACAAGCACAAGCTCGTGTGCAATGGAGCTGGAGGTGATTGGAGGTGAGGGAGGGGGGGGGAGTATGCTAAAGAGAGAGTTGTGTTCTCCAAGGAATAAAAAGAATGGAGAAGGGAAGTAGAAACCTGAGAAAACCAGAAAGTGACAGGAAGACATCTCACTTTATGCTACACTTCAAGAACCTGAGTTCAGGTGTTTCACACTGAACTCACAGGATCCTTACAGCGTGAAGCACAGGTGCTGTGGGGTATCAAGCACAAGCTCGCGTGCAATGGAGCTGAAGTTCAACTTACATAATATTAATAAGGTTGGCCATAACCGTACAAACCTTACTGTATAATACCTAAAATTGTACAAACACGGTTCTGGCCAACCCTAAATATTAATATGCAGTGGAGCTAAGGGACGCAACGCACAAGACAGTATGCGAAGCTGGCATTCAATACACAAAATTCTATGCAGTGGAGCTTGAGAGTGGAGTGGAGCTTGAGAGATGCAACGCAGAATGGTTGCATGCAGTGGAGCTGAGGAATTGAACACACGAGATAGTATGCAGTGGAGCTGGAATGCAAATTAGTTCATCAGTTTGAGACTGCATAACGATGCTCTTTGGGCAAAACTGTTTTCGAGCACCAAGCAGCAAGAGCAGGAAACAACCAACGAATTAAGTGTGCGTGCTTGCACATATACACACACTCACACATGCACAAGCACCCACACAAACGCACACACACACACAAACATGTACAAGCACACACACATACACACAAATACATACACACACAAACATGTACAAACACACACACAGGCATGTACAAGCACACACATACACACATACACACACACAAATACACACATACACACACCTGTAAGTCCACTTGGTCTGTGTCAGTGCCATCAGCAGTGCGTTCTGAGCCTGGGACAGTGACCTTGCGCTCAGCCAGGAGGTGGCCATCGACAAGCAGGTAGAACTGAGAAAATTCGACAAGCAGGTAGAACTGAGGAAATTCAACAAGCAGGTAGAACTGAGAAAATTCGACAAGCAGGTAGAACTGAGGAAATTCGACAAGCAGGCAGAACTGAGAAAATTCGACAAGCAGGTAGAACTGAGGAAAAAACTAAAATGTGCACAGTTAAGCAATCAAAATGCAGCCTGTTTCACTGATGACGAAATGTGTCCACTGACAAGTTTTACAGCACCGAGAATGAGCATACGAGCAGGTAGATTTGGATGCACAAGGGGAAGTTTACTAATGTTTAGATGTCATCATGTAGCCGGTCAATAAAATGATGTGCAAGTACCAGTAAAGTAGGCATTACAGTCATCAAAGAACAACTGTACTTCATTTCCAGGAACCTACAAGCATTGCATTTATACTTACTCTCACCCTCGTAGGGTTGGCCAGAACCGTATATTTACACCGTATATGACTGTACGTTGGTGATTTTTCTGCCAAAAACACCGTTTATACACTGTATATATATGGCTCTGGCCAACCCTACACCCTCGCCATCCCCACCCTCCTCCTCCTCCTCCTCCTCCTCCTCCTCCTCCTCCTCCTCCCACACACCGAATTAATCATGCACAGCGCAAACACACATGCATGCACACCCAACCGCCACTTTCAGCACACCTCCAAATGAAGGTTGGATTCATCTTAACAAACACCCCACACACAAGTGCACCGGAGTTAAAGACAGCTCCCCTCCCCCTTCACTCCCTCTGACAAATACACCCTCACCCTCACACCCTCACACCTCGCCGTACATAAACCCACACAATACCCACACCCACACAGACACATACCCGCACCCACTGATACAGACCCACACCCACCCACATAACCACGCACACACTTGCATCCACACCCCATTTACGCCCCCTCACACAAAAACAGCATCCACATCCTATTTGCAAATATACAAGCACGCACGCACAATATCACCCCCATCCCCCACCCACCTGACCACATGCCCAGTCCACATCCTATTCGCAAACACACAAACACTCACATTCCCACCCCCAGCCCCACCCATATGGCCACACGCCCAGTCCACATCCTGTTTACAAACAAACAAGCATGCACACTCCCATCCCCACCCC
>Ga0307968_1003266_pt1 | contig 13494 bp, 17 predicted proteins | sample OrgLakmetagen650_FD_201834 | JGI IMG/M metagenome (GOLD analysis project Ga0307968, IMG submission 201834) | Saline water microbial communities from Organic Lake, Antarctica - #650 | ecosystem: Environmental > Aquatic > Non-marine Saline and Alkaline > Saline | place: Antarctica: Organic Lake... | reverse complement strand
GTTCTCCATTTTCTATCCCCTCCTACTTGTACAAGGATCTGGACAAACATGTGTTGAGGAATTTCAGCAGGCTCTGATTGCGTGCACACCATTTAAGAGTGGAATCTCGCAAATGGCATGGTGGTTCTAGCATTTGTGATAAATGTGAGTGTGGAGAAGTTCAAGATGAGAAGCATGTGCTTTTCTTCTGCAAGTGTGTTGAAGTGTGCAAGCTGCGCATGAGATACAGAGACCTCTTTGAAGGAATGTTTAAGACTGCGTGTGTTTGCTCCTTCGAGCTCTGAATTTATTCCTTTCTTAACTTGTCATCACAGTATCACTGATTTTGAGATAAATGCATTCCTGAATCAAGACTCATACAGACTTCTCAAGTTTGTGTCAGATTTAGTTTCAATTTTCGACACTGGTTGATTTTGTTTCACCAGCCAATTGCCATCAGCCAGAGACTCGGGCTGTAGGCCATCCTTGTAACCCTTGCTCTCGTGGGCAGCCATTAGAATAGGGTGTCCAACTCCAAGTGTATCTTTCTGAGGTCCACGACAAAACGACTGAGATCAATGGGTTCACAGTTTCGCAGATTTTCTTTGAACATGTACTCTTGATGTGAATCGTTACATTGAGCTTCAGATGCTAGGAAGAGAAGATTTTTAAAGTTTCAAAAAACGAAAGGCACTGGTGCTGCTGCTGTACACATCTGTTTCAGGCTGTGGCACGTTGAATAAAGAACATGGGCAGGTGCAAGCTCCCATCCCTTGCAGAGATCAAGATGTTGTCTTATGTTAACTGCGATCACAGCCAACATAAAGCACTTGTTCCAAGCACCGAAGCCTTGGACTGAACTTCGTCAATAGATTTCAAAGCAGACATAAAACCCACCAATGTAATGCTGCAAAATTTGTGAGCACCTGACATTATCCAGTATCATTTGTAGTGGTGCAAAACTATCAAGCATTGAAAACAAGAAAGAAGATAAGCATCTGCCACATCATTGGAAAAATGAGAGAACACAACGGAAACTTATGGTTGATACATTTTTAGTAGTACAGCCCGATACGGGCGACACACTTGTAAATAATACATCTAAAATCTACAATCTCAAAGCAGCCTAATCATGCAATTGGGGCTGGCAAGACAACATAGGAAATAAACCCCTGCTGCCTAGTTTTCAAAGTGATAAAAACTTATTCTTCACTGGTATTATTATCACATCATTCAAGCAGGAGATGCACATACATTTAAAGCAATTTGGCAGACAAAAGCCTAAGCAATGATAGTAAGCGTTAAGGTTCTCAAACAATTGTCAAGTGCTGCGTTAATTTTTCCCCTTGGGCACCGCAACATAATTGCATTGTTGCAACTTCCCGCATCTAGTGCCGTTGGTTGCTCTGCATTGTTGCAAGAAAATGTACACAATATGTCAAACGCAAGTCATGCTTATATGCTCAGGCTCACTATCTGAAACTGCATAAGAGAAACGTCTTGGAAATCAACATTGTTTAATCTGAGCCACTCGTTGCAGTATTTGCCACGACAAAGTTTTTTCTATTGCGGTAAGCGTGAACCAGAAGCTGGCACGTCATTATATTAAATGTTGCTGGCAAACAAACTAATGCCGAGGATGGTCCTGTCTATCAAGTGTGATGGCCACCTTTATTCTGCATGGGTTGCATTATTAACCCCACTCAGATTTCTTTCATTGTTATTTGCTGTTGCTATCTAAGTGTGTAGGGGAATTGGGAGTGGGGAGGCTCCTTGCACAAACTTGCCATAATAATGTAGAGAACTACGTACCTCTCGAAGCGATATCTCAATGGCCTTCTTCAAATTGATTTCATCTATGCTGGCCTGCAAGGGCGCAGTAGAGCGAGTGGGGGCACAGTCAGTCGCACCTCAAATGCTGCATTGGGTTAGTAGGGAGGGGGGAGGGGGGGGAGAAGGAAAATTCTACTGGTTTTGGCAAAACGGCAAGCATGATGGCTGTTAACAAAAGTAATAAAGAATATTCATTATTCGGAAATCACAGGAAGCCCGTGGGGTCTAGGGGGAAGCGTGAAAGGATTGCACGGCCTCCTCTGGTAACCGGCCATGACAGCTTCCAACAGAGCCTGGCAGAGACTAGGAGAGAAAAGGTTATCGTAGTGACTGTGTTTGTAGGAGAGGTGGCGGCTTTGCTCATAGGAGAGGTATTAGTGGGTTCGTCAGATATTACAAGAGTTTGAAGAGATGATGGATTGAAATTTGGAGCGTGCAATAAAGATGTCAAAAATTGGAAGTAGAGCTTTGGTGTGTTGAGGATAGAAGGATAGGTAGTGACTTTGTAGAATGGAGGTAGAGCCTTGGTTTGTAGGAGGTAGAGCCGTTGTGTGGAGGATGTGTAGTAACTTTGTCAGTAGGAGGTAGAGCCTTGGTGCTTGGAGGTTATGTAGTGATTCTGAAAGTAGGAGGTTGCGCCTTTGTTTGTCTGAGGTGCAGCCATTAAGCATACAACAATTAAGTTTTGGCAAAGTGGACCACACAAACGGTCATTCATCTTTGTCAAATCCTTGGTAAGGATGGAAAAAGGAGGAAGAAGAGGTTACGCAGACAGTGTAAACACTCTCCACAATAGGTCAGGAGAAAGAGCCACTTTGATATCGTATTGAGCGCCGTAAAACTCCTCCACAAAAGAGACAAGAAATAAATCAATTGGGGATCAGAAGGCTTACAAATGGCCAAGAACCGGCTCCTGACGAGAGTTGATAACAGACATGATGATTACCAAAAGAGTCTTGTCAAGATGCCGATGTTCAGCGTACACTAAACACTGCTCTCTCACATCACACACCTGAACTGCCCGAGCCACACGCTCTTCTTCTTTCTGCCTCAAACGTGCAGCATCGGCATTATCATTCTGTGCAAGGACAAAGTGTGCGTGCAATAGCATATGCATATGTGTGTTTCGATGTGTGTGTGTGCGTGTGTGTGTATGTGTGTGTGTGTACGTGTTGCGTGTATTTGTGTATAGGTATGTGTGTTCGTGTGTGTGCGTGTGTATGTTCATGTGTGTGCGCGTGTGTGTATATGTGTGTTTCTATGTTTATTTCAGCGCGTATGCTGTGCAGGTAACTAGGTATAAGCCCACGACAAGCACAAACCTGGGCCTGGCTCAGCCGAATCGCTTTAGCCACACGCTCCTCCTCAGCAAGCCTCAGTCTCAGAGCCTCCTCTTGGTGGGCCTAACAGTGATTTAAATTAGTGTGACGTGTGCAAGATGATGCAGTGTGGTGTGTGATGCCGTGGTTTGTGTACAGAAGATCACACATATTTTCTTCACATCACACGAGATGTGAAGAGAAGATGTGTGATGTGAAGACAGCGTGGTGTGTGGTAATGTGGTGCATGTGTACACAATTGTGAGACCGTAGGCACAATTTGAGACCATAGGCAAATTGCCATGGTAGACCATAGGCAGATTGTGAAACCGAAGGCACTTTGTGGGACCGTGGGTAGGGGTAAGAAGGTGAGACAGCAGTGAAGCAATCAGAGTCATTAGGTGGAGGGACAAGACATAAAAAATATAGGCAGGCAAAATTTAACACTGTGGGTAGAGGTAGGGAGGTGGGGAAGCAATGAAGTGATCAGATCCTCTGTGAAAATAAGGCCGTATACAGTGCTTTAATTGGTGCGTCGAATTGCAGTCGAATTGGTGCATTGCAGAGTTGCGCAGCCCTCCTGGTCACCATTAATCCCAAATGATTTAAACTCAATGATTAATCTCAATGATTTAATTAATTCGATGAATAATTAATCCCAATGATTGTGTTCCGATCATTGTTTTTCTGCGGCGGAGGATCCTAGGGCACTCCACACACAAGTGGCTCTTTCCCTTGACTAACACACACAGCGAGCGCTCTTCCCTGCCTGCGCAGTTGTTCCCTGTCTTTGCTCCCCAGGGATGCTTCCCATTCCCCTGCTGCACAACCAGCTCCGTCTGTCTTAACTTTCTGTGTATGATCAGCCCCACGGCTTTCTTCACTTGAGCAGCAACCACCCCTTTGCAGTTGTTACCTGTTGTGTACTTGCTCTATAGTTTTCTTCACTCAAGCAACGACCACCCCTCTGCTGTCGTTACCTGTTGTGTACTCAGCTCTATAGTTTTCTTCATTCAAGCAACAACCACCCCTGCGTTGTCGTTACCTGTTGTGTACTCAGCTCTATCGTTTTCTTCATTCAAGCAACGACCACCCCTGTGGTGTCGTTACCTGTTGTGTACTCGCTCTATAGTTTTCTTCATTCAAGCAACGACCACCCCCGTGGTGTCGTTACCTGTTGTGTACTTGCTCTATAGCTTTCTTAACTCGAGCAGCAACCATTCCTTTGCTGTCGTTACCTGTTGTGTACTTGCTCTATAACTTTCTTAACTCGAGCAGCAACCATTCCTTTGCAGTCGTTACCTGTTGTGTGCTCAGCTCTATAGCTTTCTTCACTCGATCCTCATCCTCCAACCTCAGACGTGCGGCATAGTTATGCTGGCCCTCGGCCTGGCTGAGTTGGATGGCCTGCAAATAAGTACATGAGGGGTTTGGATGGCCTGCAAATAAATACGTGAGGGGTTTGGATGGCCTGCAAATAAATACATGAGGGGTTTGGATGGCCTGCAAATAAATATGTGAGGGGTTTGGATGGCCTGCAAACAAATACATGAGGGGTTTGGATGGCCTGCAAATATATACATGAGGGGTTTGGATGGCCTGCAAACAAATACGTGAGGGATTTGGATGGCCTGCAAAATAAAAATACAAGAGGGGTTTGGATGGCCTGCACATGAATACAAGAGGGGTTTGGATGGCCTGCAAATTAAAAATACAAGAGGGGTTTGAGCGAGGTTGGCTGGAACCAAGTTTGTGCGCTGCATGCATTCTGTATGTAAATGTTGGTCTGGTAACTATTATAGACAGAGGCGTTGCCGAGGAAGCCTTTTTATAATTCAGCTTTACGTGTGCAGCCTTATAGGTTGTAAGCATCATCATGCACTGACATTCACAGTTGCTGGTAAGTTGAGGCACAGCTGAGGAGCAGGCTTAAATGAACAGCGAGATGCAAATCACACTATCTTACATGCTATTTGAGAGAGTGGCGGGGCCTCTTCTCTTCGTGAACTCCAACCTGTTACAAACTGCTCAGTTCAGTGCAAAATAACACACACACACACACACACACACACACGTGAACTCCAGCCTGTTACAAACTGCTGAGTTCAGTGCAAAATAGTACATCCTTATATTTCCCTGATAACGATTCCTAATAAATCCCCCCCTCTGTTTACTGTATCTCACGACGCAAAAAAATTTAACTGAGACTGGCTTGAAGGCGATGGAATACATAATTAATAATCAGGATAACGCACGTGCTTGCAAAGCCAAAGAACCCCTCAGAATAAGAGCTCGGAATTGAGCACATACCTGGTCAATATTATGCTTGGCTTTAAGATCTTGGCTTGCAATGTTTGACTTTGACAAACGGACAAGGCAAGCCTAAAAATATCCTTTTCAATGTCGTGTCATGAGCACTGCCGTTTTCAATGTCGTATTATGAGCACTGTTTCACTGTCGTGTTGTGAGCAATGTATCAATGTCGTTGGATGAGCAATGTCCTTTCAATGTCGTGTAATGAGCAATGTCGTGTAATGAGCAATGTCGTGTTTCAATGTTGTGTTATGAGCACTGCCTCCGGATGCGGTTTAGGGCTCATGATTAGGGTTGGCCAGAACCCTACATATACGGTGCATATACGGTATTTTTGGCAGGGAAATCACCGAATATACCGTCATATACGGTGTATGTACATACGGTTCTGGCCAACCCTACTCATGACACTGAGTTGCTGTCTGTCGACAAAGAAGCAAGGGGAAGAAGACACAGGCTTCAGACCCCACGCTCACATCAATAAAGAGAAAGGAGCCACGAAAGACTAAAGCACCAGGTCTTTGCGTCTCCTCCACCACTGCGTCGTCATCTGATATATCTTGTCTCTGTCTTGGAAACCATCTTCTCAAGGAGCGATGAGAAACACAATGAAGAGGAGGGAAAGCCTCGTGCACCTGTCCCCACCATTCAGGAACTGACAACAGCACACACCTTACTGTTATTTAGATCATGCCTTTGTCACATATTATTACCTGGGCCACGCGAGCCTCCTCAGCTCTATCCCATTGGGCCTGGGAATTGTTGGCCTGCATGCATGACAGGTGAGCACAGTTGTTCTTGTGTGGGCAGTGAACCTTAATCAGTCCATGTTTTCAAAGTGCGAGATTTCTGTGGATGCTCCCATTGGGCCTGGGAATTGTTGGCCTGCATGCATGACAGGTGAGCACAGTTGTTCTTGTGTGGGCAGTGAATCTTAATCAGTCCATGTTTTCAAAGTGCGAGACCTCTGTGGATGCTCCCATTGGGCCTGGGATTGTTGGCCTGCATGCTTGACAGGTGAGCGCAGTTGTTCTTATGTGAGCAGTGATTCTTAATCAGTCCATATTTTCAAAGTGCGAGACCTCTGCGGATTCCCCCGTTGGGCCTGGGAATCGTTGGCCTGAAAGCACGACAGGTCAGCACAGTTGTGCTTGTGTGAGCGGTGCGTTGCCGCTGTGATTAAAAGTCCATGTCTTTAAGTGCGAGACCTCTGTGGATTTTCAGTCAAGCCAACGTTGTGTGAGTGTGTATGTGTGTGTGAGTGGTGTGCTGCAGATTGAGTTTGCGTGCCCACGAATGTTCATCTCATGCCTTATGTGAGGTAAGACTCCTGTAGAGTCTATCAGTCTGGCTGCGTTTGCAGCTCAGGTGGATTGCCTGTCAAATATAAAGCTGCAGAATCAATAGCAGTAAATATTTATACACGCGATTGTACAGCAAAACCTTTCAGAGGGTGATGGGTAAAGCATCGGGCAAATATCCCCTCTCCCCCTCCGTACTCTCACCCGCAACCTCTCCATCTCCCACACCCCGAAAATTAAGTTGTGCTGCACAAGCCCACCAGCGGTGCAGCAACCGGAGTTGGAAGCACAGCAGCACAGCATCACAGCAGCACAGCAGCACAACAGCAACCGGAGTTGGAAGCACAGCAGCACAGCAGCACAGCAGCACAACAGCAACCGGAGTTGGAAGCACAGCAGAACAGCAGCACAGCAGCACAGCAGCACAGCAGCAACCGGAGTTGGAAGCACAGCAGCACAGCAGCACAACAGCACAACAGCAACCGGAGTTGGAAGCACAGCAGCACAGCAGCACAACAGCACGGTAGCACAGCAGCACAGCAGCACAGCAGCACAGCAGCACAACAGCACAACAGCAACCGGAGTTGGAAGCACAGCAGCACAGCAGCACAGCAGCACAACAGCAACCGGAGTTGGAAACACAGCAGCATAGCAGCAAAACAGCACAACAGCAACTGGAGTTGGAAGCACAGCAGCATAGCAGCACAGCAGCACAACAGCAACCGGAGTTGGAAGCACAGCAGAACAGCAGCACAGCATCACAGCAGCACAGCAGCACAACAGCAACCGGAGTTGGAAGCACAGCAGCACAGCAGCACAGCAGCACAGCAGCCCAACAGCACAACAGCAACCGGAGTTGGAAGCACAGCAGCACAGCAGCACAGCAGCACAGCAGCACAGCAGCACAGCAGCAACAGGAAGAGCAGCCCATGCTCTGGTCTCCCAAAATCTGGAGCAATTGACGCAGGTGCTGCAGCAGGAACACGTGGAGAGAGAGGCAGAGCAGGGGCGCTGCAGTAGCAGGGTCTTGCGCTGCAGCAGCAGGGTCTCGCGCTGCAGCAGCAGGGTCTTGCGCTGCAGCAGCAAAGCCTCGCACTGCAGTAGCAGGTTCTTGCGCTGGAGTAGCAGGGTCTTGCGCTGCAGCAGCAGGGTCTCGCGCTGCAGCAGCAGGGTCTTGCGCTGCAGCAGCAAAGCCTCGCACTGCAGTAGCAGGTTCTTGCGCTGGAGTAGCAGGGTCTTGCGCTGCAGCAGCAGGGTCTCGCGCTGCAGCAGCAGGGTCTTGCGCTGCAGCAGCAAAGCCTCGCACTGCAACAGGAGCGCATGGAGAGGACAGAGGAAGCACTGCAATTGTGGGAACAGGCACAACCACGCCTACGTAACACACAGCGATCAAAAGAATTCGAGAAGCAAAGCAGTCATTTTTATTGCTGTTGGGGCAGGGCTGGAAGTGAGGGGGGATCGTAGCTGCTAAAATGACGGCATGCGCTTCAGTACAAACACACACATGCACGCACACTCGCACACATAAGTGTACACAGACACGTGCACGTACAGTCACACACACAGACATGCACGCGCAAGCATAGACACATGCGTGCACACACAGACATACGTGCGCATACGCACAGACATTTGCGTGCACACACATTGATACTCAAGCACACACGCACAGACACGTGCACACGCACGCAGAAACGCACATCCGCGGACACACGCACGCACACGCACAGACATATGCGTGCACACGCACAGAAATATGCGTGCACACGCACACGTAAATTTGCACACGCAAAGACACGTGCAAACACACTGACACCCCTGCGCGCACACACTGACACTCGTGCGCATACGCATAAACATTAAACACAAGTTTGAAAGAGTGGGTGGTATGTGTTGCTTGGTACACACATGTTTGAAATTGGACATTCAGTAACTGCCTGGCATCTCGTGCTTTTTGGTCCATTGTCATGTGTATCTATACAAATTCATACTAGAAGGAAAAGTAGCACACATGGTGCGCATGGTAGTCCTGGTCAAAATCGTATTCCGTGCATAATACATGGTGTGCCTCATTTTTGTTTTTCATTGAAATGTCAGTTGTGTGTGTGACTTGTGGCATCGTAAAAACCTGCCCCGCGTGAATGTTTTGTGTCCGACATATAGTGTGGGCATTATAATGTGGCTGACCCAAATAAAAGCAAGCATACACCAGACACATCTAACACATCAAATCCAATACACATGCTGTTTCTGGCATTTGGCTTCAAATAATTGATCTGACACGTAGAAGGTCACCAGGCAGGCAGGTCGAACATCAGAAGAAGAAACGAACAATTAATTGATATGACACGTAGAAGATCACCAGGCAGGCAGGCCAAATATGAGAAGAAAAACGAACAATTAATTGATCTGACACGTAGAAAACCACCAGGCAGGCAGGCCGAATTTTAGAAGCAAATACTACGCAGGCAGTGAAAACCACTCCCCAAACTAATCAAGTAAAAGGAGCCACTTTGGTACCGAGCACCGAGTACCGTAAAACTCCTCAACCAATAGAATAGGAAAAAGATCATTGGGGATCAGGAGGGTTGCAGGCTTGACCTGAAACCGGCTCCTAATGAAAGTTGATAATAGTACTGGAAAAGTGCACGTCTGGTATGGACAAGACATTTAAGCAGCATTAAATTATGTGCTGTGTTAGGTGCACAGCAGAGTAGGCAGTGATCTCACTAACCTGGAGGACTGGCCTTACCCAAATTACAACCTTGTCATAAAAAGCCTTATGTTTGGCAGCAAAAAAAGTCACTGTTCTGGCCTGAAGGACTTGCCTTTCCAAACAAAACGCCTTACTGGGTGGCCTGGGAGCAAGGGTGTGATCTATCTAGACAGTAAGTCTTATTGGATAGCCTGATTAAGGGTGCGGTTATCCAAACAACAAGTCCTACCTGGTAGCCTGAGCAAGGGTGTGATTTATCCAGACAACACATTTTACCTGGTAGCCTGTGTAAGGGTATGGTCCGGCAGGGGGATAGGCGGAAGGGTTGCCCGAAACAACGTAGGGCTGCATACAATAAGGGACAGGATTGCAGAATGAGCCTGGCATCTGGGAATGGGTTGTAAGGCCCGAAACAACGTAGGGCTGCAGACAATAAGAGACAGGAGGGATGCAGCATGAGCCTGGCATCTGGGGATGGGTTGTAAGGCCCGAAGCAACGTAGGGCTGCATACAATAAGAGACAGGAGGGATGCAGAATGAATCTGGCATCTGGGAATGGGTTGTAAGGCCCGAAGCAACGTAGGGCTGCATACATTAAGAGACAGGAGGGATGCAGAATGAACCTGGCATCTGGGATTGGGTTGTAGGGCCCGAAACAACGTAGGGCTGCAGACAATAAGAGAGGAGGGATACAGAATGAGCCTGGCATCTGGGAATGGGTTGCAAGCATGGGGATTCAGCGCATGGGATCAGTCATGCGAGACTTGGGCACAAGGAAAAAGGAATGCGTGGACTGTGCATGGGGCGAGAAGAAAAGGGGATGTGGGAATCGAGCACATATAAAGGGGGGAAATGGGCATGATATGCGGAGTGTGTAAAATGCATTGGGTTGGCCAGAACCGTATATACACACCGTATATGACTGTATGTATGGTGATTTCCCTGCCCAAAATACCGTATATACACCGTATATACCTATAAATGTATGGTTCTGGCCAACCCTAAAAATGCATGCGGGGACTGAGCTTTGATAAAGGAATGAGGGGTATGAGTATGGAGAATGAGCATGGAGCTGGATGAAAGTCTGGTGTCAACAGAATATAGGGCAGCATGCAGGAAGGGTGGGGTATGCGTGTTTGTGTGGTACAGCAAGATGCTAGGGAGTGAGAGCAGCAGTAACGGGCAGTGAGAGCTGAGAGAGACAGAGAGAGAGAGAGAGAGAGAGAGAGAGAGAGAGAGAGAGAGAGAGAAAGAGAGAGAGAGAGAGAGAGAGAGAGAAAGAGAGAGAGAGAGAGAGAGAGAGAGAGAGAGAGAGAGAGAAAGAGATGTATGAAAGTGAGAGATGTAAGATGTAAGAGAGTGAGAGTGTGTGTGTGTGTGAGAGAGAGAGAGAGAGAGAGAGAGAGAGAGAGAGAGAGAGATGTGAGAAAGTGAGAGCAACGTAAGAAAGTGAGAGCTGCGAGAGAGATGTAAGAAAGTGAGAGCGCGAGAGAGATGTGAGAAAGTGAGAGCGCCAGGGATGGGCAGTATGTTAGGTCAGGATTGAGTGAGGAGGACAGTGAGCTACAAGTGCAGTGCAACGAGGAGAAAGTCGGTGAGGTGGTGAGATTGGCGAGGGTGTGTGGTGGGTGCTGAAATGTATGTGTTGGGTTGGCTAGAACCATATATATGCGATATGCGGTATATATACGGTAATTTTGGCAGGGAAATCATCAAATATACGGTCATATACAATGCATATATACATATATACAGTTCTGACCTACCCTATGTATGTGTAAAGGGCGGTGAGAGCAGGTGGAGTGGAGGGTGCAGTGGGGTGTCAGTGCAAAGGGAGTGAGGTGAAGTGTAAGAACGAGTGATGCAGTGCTGTTGCAGGGTACGTTTAGAGCAAAAGAAAAAAGAAAAACGGAAAAGAACGCAGGTACTGTACATTCAGAGCAGTGGGGTGTACGTATGGAGGGCAGAGTGGCAAGGTGAGAACGAGTTGTGTGGTGAGATGGCAAAGGTGTGCAAATGCAACGCACCACTTCAGGCAGGCGCCTGGACTTTCGCCTCTTGGCAACAACAGCTGCAACGACCAAGCACGAGGCGATGGAGCAGCCCACGCCTGTGAACACAGCACGCACAGCCATGCGACATATTTAGTGCGAATACGTGCGCATGCTAAGCTTCTTGATGTGCATCTGTGTGTGTGTGTGTTTGTGTGTGTATGTGTGTGTGTGTGTGTGTGTGTGTGTGCGTGCGTGTGTGTGTGTGTGTGTGTGTGTGTGTGTGTGTGTGTGTGTGTGTGTGTGTGCGTGCGTGTGTGTGTGTGTGTGTGAGTGTGTGTGTGTGTGTGTGTGTGTTTGTGTGTGTGTGTGTGTCAGCGTGACGACAACAGTCTAGAGTTGGCCAGCACCAAACATGTATATGCACTGTACATGACCGTACATTTGGGTATTTCACTGCCAACAACACTGTATAAACGCCACATATATATACACACATGTATATATATATATATATGGTTCTGGCCAACCCTACAGTATTCATGTTTAGTAGGTGAGTGTGGAGGTCAGGGACACTACGTTCTTTGAAATCTTGAACGAAAACAAATATCTGGAGCAACCACGTCCTCGTAAGGGTTGGAAAGATCCCAATATACAGCCACAGACTGTGTATGGTGGTTAATAGAAGGAACATTATATATTACATCTGGAGAACTTCACAGAGTTCTTATAGCTACGTTTATTTTGGGTGACCCTACATGAAAAGAAGGCAGGGAGCATCATAAAGCATTGATGAGAAAGACGGGAACCAACGCACATAGATGAGAAGCGAAAGGGGTTGAGACGCAGGAACCTGTGGTGACCTTCTCCCACATTAACTACGTTAACTGAGCTTCTTGTGAAAATTTAGACGAGCAGCAAGGTAAGCTTGGCACGGCATGTAAGATCTGACAACATAGGTGCCGGCACACAAGGCATATCCTGTGCTGACACACACACACGAACAAACACACACACGAACACACACACATACACACATATACCTGCTAGTAATGGGAGTTTGTGTTACAAGCAATATGCACAGACAGCAAAAATGGTATTCTATTCTGGACATTGCGACTCATGTATACAGCAACAGTTGTTTTTGCGTGTAAGTTTTGTGTGTATAAGTATACAGCAACAATTGTGTGTGTGACTCGTGTATATAGCTGTTTTTTGTATGTGTAGGTGTGTTGGTGCAAGTGTACATGTGCGTGTCTGCAACAATAATGGCCAGCACATTGTGATTACATCACATACCCCGCCTAAAATTAATCACAGATAGCGAAAATCATGTAAGTTTCTAGATAATGAATAATGATAGATAGCTCTTGTAGATGACGGTTATCACGGCATGCGTTAGCTCTGCTCTCAGTGGCACTTGCAAACAGCGAAAACACAAAAGCGAATCTGCTCTTCTTGTAGATGACAGTAATCACGGCATGAGTCACCTCTGCTCTCAGTGGCACTTGCAAACAGCAAAAACACAACAGCAAATCTGCTCCCGAGGGCACTCACAGACAACAATGATGATGATAATGATCTGAGTGGTAGACAGCCCCGTGCGTGAGGAGATGCCTGGAAAGCCACCCCCTGGGCCTGGGTCACCCACTGAGAGGTCTTCATCAACCTGCAATGCATGGTTTACGTGGACACAAGTATATCACATACACAACCACACATGTATACACAACCACACAAGTATACACAACCACAACCACACAAGTATACACAACCACACAAGTATACACAATTACAACCACACAAGTATCACATACACGACCAAAAGTGGCAACTGTGACAGATAGACACACGCCAGCTGTGCAGTTCAAACCAATTATACTAACAAGGCCTGGGTCAGGGATTCTACAGAATGGGAACTATAGAATGGGAGGGTCGCCCATAGAGAGGTCTTTGCTAGCCTGCACGAACTGCAGTGGTGCAGTAAATTAACTCCCCCCCCACCCCCTTCCGCACGCGCACACACACACACACACACACAC
>Ga0307968_1003263_pt1 | contig 13497 bp, 6 predicted proteins | sample OrgLakmetagen650_FD_201834 | JGI IMG/M metagenome (GOLD analysis project Ga0307968, IMG submission 201834) | Saline water microbial communities from Organic Lake, Antarctica - #650 | ecosystem: Environmental > Aquatic > Non-marine Saline and Alkaline > Saline | place: Antarctica: Organic Lake... | reverse complement strand
GCGTATGTGACCAATGTCCTGGTGAAGATGAACATGTTCAGAACGAGGTGCATGCTCTTTTAATTTGCCAAGACCATCGAGTTTGTGAGCTGAGGAAACACTTTTCCTTTCTGTTTACACCTTTTTTTGAGGACTTTTCAGCAGCCCAACCCTTTTTGCTGCAACAGGTCAACAACCAACTTGTTCATAATTTCCTTTCTCAGCAGAACAATAGACTTTTTCTGTTTCTTTCTGAGCTTATGGATTTATTTGTGGCTGGCCGAGACCAGTCAGCAGTCGATCAGCCAAACAACCTGGCTGAAGGTCACCCCCCATTGTAACCATTGTAACCATTGAACGAGGTGCATGCTCTTTTATTTTGCCAAGACCAAAGTTTGTGAGCTGAGGAAACATTTTTCCTTTCTCAGCAGAATATTATACTTTTTCTTTTTCTAAGCTTATGGATTAATTTGTGGCTGGCCGAGACCAGTCAGCAGGCAATGACTATAAATTATTTTGTCATGCTAAATTAGTGGCATGGACAAATCGTGTATGGCCATACTTGCAACCCAATTTAAGCTGGTACCATTCAACATGACAGATTAAAGTTTTTTAATCTGATTGTATTATTACTATCAAAAAAGACAACTAATAAAGTGCTCAACTAACAACTAATAACCCAACAAAACCATTGACTGTCGCGTATTTGGCGTGACTTCTGTCAAATCAAGGAACCAAGGAACTAAATCCTTATTATCCTTAGTTTCTGAAACCTGAAAACAATATCAGGTATTATGATGGTATTACGATGGTGCATACACGTTTTCCAGATGTATCATTCACAGCACGCTGTTTGTTCCACTGCTCCAGTAAAGTAGAAGCACATAAATCAGCTGCAAGGCAAATTTCTGAGACCATTAGCAGCTTCGAAGGAACTCCCAGTTTCCGAACCCCGCACTCTTCATACCACAAATGTGTAAAACCTTCTACTTCTCAACTCCTTAAATAACCAGCTGCAACAAGAGCCACTGCGTCAAATTAACACACAGTCCTATGTCCAAACTCGTCATATCAACAACCAAGAACAAGGCAAGGCCTGAGATCAGCTGCAAGGCAAATCTCTGAGACCAATTAGCTGCTTCGAAGGAACTCCCAGTTTCCGAACCCCGCACTCTTCATACCACAAATGTGTAAAACCTTCTACTTCTCACCTTTGCACTCCTTAAATAACCAGCTGCTATAAGAGCCACTGCTTCAAATCAACAAATGGTCCTTTGTCCAAACTTGTCAAACCCACATCACTTCCACACATTCAGCTGCAGCATGAGCCACTGCTACACATTGCTCCTCTTTCGAACCTGTTTAGTGCTTCAACACATCTGCCAGCCATCTATCAAATGATCTGTCAGCTACTTTGATTAAGCATCCGTTTTTGGTTCATCAAGTCAGACATCAATTTGCTTTGGTCCTTAGCAGAAAATCAGCCATTCCTTTTATCTTTATCTCAGCTTATACGATATTCATGGCCTCTGTCCAGTCGACAGCCGGTCAGTCATGCATATAACCTGACAGAAGGTCATCACTCATTGTAACCAATATATTGATCAAAAACAAGGTGCACATTGCCATCGGAAAGCGTAACACATTTAGAAAACCAGTGATTACATTATGAGGGAAGCCAACCCTACCCTTTTAGCTTTTAGCGCCCTCACCAGGTTGGTGGCAGACGGCAGACCCTCTGCTGCGTCTTGACTTCCTTCCTTACTCAAAGGCCCAACGCAGATGGCATGTTGGGCATGGCACGCATACAAAGGGAACAGCTTAGATGCTCTTGATGTTTCTGGGTTACTACTCAAGGCTTTTATTGCCAAGCAAAGCAATAGTCCAATGCCTTGGAATCCGAAAAGCTCACTAAAACCACCACAGGCTACTGGACTCTACCTTGCACTGTGTGCGTGCATGTGAGCTCCACGAGTTCTGCACGTGTGTGAACACCATGGACAGAGGCAAGGGCAGCTGCAGAAAAGTGTTTCACAGCTAGCTTGCTTCTATGTGTGAGAGTGCATGTGAACAAATGCAATGTGAGGGGTACACCATATGAGTGAGGTATGCAGAGATGATTGAGTGATAGCACTGCAATGCACACGGCAAGAAATACTGGTTCACCGTTTTGGATATACTTAGCCACTTCTATTCACACTGCATGTTATTAGCACATTGTTCTGAAGACATGCACATGCAAAAAGGGATCTGGCCAATCCTACTCATACACAGCTCGTCGCTGCACACAAGCTTCACGGCTATAATAATTAGCATTGGACTTCATCACAATTGGCAACTTTTTACCTCTTGCTGAAACTCATGCCGCCTGGGCACGCACACACACACAAACATATGAGTGCTCACGCATAACCTGAGCACATGCAAGCACGCATGCAAGCCCACGAACACATACAACACGTCCTCATCTTCTTTGTTTGTACTAAGTACTAACGCAACGTTGTATGCAAGTGCATAGGTGAATGGTGTGATTTGTTGTGATTGAAATGCATAATGAAAGAGAGCACGCAACAGATTGTTTTCATTGAAACAAGGAACACGACATAAACCGACCGTTTGTGCGTTGTTTTGCCCACTTTGCATACCAATCACCACAAAGCATGGAAGCAAACCGTCTGTTGGCAGACCAATTAAAAACTAAGCATCTTAAGCTACACGGCATCAGTTTGGAAGGACACCACCCCATGCACATACTTAGGCTGCTTGAGATAAAATGTTAAGTGAAAGCCAAAAGCACATACACACCTAATTGCCAGGGAAATATAACTGACATAAGCACGACACGTACCTCAGTATGTATGGCTGTAAATGCAGCTGACTTCCTTTATTATACATGCTGCGTTATTGGATTGCAAAGCATGCAACGTGGCTCCTGCATTTCAGGCAACAAAGCAATAGCTAAGGGCAAGGCGAATGGGTCCGGATGAGAATGGAGGCAACCATGGTGGACGTGAGTTTATCATAGGGTAGGTGAGGAGTGGAATCTAGCAACCAGAGTAGCATATACACCATTGCAGTAACAGGTGCTCGAAATGACAGCAGTCATAGGCCCAAGTTGTCCTATGCTGCGAAACTCAAACGAATGGCTACAAGATGCTCGCAATGGTACACCTGGATCCATCATTCTTACCATTTTGTCATAGTACTTTATTTATGCAACTCGCTGCATGAGCAATATGCTGTGAATAACACGCATGCCTATAGGGTGGTTTCTCTGGCAAATATGGTGTCCCAGCCGGATTATACATACACAAAAAGGAGCTTAGTTTAGTGCTCTGCAAATGAAAGCATTTGGAGCGGAAAACAAATGTGCAAGCAGCGGTGGGTAAAAAAGACTCGGATTTTGGGCAACAGATGCCGGACACACATCTATTGTACTCGTGGCTTTCAAAGTATACTAACGCTAGCGCTACAGGTCCATACCTAACTGGAGTGCGCACCTATCATCCAACCAACTAGTTTTTTTATTCACCTTGTGTTGCAAGTAGGCTAGATGGACACGAGTGCTGCAAACCAGCCAAAGCACAGACATGCCTCTCAGCACCACAAATGTACGTGCGTCTAGAACGAGGCCGGCTGAAACTTTTTGTGAGGTAGGGAACCAGCTTAGTGCGTCACTTTTAAATTTCATGAACCCTCTCCACAACACCATAAGCTGTAAGGCCTGTGAAGGCACATTTGAGTTTGCCCCTGTTTGCGTAGACACGTCCCAGAATCAATGCCTCTGCATCTTCATCACCATCTGCTTCATTTTTTTGCGCTGTCACAGCTTTTTCATGCTTTGCCGATTTCAATGACCACGTTGTGAAAATGGCAGGACCAGAAAACACTCTTATGCATACCTAACGATTTAAAGGCCCCAAGGCTGCTTGGTCCTACAAGAAAATGTAGCTAGACTAGAGTATTCTGTCTGAGCATCATCGTGTCCAGTATGAACCGGTCTAGGCTTAAAAATGCACGCACCACCTAGGACTGCATAACAGTGCTTTATCTACTCTTCAGCCCGGGGTGTCAGATGAGTCATGCTGCTCTTGTAAAGCAACAGGCTGTTACGAGGTATACTTTTTGCAAGGGGCCAAAACGATCTGAACATTATTTTGCAAGGATTACAAACTGTTGCGAGGCCCCCAAACAATAAGTAAGTTTGTGGCTTTGGTAGGGCTTGCCTGCCCTTCCTCCCAACGGCATGGTAATATCTAAACGCTACATGAGCAATCACTCTCAAGGCCTCATCAGAATGGGTAATCAGGCTAAATGGTTCCAGTAGCAACGAAGGACAGACAACAGGTCAGACTAGATGTTGGAAAGTCAGGCTAGACGGTGCCACAGAAATAACACAGAGGACAAACTTCCCGTCTCTGAAAGGTTTTGTTCACTCAAATGCAAGCTGCCAACGGCAGAAATCGTAATAAGCAAGCAACATCTACACACAAATATACACCTACAACACACCTAATACCCCACCCCCCCACCCACATAACGCACCCACACACCTGCATGCCCCCCCCAAGCACACACCCTTCCGCCACACCTGGCACGCAATGTGGTGGCGCAAGATGGCCCGAGCGTTCTGACAGCCGGGGTAACCGCACTCCATGCTAGCAGTTTCACATTCAGAAATGAGGTGGTGCCATAACCTCTTGGCCTCGCGAAGCCACTCCATTTGATCCTGAAAGTACAGCACAATGGATCGGAGCAAGCCAGTTGGGGAGGGAGGGTTGTGGTTGACAACACATTCATTGTAACATCAAAGTCTAGAGCATGGAATGAATAACACTCTTGCTAGATCACGACGTGCAGTAGCAAATCAATGTTTGTACGAGCAGCATGCTGGTCTACTTCTACGCGTATGAATGTTACGTGTCTGTTTGAATACGTGTATGGATTCTACGTGTATGAATACGAATATGACTTCTACGTGTCTGTCTAAATTCTGCGTGTCTGTCTGAATTTTACGAGTATGAACTCTACAAGTCACTATTTGTACGAGCAGCATGCTGGTCTACTACGTGAATGAATAGCAGTTCAGCATCCAACGTGATGATAATGCAAGGTTTGAGCTTGCCTTGTAATCCAGTCACTGCTATGCATACCCTGCTACGCATACACTGCTATGCATACACTGCTATGCATACACTGCTACGCATACACTGCTATGCACACCCTGCTACGCATACACTGCAGTGTCACTGCTATGCACACCCTGCTACGCATACCCTGCAGTGTCACTGCTATGCATACCCTGCAGTGTGACCGATCTCACACATAGCAGGCATTTTGTGTGGGAGAACAAGTCAAGGTAGGAGTGACCACCACGTAACACCTGCCATGAAGTGGAATCTTTAAAAATACTCCTTATTCCTGAAAGCTTTCCTGATATCACTGTACAAACTTCGTAGCTTAGCTTTAGCTGAACTTCCAATTCATTGTTAATAGTAGAGTCTCTGTACAAGGCCATGTTTGATCCCTTGTGGGTAAGTTGCGACTGCGCATTTTGTCAAAGTAACAAATCAGGAACCTAGCTGTTCAACTTGCAGGACAGATCGGGAGGGACTTATGTGCACAGTAGTTGAGCAAAATGTGAGATGAGAAGCACGTAGAACAAAGTGTAGGAGACAGGCAGCCCAAGCTTGTGATATAAGTGAGAAAAATTTAACAAGCAGACGGGGCAACACAAAAGATAATTTTATTGACAAGCACACAGAACGTCCAGAACTTGAGGGCAGCATAAAATGAAGTGAATGGAAGCAAAAAGAAAGTGCTTTCAAGCGCCTGCTAGTTTGATGCCCAGGTACAATGCCCAGGTACAATATTGGTTTAGCCTCCTTGCAACTCGAAGTTTTGATCTCAACAAAATAAAGAAATGCAACAGTCTCAATGATCTTAACTGCATGCAAGGAGCATTAATTGGTCCAGAAACATCAGCTGGTCAATTGGCATGATTCAAATGAGCACACTGTGCTGCTGTCACTCTGCCTTGAGGTACACCATGATTTGACTTCACTGATTCATCAGGACACTTATGGAGGTAACACCACATAGTGCATTCAAATACGGTGGTCTAGAGGAGGAAATGCCAGGTGGGTGGTATATGCCATGCAATTTCAAATTCAAAGTTGGGTCCTGGTTACTTGGCTTACCCTTCCAAGACCCCAAGATACCTGAGATCACGAGTGATCATATAAGAAACAAGTTTTTTGAGGCAGGGATCCTCCTCCCATACCTTTCATTTCTCCATCTGTTGCCCAATCTGTTGTGAGAACACCAAACATTTCAACAGCACAGCAAGCTATTTATTTTGCTGCCCTCTGCACAGGCAACAACATGTCTATATGTTTTCCCTATCTGGATTATAATGATGACCACAAACCCTTATGCATCGCTCTGCCTGGAATCTGTGCATGTGTGGAAATTTGGTCTCCATCCAATATGCAAAGGTGAACGCCCTTCAAACACCACCGACCCTCAAACACTCTTAGAATTGCAGTTTACGGCGGTATGGAGCATCAAAGTTAAAACTTGCGTTATTTAAAACAAGGAGTGAATGGGAGAGCTTGTCAGAGTAATCCCTTAGGCAAATTGGGAAATTAATAGCGTATGCTATTGCTCTTGGCACTGAAAGTACCTCAGACCTCCTCAAATCTCAGACATAACGAGTGCTTCAACTCGCACTGACCAAACTCAAAAGTCAAAGGAAGCCACCACAAGACTGTGATCCCAAAGGTCTTCCATTACATGGACAATTTCTTGACTTGGTGCTTTGCGTCCTTTTACCAGAATGCAACCAGAGTCTTGGCAATTAGACGTCTATGCAAGCACACAGTTTAATTAATGCTGTAAAGTTTGTTGCTGCTGTAATGCACCCACACACGATAGATATACACGCAACACGCTCCGACTACATTCCAGCATTTCGCTCAAGCCTTCATCCCCTGTAACAGAACACCTTCCTATCCTCAAATCATCAGATCACCTTACAGGCTCTTAGACATAAGGCTCACAAGGAAGTCCAGGGCTACACCTGTTTGCTATCTGTAGGCACGGGTTCAACACCCAGCCACATCATTAACAGTAACAGCCTGATGCCATAAACTCTATTGTCCATGTTTCACCCATCATTCAGAATAATTCAGTTGATTTCTTTGTCAAGGCTAGAGAGAGTCAAAGGTGAGGCGGTGCCTTTGTGCAGTCGCTTCAACGTGTACAACATTGTTCAGACTCATACCTGTGTTTGCCTGTCCCCTGGAGCACAAGGCTCCTCAACAACAGTTTCAATGTGTCCTGGTACTCAGCTGAAGTCCAGCGTCCAACTCCAGCATTGTTGCGTACAATGGAGGTGCTCCTCAATAACAGCAAAGGGGCGATGGGCATCACCTGACTGTCTTCGTCTGTTGCTCTCCCCTCCAGGCTTGCGAACTAGGATAGAAACAGCAAAACATCACGTGAGAAGTTTGACCTGATTCAATCCCTAATCCAGGCACTACAATGGACACTAGATCTACCTGGCTCGTTCTGGCAAATAAATACAAAAGATCCAGGTTTACTCCCATTTCAAGCACACGATGTACAAGAACATACCTTTGTATGGTGTGATGAAATGCCGTTTAAGAAGATCAAAGCACCATGCACCCACCCACACTCACACCCTCACACCCACTGTCCCGTTGTGAGGCCATGTATATTTGAATTTGACCGCAGACCCTTAGGATATACAAAAATGACATTCTTCCAGTGCTGCAAGCCTGCTAGAGGTATAACTTCCCATGCATCCAAGATGTGGGCCTCCAACCCAACAATAGGAGCGGCATCTACGAGCGAGGTTTGTGGGGACAGCGGGTCTGCAAAACAATCTGCATGGTTGTATGTAGGCTCCAATCTCACCTTTAAGTTAGCTCATTTCTACCCCTGCGTACGGTCTTGTGTGCTCTTTCTTTAATCATAGGACATCAAACAGGCGGTCTAAATGACCCTCCTTTCACAATTGTTCTGCAGCCCAAATCCCCTTGTTTGCTCTGCTCCCTTTTGCCTGCCTGACACTCTCATCCCACGTTTGCACTCAGACTTTCACACAATGCACACAGGCGGCCTGTTACTATGTAGGGCATTAACAACGATGAGAGGGGTACACCCATGATGTGCGGGGTGTTCAATGCTCAAGGTAGGGAGATAAAAAGAGAGTAGGTTGCCCATACACATCTTGTTTCCCTCCTCCTCTTTGCTTTTTTGGTGCAAATGTGAACAGAGTATTCAATGAACAGGGACATCCCAGCGTCAATTTCTTGTATTTGCTCGGCAGTCCTTGCCGGTGCTTAGGAAAAAGCCAATCGTGGCATTTCATGCCTGAGAGAAGACCGAATTATGACTGAGGCATGCTTAGATGGCGCAAGCCAAAACAGGCAGCAGACTGGAGTGCCCTGAGTAAAGAGCACGTGAAAGCTTTTTATGCTGGTCTAAACTGATTACGGCACTTGTTCTTGGCTGTCCTAGATAAAAACAAGCATCTTCAAATGCACACTGTCACTTGTGTGGTTGGCTCTGGTGGCGTACTTATTATGCAAGGTTGTGTTGTTTTATACTTTATACTACACGAGTTCAGTTCTTGCACCCGCAGAACTCAATCACAGATTATCTGGGCAAGAATTGCTCGAGATTGTGTACGCCTTGCAAGTCAGGGGTGCTCATTGATTGGAGGGTGCTCCAAATGTTGAGCTCATAACAGACTATCGCGCGTGCATTCATCTGCAAACGCGACCCATCTTGTTTAGAAGTAGAAGGCGGCTAGGTGGATGAAGTTCCTGTCAAGTCGACATTATTGATCAGGTACGGCAAAGGCTCTTTGAATCTGGCAGAACCAACAACCCGCAACCCGCTGCAGCATGACCCAGCAATCCCCAACACGGTCATATGTGCTGAGACTTTCAGGCTTGCGTTGTTTGTAATGGTTTGTCGACGGAAATGGTTAAGGGAGTCGATTCATGATGCTGATCTAGCACACCAGCAACTGCCTTCTCCTCCTCCTCCGAGGTAATGAAAAGGGCGGACTTAGTTGACGCTTCTAAGAACCATCCGAGTGATGCAGACGTGCAGCAGAATGCTACAACAAGTAAGAATTTGACAGGGCCTACACCAGCACCGTTTTCTTCCCAGGAATTTGGTGGGAAGAAGAGTAATGAAGATTAAATCGGGGACGCCTAAAGGAAACACTTGTAGCTCTACTTCGATGTTTTTGGTTTGTGGGAATAATCAAGCGGCATACAAATGATTCCCTCTGTTGTTCTAAGCATTGGATACACAGAGGCTGAAAAGTGAAGAAGAACTTTGGTATGCACGTGACTAAATAGTCGTACATAGCAGTCTGATCCAAGCAAAAGATCCCACACATAGGCTCTCTAAGTTAAGATTGAAAGGGTAGGACAGAAAGGCGCCGTCCCACCCTGCCACATCGTGGACTGAAGACAGCTCGTGCCTTGTAAAAGATGGTGCATTAGTGGGCACCACGAGGCCCTGAATGCTGGATAGAAGCTTTGATGCTAATTTTAATAATGTGAGGTTGCCAAGGGCTGCCGGTCACACTCAGATCAGATCACGAGCTCCAAATCAACTACAAAGTTTGGGTACATTTGTGCGATGTGTGAGCCTAAATAAGATAATGTTTTGAACCTTCCACCCCCAAATGGATGGTCAAACGGATCATATGTACATTGGAGTTAGGAAACACTTTTGAGCTCACGTGAGAGCATGATGGCTAGGAAATTTCTTTGGCCTGTGCCGAGTTTGCAAATAATTAAAACCCCTGTCAGGAGTTGAGGAAGTTAAACAATTCCCTCTGAACTGCAGCCAACACTCCTTGATTGAAACCGAGCTATAGGTTTGTTTGCAGTTGCCTTCTATAGCGTTCAAGACGCCTCATGGCCGGCTGCTCATTTTGCAGGAAGAGTTGTGCAAGAAGGAATGATGGGAGCTGTGCGCAACAAAGGATAGAAGAAGATAAACCAGCATCATAGGGAAGTGACGAAGTGAGGTATAAACTGAGATGGTGAAGCTCGGTAAATAAGCTGCGCCCATTATTCACAAGTCCCTTTGAGGTGACAAATTACGTAGTCGGACCGTGTGCAGTGATGCTGCGTCTGCCACCTCAATGTAGTCTGATCCATTAATGCTTCATGTGTGGAGGTTATAAAAAGGTTCCTGAGCAACTAAACAAAGTCGCAAAGGGCTGTATTGCACACACCGCCTGTGCAACAGGACTAGATAGATAACCCTTGTACTACAAGATTATTGAGTGCTAATTAGAGCACGTGCACATGGTGGTATGGTGGCAAAAAGGGGACGCAAGTAAACGTTTACTGCACTTTTAATGAAGTGAGATGGATATGATGATGTAGTGGCGTAGCGGCCAAAATGGTTAACCGGATGAATGAGCGATAAGTGGATTGTACTTTACTTATGCATGTTACAGATGATATGATGAGCACTACAACATGTGCGTGGGAACCTGAGTGGATCCTGCTCGGTTGTGGTGATCTGCTGGCCGGCCAATCAAGGAGTAAGCGCTACTACTTAGGAGGCACACTGCTGAACTAACTAACAGTCCTGTTAGCGGGAAGTGGTCATACAGGTGTTGCTGAAAATCATCAGCTTGCTCTGCATGCACGCACGGGCATAACAAACTTCTGCTACTATTGGCATTAACGTGATGCAGCAAGTCCTTGCAGTGGCAAGTACAAGAGCAGGGTGTAGCCATTGGCCATTTTTGCCTAAGGCTGGCCAAGCTTGCAGGCCAGCAGGTGCGTGCGTGGGGGGGACGGAGTGCTACATGTATTATGTATTAGCTACCACCTGATAATAAGTTTGTTAAAGCACCCTGGTACCATTGTGTGCGTACTGTATACAATCAACCTAACACGCATGCTCACACGCACGCACCCTGATTGCTTCATTCTCGCTAATTTCAGGCCAGAGGGCAGAGCAAACCTCGCACGCGGGGTCCTGCTGGGTGTGCATTTAAATAAAGCCCCGGTCAGCAGTGGTTGCTTATTGCTATGTATGTATGTCTTGTGTATGTTGCTAGGGGAAACAATCTTGCATGCACCCCGCCCTGCTCGTCACCTCGCAGGTCAGCCAGTGGCTTAGAAGGGCGCGAACTGGTGCGCACACGGGCAGAAACGGGCAGCAGTCGGACGCTGCCGCCTCCGACATGTCGACCGACATGTCAACAGAGCATGACGTGCTGGGCGTCGACACGATATGCTGCAGGATGTGTGCACGGACGCACCTTATTCGATCGGGAAAGGGTGGGGGGGGGGGAAGAGAAGGAATATCCCGAGCATGTGCTAGTAAATTGCAATCGCGCCGGTTGGGTGCGTAAACGAAACTTACCTGCAGCAGCTTCTTTAGGTCCCTGGCACTTCGAGTAGGAGCAGTGCTGGTCATTGCAGCAGGTGATGCTGTGAATGCATATCCTAATCCAGTTCTTTCCATTCAAAATTTTATTTTGTTGCATGTTTGAATTTACATGTGATAATATCAGGACTTATATCAGGACTTAGTTAGACTTAGTTAGGACTTAGTTAGACTCGGTTGACGTTTCTGGAAAATCTTTCTCATTTTCCCTTCAGCACTTTGCTACTTTGCTCACAATCTGTAAATGCATGACTATTAATACGCGCTTCGCACGGCTGCGCCGCGCTCCTCCTCCTCCTCCCCCGCCTTTTCCTGAGTGAGGTCGTTCCGATGAGGTGAGGCAGGCTTACATGTGGTGACGCACGCCAGCAGGGTCCTGATGATGAGTCCATGGGTGCCATGTGCATGTCCAGCACAGAAAAGCTCCCCCTCCAAGGGAATGAAAGACATGCATTTCACTGTGCAGGCTTGTGTTGGCCTTGGAGGGACTGAGCACCTACTTCGAATTCATGGCTCTTCCGAAAGAAACATGCCAAGGTAGGGTTCCTAATAAGCAGCAAGTTGCCTTAGTGGTCCTTCATTTACACAGCATAAGCCACAAGCCACTCTTCAAGATGGGACATGCGTCTATCTAGCACTGGCGATATTTATCCTGGGTCGTCCTACAACGCATCCTACTATGCACGTAAAAACACGCTCGTGGGTGCACCCTGCCTCCATGCAGGTCTGTGCGCCCTTTGCCTTGGAGGTCTCATTATAATTCTACTGATACAGCGGTCGAACAGGGGCATCCAGGTAACCTTTTATAAAGCAAATGCCGGAGCAGGGATTAGGGGTCATCGTAGGTGCGCTGCCTGATAGTGCTTATAATGCACGGCACATCCACGTCCGATGCATCCTGTGATTTGCTATTATTCCAGCGACTGCACAAGAGCACTAGCATGTGGCACTTCCCCTCATAAGTCGTTACATGTGTACCTAGTCAAGACTCAATTCATAGTTGCACAGTACGGCAGTACGGGTACGGGTATGGGTACGGGTACACGTACGTCAACTTTTTGAGGGCGGTACGGTGTGCGTGAAACCCGCCTAGAAACCTTGCCTATGCACATGCCAACTTAATGAGTTGCATCTATGTATGTTTTGGCTGCTTTAGCTTGTTTTTGGCTAGATGAATGGTATCAGCTATGTAACCATAAAGCAGTATTGAAGCCACTCAAAAAAGCCCGTCAATGAGAGTACCCTTAAGCGTTACCCATCGCTGTAGCTTTACCAAAGGCTCTCATGTTTACCTTGTTCAGCGCTGTTGTGCGGTAAGTGTTGTAGGAGAGTGGGCCCAGGCCCCGCCTTCCGTACGGCATCCCACATGTCATGCCTTCTTGCAAACAGCTGCCTCAGCTCCTTTCTTACCCTTAGCCCCAGAGAGGTGTGCTATGTGTGATAACAGAGAACAACAGATTGCATTCCAGCCTCTTCTTCTTCCCCTTTTCCGCCTCAACTACAGTGCAACGTTGCTCGAAGGCCTTCAACATCACATAAAAAATATTTAATATAATTTGTGTGTTGGCGGTGAAAATGGGTCGGTGGGAGGACCTGGGGTACCCTCCAGCCCCCTCTCCGCCCCGCCGTGCCAGCCGTGCCGCGTACGGGTACGAGTACGGGTACGAAGGGTATGGGTACGCGTACTCTGGTACGCGTACTGTACATTTACGACTCGAGTGTACCGAGATGGTAATTAATTAGTATGAATCGAACTAACAACAACAGCGAAAAATGACGTGGGCTTCTGCTGGCCAATGCAGAGGGAAATGTTTGCACCAAAAAACATTGTACCTCATCACATGTCCCAGGGGTACTGGGTGTCAGAAAGTGGTGTCAGAAAAAAAGGCCCTCCCAGAAGAGGACCCATGTGGTACAATTGTAAATGAAAATTAACGCTCCCACACCTTCTTGCACCGACTGCTCACTTTTTTCCTGTATGATTTTCTGATTTGTGACACTTTGTTGTAATATGTTTCAGTGAGACATCGTCCTGTCGCTTGCTGCTCGCCTGGG
>Ga0307968_1003258_pt1 | contig 13510 bp, 16 predicted proteins | sample OrgLakmetagen650_FD_201834 | JGI IMG/M metagenome (GOLD analysis project Ga0307968, IMG submission 201834) | Saline water microbial communities from Organic Lake, Antarctica - #650 | ecosystem: Environmental > Aquatic > Non-marine Saline and Alkaline > Saline | place: Antarctica: Organic Lake... | reverse complement strand
AAGAGCTGCTGAAGGTGTGTGTCTATGGTGTCTGTGTGGGTGGGTGTGAGTATTTTGTTTCAGTTGAGGTGCTGCCTTGCCAGGCTGTGATCCTAGCCACAGGAGGCTACTCGGCCAGCAAAGAGCTGCTGAAGGTGTGTGTCTATGGTGTCTGTGTGGGTGGGTGTGAGTATTTTGTTTCAGTTGAGGTGCTGCCTTGCCAGGCTGTGATCCTAGCCACAGGAGGCTACTCGGCCAGCAAAGAGCTTCTGAAGGTGTGTGTCTATGGTGTCTGTGTGGGTGGGTGTGAGTATTTTGTTTCAGTTGAGGTGCTGCCTTGCCAGGCTGTGATCCTAGCCACAGGAGGCTACTCTGCCAGCAAAGAGCTGCTAAAGGTGTGTGTCTATGGTGTCTGTGTGGGTGCGTGTGAGTATTTTGTTTCAGTCGAGGTGCTGCCTTGCCAGGCTGTGATCCTAGCCACAGGGAGCTACCCGGCCAGCAAAAGGCATATGTGCCCATGATGAATCCGACAGAGTAATCTTACGGAGGAGCGTGAAGCACTATTGCAACACATGCTCCTGTATGATGCATTTTCACCTGTGCGTGTTGTGTGGGCACAGTTGTGACATGCACTCCAAAAGCCGGTTTTGCCAATGGCATATTGATAAAAGGGTACGATGCATCTCCAAAGGCAAGTGGATGCAAAGCTGGCCGATGGGATCAACTGATGCTGCTATGCAATCGGCTAGTGGGAAGTCCTGCATGTAGTCAAGCATAAACACAATTGAGTGCAACATTGTTATGTGTTAGCAAGTAGTGAGTTACGTTGCCTACATTTTATGTATTTGGACTCTCACTTCATGCATGTGTGAGGTACCTGCAAAGTGTCGTCAAGCTTGCAAATGACTTGCATACTTCATGATGATGATCCAACCTCACAAGCTCATGAAGCACACCTAAAACAGGTAGTGAAGTCTTAACGATTGACCTGGAAATGATTGTATATAAAAACGGGATGTCAGATGAACAGGCGGTTGAAATCCACTTAATCCGCTCATACATTTGCAGCTTTCCCCTCATCTACTCCAACATCACCACTTCCGCTACCACCGCCTCCACCACTAAAGTTGTTGTCACCCCCACCTCTCCCCCCACCACCGCCACTACTACTCTCACCACTGACACCACCAACCTCACAACTACCACCCACACTTACAGCACCACCACTTCTTGTATCACTTGCACTTCCACCACTTGCACCACCACCATCACCTCCTCCACCACCGCCACCGCCAACTACACTCTCACCTCCGCCGCTTGTAACTCCTCCCCCCACACCACCCCCTATCCCTCATCGCCACTAGTGAAACCTGCACCTCCCCCAATGATCAGGGTCGGCAGCCTGCTGCTGCTGCTGCTGCTGCTGCTGCTGTTGTGGTTGTTGTTGGTGGTATTGGTGGTGTTGTGCGTGTTGTCGTTGTTGTTGTTGTTGTTGTTGTTGTTGTTGGTAATGGTGGTGCTGTTGCTGGTGCTGTTGCTGGTGCTGTTGCTGGTGCGGGTGCTGGTGCTGGTGCTGGTGCTGGTGCTGTTGCTCCTCCGGATCAATGAGCTCCGTTGATCCGGAGGAGCAACAGCGGAGTCTTTTTGCTTATTTTGTGTGCACAACCATATTACTCCAGGCTCTGTCTCTCTCTCTGCAGGAGGGGTGTATTCGCGGACATCCCACGCCTGACATATCACCCCTCATCCCTGCATTTTCAATGTCACTCTTGCAATAAACAATGCCACTCTTGCAATTAAATCGAACCATCCGCCATAAAACTTGGCAACTCGAATAACACACTCCACGCACTGTGTGTCGCGTGTCGCACCACTTTATGGCACAGCGTCAAAAGGACCCACTCTTGCAATAACATTGAACCATCCGCCATAAAACTTGGCAACTCGAATAACACACTCCATGCACTGTGTGTCGCGTGTCGCACCGCTTTATGGCACAGCGTCACTTCTAATTTTATTTAGATAACATTATATAATAATCAGCAGGAGCTGATGGGAAGTGTGGCCCTTGCACACCACACTCCACGCACAGTAGTAGTCAGTAGTAGTGACAGCAATAGTAACAATGTAGCAGCGGAACCATCACTTGCACACACCCCACGCACAGTCGCATATACAAAGACACCACGACAGTAGTTAAACTTGGAGATAGAAGTCACCACACACTCCAAGCACAGTGGCGCAGGCACGTACTACCCCACCCACACACTCCACGCGCAGTAGGTCATCTCAGGCATATTTTGTGTGCACAACCATGTTACTTCAGACTCTGCCCTTTCACACACTCTCTCTCTCTCTCTTTCACACTATCTCTCTCTCTCTCTCTCTGTCTCTGTCTCTTTTCTGTGCACATACTTGAGACCGTACCCTTTTGTCTGCTGGTAAAGAAGTCTTGCGGTCCTCGGTACCAAAGTGGCTTTCTCTTCCTTAATCAATGTGATGAGTGATTTCTCCGGCCTACGTAGTTTTCTTTCTTTTCTGTACCAGCGTACGCCGTTCTTTATTATCTGTGGACAGTACCTCAGACTCCAACCACAGATACCGTCCTGCTCTCTGTGCACAATGTCTCGGTCTTCGTCCCTCACAGTGCGCCTCACTCGTGATTACAATTGCTCACAGGTGCAGGTGCACAACCTCACTGCCATCATGCTGCTGCCTGTGTGCCCCCCCCTGCTACTCTGCCTGCAGCTGATGCGCTGTCTTCTGTGCCCTATACCACAACCGTACATGAAATCACCCGCTGCAGGTGCACAACCTCACTGCCATCATGCTGCCTCCTGTGCGCCATGCCTGACTACACCTGCAGCTGTTGCCTGTTTTCTGTCACCCTTGCCTTGCAACTCTGCCTTCTGCTGTCACCCTGTTGTCTGTGCATGGTGCCTCAACCGTGCATGAAGCCACTCACTGCAACTTTCTGTCCCCCACTGCAACCTCGCTGCCTTCCGTGCGCCATGCCTTGCTGTTCCGCCTGCAGCTGTCGCCCTGTTTTCTGGGCACGATGCCTCAAATTTGTGTTAACTCACTCACCACAGGCGCACAACCCCACAGCTGCCACGCTGCCCACTACCAACGGGCCATGGGCGACGGGAGACTCTTTGGACATTGCGCAGAGAGCAGGGGCACGCTTGATTGACCTGTCTGAAGTCCAGATCCACCCCACAGGTGTGCTTGGATGTGTGCGCGTATGTATGTATGTATGTGTGTGTATGTGTGTGTCTTAAGTGTAAAGTGTTGGTCAGGGCCGTGCTTTTTTGTGCTGTACTACATTGAATGACCATATGATTTGTTACTCACAATATTTTGCATTATGGTAACTTGTTATGGTGCTTGCGATATTCTGCAATTATCTGTTTCTGTCCCACCTGTTGCCAACCGTATTGCTCTAACCTTACGTACAAAAGGATGTGTCCATTTACGTATTTCATACATCCAATGCCTCGTATCAAATCTTTTGCAATTGGTCGTCTCAATAATGGGCAACGTAAAACTCATAATGAGTTGCTCAAACTAAAATGAGCAAGTGCGTGTGTGGATGTCCCCCCCCAAAGAAAAAAGTATGCAGCAATGTGCAAACGCATGCACTGCCTCTCCAAGCTAGTTGTGTGCCTGCATCACTCACTTCATTACAAATATGACGGATGATGTCTTTATAAAAGAGACAGCAGGTAATCGAGGTAGCAAAGAAATCAACGGAAATGCATATGGCCAAACGGGGCTGACCCAGCTGCTGTGACTCGTCCTCCATATCAAAGGCAATTTTTAGTTTTTTCTCTTGTTTTGTCTTTTAAATATTTCTTCACTCCCGCCCCCTTCGCGCGCTTGCAAGATTCATTGACCCTAGTGAACCTGACTCTAACACCAAATTTTTGGCGCCTGAGAAATTGAGCTTCAAAATAGTTCTTCACTCCCGCCCCCTTCGCGTGCTTGCAGGATTTATCGACCCCAATGAACCTGACTCTAACACCAAGTTCTTGGCGCCTGAGAAATTGAGGGGCCTGGTACGTTGCTACTGATCTTAAATACACCCTCTTGAAGCGCAGAGCTCGAGTAGTCAAGAGCTACTCCTTAGCCCTAGAGTTGCATAGAGCCTCGCATTATAGCCCAAGACCTCAAGTAGTTAAGGCGGAGTAGCTGCAAGGTTTACAAGGATTACAGGATAAGGCCTTCAGTCAAGAAGAATGCCTGCTCGCCTGTTCAGAATTTTTTATTGCTGCACCTAGCCACAATGGCAAGCTGTTGCACCGTTTCACCCTTGCATCGGGCACATCCTATAATCTAATCAGAATTCACTAGAACAAACTCCTCACAAAAAAGTCACACGCACACACTCTGCATTTGCAAACGGGAGCTACGGCCTATGGCAGGTGGTGGGTTACCTTGCATCAATCTGCATGCCTGTGCAGCGAGCAAGCAAGCACTCACCTCCTGCCATCGTTATGGCATCATGATGGCATCGTTACAGCATCGTTATGGCATCGTAAAAGAGCCTACTCAAAGACTGCAGGGTTACAAATTGTAATTTACAATGCCTTTCAAACAGGGTCACAACACCTTTTTGCAGGATAACGATGCCTACTCTCTGACACTGCACAGGGTGCCATCCTATTGAATACATCAGGCAAGCGCTTTGTGGACGAGCTCACCACCCGGGACAGAGTGTCTGACTCAATCATGGGGTAATTACGTAGAAGACGCGTGTTTTGAGGTTGTGTGGATGTGTGAGAGACGTCTCATACTGATTTTGGTGAGCAATTGTGTCGTGCATGTGGGCAAGTGCCATTGTTTGGTGTGAGTAGCTGTTGGGTGTGAGCAGCTCTTGGGTGTGAGTGGCTGCAAAGTGCATGTGAGCAGCCACAGAGTGCATGCTGTCTGGTGTAAGCAGATCTTTGGTGTGAGAAGCTGTAAAGTGCTTGTGCGCAGCCGCAGAGTGCATACTGTGCATCTGCTATCTCACAACAGCACACATGCTGTAATTGTGTTATGTATAGCGACTTCCTGTGGTGAAGGAGCGTCGCACAGATTATTTTTTACAACAGCTACATTCATTTTTGTGTTCAGTGTGGGAGGTGGTCTCACTGCTCGCGTTCCTTTATCCTTGTGCAAGCTGGTAGTGCGTAATTTTGCATGGTAATTTTGATTTGGAATATTTGCAAGTCGCGTCAACCTTACTCTCGAGACTTGTTGCAAAAAGGCAGGTGGGCACGACTGTGTATGTCATTAAATTGTTATCAATATAATAAGTCTCGATTTTCATCTGTGCGCAGAGAAGAAGGCGGGTGGGCATGGTTGTGTCATCATTACAGTATTGCTAATATTAAAATATAACGCTGACAATCATCTGTGCGCAGAGAAGAAGGCGGGTGGGCATGGCTGTTGGTGCCCCAGGCTGCTGCCACCGAATTTGGCATGGAGGCCATTGACTTCTACTGCAGGCGTAATTTAATGGTTCACGTAGGTCACACACACACACACACACACACACGCTCTTTCACACACGCGCATACATACGCTTTCTCTCCTCTGCTAGAAATACTGTTTATCTTACATATATGTCATTGCATACCTGAGCATGTGATTTGCGCTATGTTTTTTGCAGCTGATTTTGTGTCTTTGGCTTAGGTGTCGCAATCAATTACCTACATGCTCTTTAGCTTAGGTGTCGCAATTAATTACATGCCCTAATATAAGGAGTTGCGCTGAAAACAAAATTTAGTTGAGACGTGTGGTGTATATTTGTTAGGGCACACATGCCTAAGGCAAAGCCACGTTCCATGTTTTAAGCCTTGTGTACTTGTGTACAATGGGCGAATTGCAAAATGCCTTACATACACAGTAGCCTCCTCCTTGTCTCTGTCTTGCCCATGGTGTGATGCAGCAAAGGATGTCTGAGCGCGCTCAATGTCATCGTGACAGACGTATGCACCTTCATCATGCACCTTTTGTCTGCTACCAAAAACATCGTGCCATATGTATGCACCTTCATCATGCACTTGTGTGTGCTACCAAAATGTTACTGGCACTTTAAGCTAAGTGATAATAGGGGAATGAAAGAGTCCCGCTCACTGTCCACACACACGCGCACACACGCGCACACACACACACACTCATCAATTGTGTATGCATTTTTGCACAACAATCTCAGGTGGATGACGTGGCATTGCTGGCAGCTTTGCTTAATGTCGACCAGCATGGGCTGATCGATGAGCTGGAGATGTACAACGAAGTGGTGCTGGGACACGAAAAGGACCCTTTCGGAAAATCCAGCTTTCCCCCTGGTGTGTATGGGTTTTGTGTGTGGGTTTTGTGTGTGGGTGCGTGTGTTTGTGTGTGTAAGGTTGTTATCGAGTGTGGATGTGGGGTGGGTGCATGTGATTGTGATTGTGCAAGAGCATTACTGTGCAGCACAGGCACATTTGAGGAGGCGAGTGCCGTGAAGGATAAGACTTTCTGAAGCAGTCTTCAAAGTTTCTTTGCTGCAGTGCTTACCTGATTGTTGTCAGTGGGTAAGAAGAGTTAAGGGCCTGCTGTTTGCATCCATGTGGCACCTCCACAAAGTGATGAACATAGATGAGAAATGGAGCTTTCAATCATATCCTGTGATCAACAGGGTGTTATCAGCAGCGTTGTCATCCCCTCATGCCCAACACACAGGTCCATACCCCTGATTGCTTCAAAAGACCTTAAATGTTTTTGTGTGTGTGTGTGTGTGTGAGTGTGTGTGCACGCACACGCATGTCTGTGACCCGCTTTGTATGTCGTCCGTTACTACACAGCTTTGCCTCGCAACCTCCAACGTCTCGACTTTCTTTTCCACCCCAACCCGAACCTCCTGAATCCACACCGCAGACATATTTTTCGGCGGCTCCATGTATGCTGCTGCTAGTTACCACAATACACCCCAACCTTGCCCTCCTGAACCCACACCGCAGACATATTTCTTGGCGGCTCCATGTATGCTGCCGCTAGTCATCACGGCACACCCCAACCTTGCCCTCCTGATCCCACTTCGCAGACATATTTTTCGGCGGCTCCATGTATGCTGCTGAGGTTACCCCAGTGGTGCACTATACCATGGGCGGCATCGAGATCGACAACGCCGGCCGGGCAATGTCTGCCTCCGCGGATGGGCCTGCTGCATTGGATGGCCTGTACGCAGCTGGTGAAGCGAGCGGCGGGTGAGTGTGCCGGACAGCAAAGGAGGGGGGAAGTTATGACAGCATTAACTAAAACTAGCACGTCCCCTCTCATGATCTGGTGAACACTCTGCTAGCAATGCTAATGGCAAGAAAGCTCAAATGATCCACAATGTGCTATACAATGCTATACAATGCGCTATACAATGAGCTACAATGAAAAATAAAGTTGCATGGAAGCAGTCCCAGCGTTGTAAATGTTATTTTAGTGTGTCTGCATGATAAGATGCTAGAGGGAATGAGAAAAGGCAAGAACAAAAGGTTGCAGGACAACGTACTTGCAACAAATGGCTGAACAGATGTGGGCACGTCATATGCTGCTCTAAATGTTGAACTTGCCTCATCCGTCGTGCTTCTCTGCTTGCAATGCAGCTTGCACGGGGCTAACCGGCTGGGGGGCAACTCACTGTTGGAGTGTGCAGTCTTTGGTGAGTGAACGTGACCCAACTTGCATGCACGTTTGAATACACAGATTGAACTTCTGCATTCATAGTAGCAGACTCACAACTGTTCTCCTTTCCGTTTTCTCCACAGGCAACATCACTGGAAAGGCGGCTGCTAACTACGTACTCAATATCACAAGGAATTAATCTGAAAAGCAAGGATTCTGGCATTCGTGTTAGGTCAAATAGTTAAACAAATAAAATAAAGCGGCACCTCAGAAGAGTTTGTCCAGTTTACAGCTTCGGTTTACAGCACGAATGTATAGATTGGTTTCTGTATGTTTTATATGACAGCCTTTTTCGTTTCTCTATGGCATAGCTAATAGCATACGTAACACAAATCAGTGTGACTCTTTCATTCCGTGGTGTGATCTACCTGTATTTCTTGCATATTTGTTATAAAAATAAAAACGAACTCGGAATTTGTCCTCCTGTGGCTTTGGCAGACTCTCGGATTTTTTCCGAGTTTAGTTTGGAAAGGGACAGGGATTTTCCAAGGATTTGTTGAACGTGAAATGTGTGAAATCAATTTTGTAGGTGTTGCGAAGACAGAAGGGCAATTGTGTGTGTTAGGTCGCACATTGGAAATTACCGGAATGGCGTTTTATTCTATAAATGGGTAACGAATATTTATATAATTAAATCAACAAGAGAATTAGGCTTTAGAGGTTTGCCTGATTTTTCAGGCTTAAAAGAGCAGAACGAAGTTGTGCTTCACATCAGCATCCTGCATGCAAACAACTTCAAGTGGTTACACTCAGTCAGACTTGGGATTGTCAGAAAGTGGGTAGTCCTTTTCCTGCTCCTCGCACCACTCCAGTGAGTCACTAGAAATCGGCAGGATTATAAGCTGCTGCTGCAGCACAACAGATACGTGCATGTGTCAGGCGTTTCTTTTCTCAACTTTTTCAAGCATGTAGGGCTGTCAGGGGGGTCTAACACATGGAAATACAGCTTCATGCCCGAATCATGCAGCGAAGGAGGATTAGGCGGTGATTTTGCAGAACATACAGCAGTGGGCAGCGGGCATGACACCGGCCGTTCCCACCCACCACCCCTGCACATCCTGCGTTCCTCCCAACTGGATGCTGGGAGGCTAGACACGGAGCTCATCACGCTGCTCAGAGAGCAGCTGAATAGGGTGTTCTCTATGTTTAACCCGGTACGTGCCAGTATGTGTAGTCCTCTCGCTCTCACTATCTCAGTTGCAAGGTCAGGGAGGGTTTCTGCGGAGAAGAGAAGTACAACGCACTACTTGATTAAGCGTGGAACACAACATGTGCTGTGTATATATCATAATTTGATTCAGGCCAGTGCCCACAAGCGAGTCCTCTCATTCACATGGATCTGGATCAAAATGCACGCAGGGCCGGATAACAGAGTGGGATGCTGAGATAAGCGCTGTTTTAAATTTGCTGGTACGTGCGACAACACGGAGTTTATTGTTATCCTCAGGCATCATAACTTTGTGGTTCAGTAGCTCCTCTTCCCTCTTTTCTGTTTTGACCGGTCTCATCTCTATCAAAGCTGTTCAAATGGCTATTATTATGAAATGAGTACATAGAAGCTGCACTTTCAATTTACAGCGCTTCACGTGCGTGCCGGATGTCGTGCTCTCCTTCATACCTTGCCATACTGTATCTGCTACTGTACTGTACCTGCTGCAGTTACCATATGCTACTTTAATCTCTAGCAGTTCCACCATGTGCCCTGAAATTACATGCACCTGATCCCTGTGTGCGTTTTATGTGTGTTCAGTTACGCATGCAGCAAGCAATATGAAAGTGTGAAATCACGGCGTCCTCATCGCACTGACAGGACATTGCTGTCCATGTCTGTGTACACTCACACACCATGAAACGTTTGCTCAACAGATGTTCGGAGCTTCTGTATGGCACGGCCCTGGTGCAGCCACCCCCGGCTCTTCCCTCTTGAACCTCAAATACCGAAGCGAAGAAGCACCGGGGTCAGCGCTCCTGCCCTCCTGGAGCCTATGGGTAATTGATCGTAATGAATGTGCATGCATCCGACGGGTTTGTGAATGTGCATGCTGATGTAGATTCCTCGTGCATGTCAGCATGTGTATGTGTATGTGTGGGTGTGGGATGAGTTATGCTGAATGATTTGTGTGTATATGTATGTGAACTGAAGGAGGTTGCTCACATGCAAGTGCACAGATTTGATTGTATTCAGTGTATCAAAGCGAGTGGCTCATTTTAAATTGCAGATTCACAAGCTAAAAGAGCATGACTTTCTTGTGTATGCACGTGCATACATCTCAAAACATAACCTGAGTTGGAAAGCCTGTTAAAACTGCTCAGAGCGCGCATGTTCGCTCCACATATCAAAGAGTCGCGAAGCCTTTGTTTGCTCAATGCAAACCCTATTTTAATGTTAGTTGTAGTCAGTTCTTGTTGTAGTTTCAATTACACCCTTGAATAGTTGTCAAGGGCCACACTGCTAGCCTACCACAAGAGGTGCTGCTGCAGCAAGAACCCGGGCGCAGAAGTGATATAATGATAGGTGATCATGCCCTTGTTGTTACACACATGCTACGTACAAAGGGCACTGCCAGGCTCATCACAACAGATGCTGCTGCAGGAAGAGTCCCTGGATGCAGCAGTGCTATAAAATATAAAGCTAGGTCATCATGTCCTCGTTGATAACGTTGCATACACTCATGCCACGTGCGCAGGGCACTTCCAGGCCCACTACAACAGATGCTGCTGCAGGAAGAGCTTCTGGGCAAAGGAGTCCTCAGTCTAGCACACAGAAAAGCAAGCCTGAACCACAGCCCGGGGGGTCTCCTGCAGGTAGCGCGCACACACACACACACACGCTCTTTCACACGCACACACACACACATACACACATACACATACATATGCACATGCACATGCACACAAGTACACACGCATACACAAACATATGCACATGCACAAACACGCACCATCACACACACAAACACACACATAAATGCACACATGTACATGAACATGGACAGGTGCTCCGTTAGGAGGGCGTACCGGTATAGAGGGCCCTAGCCTGTCAGGCTTGCAGCGTGCGTTGCTCGTGGCAGGCTTTGTGGCAGTGCCATACTTGTGGGCGCGTTTAGGGACGCGGCTGGCAGCCGCAGCTGTGCCAGGTGGGACTAAAGAGGCTGGCGGAATTGCTGGTGCTGTTTGGGCGTGTGTACTTGTAGGCAGACTTTGTGGCAGGACCGTGCATTTGCCACAGTGGGTGTCCGTATAGGATTAGGCAGAACCGTATATACACCGTATATGACCGTCTATTCGGTGATTACCCTGCCAAAATTACCGTATACCTATATACCGTTTTTATATTTGTTCTGGCCAACCCTATACATGTGCCACAGTGGGTGTCTGTGTCGGATTGGCCAGAACCGTTTATGCCCACCGTATATGACTGTAGGTAAGGTATTCTTCCTGCTGAAAATACCGTGTGTTTATGTATGGCTGTAACCAACCATGTATTTTATGTATGGCTGTAGCCAACCCTGTATTTATGGACATGTCTAGGGAGCCAACTGGCAGTGTCAAATGAAAGGGCAATTAATGAGCGGTAATAACGCAATTGAGTACCGTACCAAAATTATATCACCCCGCAAAAATAATGTTTTGGAGGGGTGCGGCTAAGTGCGGACAGAAAATAAGTAATTTTAGGCCTGCGGATTGGTGAAAATGGCCTAAATTGGCGAGAATGGCTTAAAAATGGCCTGCGGATTGGATTATAATAAATATTGAAGGGGGTGCGGATTGGTTGCGGATTTGCAAAACTAAATATTTTTTCTGGGTGCGGGATGTAAATTTTGGTACGGTAGGCAATTTTTTCGGCAACTGATTAGACAATGCATCAGCAGCTGTGCAAGATGTGGTGTAGGGGGGTGGACAAGGCCGGCAGCTGCTGTTGTGTGTGCATGCAGGCATCTGCATGTACCTACACGCGCACGCACCTCTGTCAAATGTGTAGACATACTTTCATGGTGCTGTGAAGATGTACCTACACACGCACGCACCTCTGTCAAATGTGTAGACATACTTTCATGGTGCTGTGAAGATGTACCTACAAGCGCACGCACCTCTGTCAAATGTGCAGACATACTTTCATGGTGCTGTAAAGAGGTTGAGGAGGGGGGGCTGTCCTGTCTCCCTCCTTTTATTCTGGCTGCTGATTGTCAAAATGACTGCCATGCCCCGCAACACACACGCAGGAGTCGTGAGTGGGGTGAACAGGCAGTGGCATTGGGGTAGTGCATCTACTGGAGAGCAACATGAGGTGCATCATGCTAACCGACAATGGCACAGGTATGCAGGAGTGGATTCGGAATTGTAGGCTGAATTGAAGCGCTGGCCTAGCCACGTGAGGTGAACCATGCCAACCAACGATGGCACGGGTATGCACAAGTGGATCTGGAATTGTAGGCTGAATTGAGGCAGTGGCCTAGGTAGCTAGCAAGTTAAAATTAATAGGGTTTTTTCGTGGTGCAGGGGTTTTCCGGTACCCGGTCCAAAGTGGCTCCTTCCCTTTGTTGAATGTGGGGAGTGGTATGGATGCCTGGTTGTGTTAGTCAATGGTGAGCTTCTTCAGGCATACGGACTTATGCTTTCGTTACGGTTGTTTTCTACCAGTGCAGCTATTTGCGTGGATAGCAACATTGTCTCACAACAACCTCTCACGCTTTTTGATCTATTGTCGAAACTTTCCCGTGCTGCGCCTACCATGGTGCAAACTAGTACGGGCCTACCCCCTTTCTGCACTTCTTTCTGCACTCTTTGCTGCACTCAGTACCTTCCATCACAGTTGGCTACTGACAGACTGAACTCACAATGCTGCTCATTGTGATTCTGTACAGACATCACATAACAGACATCACACACGATCCGCTCATTGTGATTCTGTACAGACATCACACAACAGGCGTCACACACAATCTGCTCATCGTGATTCTGTACAGACATCACACAACAGGCATCACACACGATCTGCTCATCGTGATTCTGTACAGACATCACACAACAGGCATCACACACAATCTGCTCATCGTGATTCTGTACAGACATCACACAACAGGCATCACACACGATCTGCTCATCGTGATTCTGTACAGACATCACACAACAGGCATCACACACAATCTGCTCATCGTGATTCTGTACAGACATCACACAACAGGCATCACACACGATCTGCTCATCGTGATTCTGTACAGACATCACACAACAGGCATCACACACGATCTGCTCATTGTGATTCTGTACAGACATCACATAACAGACATCACACACGATCTGCTCATCGTGATTCTGTATATACATCACACAACAGGCATCACACACGATCTGCTCATTGTGATTCTGTACAGACATCACACAACAGGCATCACACACGCTCTACTCATCGTGATTCTGTACAGACATCACACAACAGACATCACACACGACCTGCTCATCGTGATTCTGTACAGACCGCCCACGCAAAGTACAACACAGTATATTACAGACATTACAACTTACATACACTTTTTCTCCCAGCAGATCAGTCGCCCCCTCCAACAGCCCCCCTATGTCACCCTCACACCACCAATCTTACCACAGACGTAGCAGCAGCAGCAGCAGCAGCAGCTGCTCAGGCCTGTCCATAAACTCTGACTCACAGCCTGTTCTGCATGGAGGTGGCGTGCTGGGCGTCGTTCTGGCTTGGCTGGGGCTCAGCCACTTGCAGCCCTTGCTACTGTCCTGGATGGCTAAGGCACGCAGGCTGTGCACTGGGAGGGGGGGGGGGCTGAGGGGGTTGGGTGCAGGGGTTGTGCGTACA
>Ga0307968_1003253_pt1 | contig 13514 bp, 13 predicted proteins | sample OrgLakmetagen650_FD_201834 | JGI IMG/M metagenome (GOLD analysis project Ga0307968, IMG submission 201834) | Saline water microbial communities from Organic Lake, Antarctica - #650 | ecosystem: Environmental > Aquatic > Non-marine Saline and Alkaline > Saline | place: Antarctica: Organic Lake... | reverse complement strand
TGTGTGTGTGTGTGTGTGTGTGTGTGTGTGTGTGTGTGTGTGTGTGTGTGTGTGTGTGTGTGTGTGTGTGTGTGTGTGTGTGTGTGTGTGTGTGTTAATGTGTGTGTGTGTATGTGTGTGTGTGTGTGTGCATGCGTGCATGCATGTGTGTGTTTGTGTGTGTGTGTGTTGTTTGTGTGTGTGCGAGTTGATTTGATGGACGACACCTGTTTGAGTGCATGTGTAAAATTTTACTTGCCTTGTCCCAAGAAACTTCATCCGCTGGCTGAAAGACTTTTTGGAAGGAGCTGATGCTAAGCCCCTGCCTAGGTGCGCTTTTCGCTTGCTTGACCATTTTCTTCTGCTACAAAGCCAACTGCTACATTATTGAAATATAATACAATTTAAAGCAGAATGAATGTGGCAAAATTTCAAGCCAGCAAAGGATTTCCCAGCCCCCATTCCAATAGAGCAGTAGTATGTAGCAGTCAGCATGCTGTGCATCAAACCTCCTTTAGAGGATTCAGAAGGCATGGGTTACGGCGCATGCGAGCGTCGGTGCACGATGGTGAATTGTGTGGCATGAGCGTGGCAGACTTAAGGACTCAGCTAAATGCAGCGCTCAAGGTGGAAGACTATAAGACGGCAGCAGACTTGCGAGACTCGATACAGTGAGTACTTTCCAGGTGTTCAGGACTAAAACTTGCAAACTCTATCTTGCAAGCTAGCACGAACGCCAACCGCAACTGGATTGGAGGATTCCCTCTGCCTTGCTTCTTAAGTGGAACGGCTGTGCCTGAGTATTTCTTGCAGACTGAGGACTGGAACTATGCTACCACATGACATCAACTAACAAGTAAATTTCCCGCTTAACTCCAGGCTGAAAATGGTAGACTCCAAGCTGGCAGTGGAGGACGTGAACACCAAATTCTACACTGCATTTCGTAATGGAGATTTGCAGGTGAAGCAAGTTCAAATTTGAATCCTTTTTTACAATTCAAGGCACTGCAAATACATCACGTACACATTATGCATTGTAAGACAACCTTGACACGTCGCATGCTTCCTAGCCTGAATTCTTGTGGGTCTCCCACCGGTAAGTTCAAGACGTTTTCCTTCTTTAAAGTGTCCAGCCTGTACCTTGAATGTATCATGTGATCTTAACTTTGCATCCTAGCAGCACACACGTGCGTATCGTAGAGTCAGGTGTATGCTCTCGCAAGTCGTCAAACTTGAATTTGTGACTTATAAATCAAGGTTAATGTAATCAGAGACAACAAAACCTAGGCTTGTCCGTGCCAATCTGGGAAAAAGAAACCTGCGTGAGTTGCATTTGGTACGTGGTTCTTTTCCCTTTTTACAATCCTGGGGAGCATGTGACGCGGCAAAAGTGGGTTGCTTCTTCTACGAGGAACTCAAAAATCCTGTGGCAACTATGACGCAGGGCATGGACAGCACTTGGGGCCAAGGGGAGCACGTACAAGTCATTCACCCTGGGGGAGAATGCATTGCAGGGAGGGATATGGTGAGTTTTTGAGAAGGCTTAGCCCTAGCTCATCGTTTTTCTATGGCAAGATTTTATTGAAATCGTTTTCATGCGCACATGACATTCCTTTCACGACCTAAACATGCTTCCCTCTGGAATCCTATCCCAATGCAGTCCATGCAGCTTGTATGAACTGTGTAACATGAAAATACATGAATACCTATGCAAAACTACACGCCTGTCTCACTCAGGTTATGGACAGCTGGCGCAACGTCCTGGCAAACATACGCCCCAAGGCGTTCCAAATTGATTTAGAAGACGTCCGTATATTTGCTGCCGACAACCACGCTTACGTGACCTGTGTAGAGATCATAAATGCAGATGAAAACAAGGGCAGGTGAGCACGTACTTCTCTGGTTAAGTAGATGTTTTTGCAAACAGTTATGGCATTTTTAAAGGACCGTGCGCTGTCAGAGCAACCAATAGATGTCATTTAATGGTCTGGTTTGAATGGAAAAAGGAGAATGGAAATCCTAATTTCACTCTTTAAATTCTAGCTCCACAAGGTGGGTGGATTGATCGGGGAAGCGGGCACGATCACAAGTTTGTGAGAAAATTAACTGTAGGCCGTTCTTTCTAGGTGTAGTTTCCTCCGAAGACAGACTTTCGTCAATGTTACATGCAAATGCAATACAGTTTTGACTGTATGGCTTATATCGCTCGATCATTCTCAAACTGCTCTGCAAGGGAGTGAGTACTTACTTCTTCCACATCATACGCTATTTTTGAAAGGGCTTGTCATGTTGCAAGTACTTTGACTTTTTCAAAACTGTGAACGCTCAGGAAGCCAGCCCCGGTTGCATCCTAAGTTCCGAAATTATTCATTTTTTCTTTAACAAAAACGGAGAAACTATTCCCCACATCATTTACGGGAAAGGAGCCACTTCGGTACCGGGTAACGTGTAACTCCTCCACCACAGAGAATGAGAAAAAGATGAATGGGGATCAGGAGGGTTGCAGACTGACCTGAAACTGGCTCCTGATGAAATATTCAACTTGTTCTAAGATTCGTTCTATACAAAAGGACTTAACCTCGTTCCAGCAAGATGCACAGTTTCCTCATCGCATGATTGGGGGCTTGTGACAAAGACGAATCATGTGTAAGCATGCTGCTAAGCACCAAGCTCACCCTCTTATGTGCTGTAACTTGTTCATAAGTTCCTTTGTTGGATCTCAGATTCTGCTTACAGCGCTCGCTCTTCTTTTGCCCATTGCAGGATCTGTGCAACGAATGTATTCGAAAAGCAAGCTGGAGAGTGGGTTATTGTGCTGCACCACGGATCAATAGCGCCCTTGTTAAGACGTGCTAAGTTAAGAAGCAAAGGAGTTGAGTGAGAGCATACTTATGTGTGTGCGATTAAATACATATGACCTCCTAATCGTCCAGCAATAAAACACATCACCTCCTAATCGTCCATGGACATATTTATTCATAGTGACGTATGCGGCAAGTTTTTTTACAGTGATTATTGGCAGCCATGGTGTGACAGCTAAGCAAGGGAAGCTGATGGGCTTTTGCTGAGATCAGCCAGCTAACAAACTACTGAGCAAATGCTGGAAATCGTGAGTCAGTACACTAGTGCTGGATCAAAATAGGTTGCATCAGGAGGTTGCAGGAAGCATAAATTTCCAGAATGACGAACTCATCTCGAGGTTCGAATGGAGCACCAGAAGAAGAGGGATCGATCTTCTTGCGAACGGAATGCGCACATATGGACGTCCCTTTGGTGTCCACGGTACCGGTAAACGTGGCGCCTCTTCTTGCTTTTTTTGATAGTTCTTGCTGGTCTGCTCAAGTCGCGAATGCGTTCAATGGACTGCAAAGTAGTGCAGTTTTCAAACAGAAGATGCTGAGTTCCACACAGGTTCCCATGCAAGAGTTCATTTGCAATTTGCGTTTCAGACATTTGAAGGTATGGAGGGAAGCTGATTTTTCATGTTCTCGCGCAGTTTACAAGAAAGCAGTGACGTATCACAAGTGGTGTGGGAGTTCTGAGAGTGGTCCTAGAGGTTCTCCTTTTTCTATCCCCTCCTACTTGTACAAGAATTTGGACAAACATGTGCTGAGGAATTTTAGCAGGTTCAGATTGCGTGCGCACCATTTGAGAGTGGAGTCTTGCAAATTGCATGGTGGTTCTAGCATTTGTGATAAATGTGAGTGTGGAGAAATTCAAGATGAGAAGCATGTGCTTTTCTTTTGCAAGTGTGCTGAAGTGTGCGAGCTGCGCATGAGATATAGAGACCTTTTTGAAGGAATGTTTAAGACTGCGTGCGTTTGCTCCTTCATGCTCTGAATTTATTCCTTTCTTGGCTTGTCACCACAGTATCACTGATATTGAGATCAATGCATTCCTGAATCAAGACTCATACAGACTCCTCGAGTTTGTGTCAGATTTAGTTTCAACTTTTGACACTGGTTGATTTTGTTTCACCAGCCAATTGCCATCAGCCAGAGTCTCGGGCTGCAGGCCATCCTTGTAACCCTTGTAACCCTCCTCCACTATTTGTGCTACAACCATATATGAACTTTATTTGATGTCCTCTTCTTATTTTTAAGCACCATCTTGTTCTTCTCCTTGCTTGAAATGAAAGTTTTTTTTCTTTTCTTAGCCGTGAAATAAAACCGCCGAGCTTGCTTACAACAAGCAGGATCCAACAGAGAGAGCAGGACCCAACTGAGAGGCAGTCAGGCCCTCACCAGAGAAGCCTCCTCCTAACCTAGCTAAACTAAGCTAGACAAGATGCCAGAAAAGACGGAATCAGTGGGAATCCGGCGGGTTGTCCGCCATGCGCATGGCTGCCTGAAGCCTCCTCCTCGCAGCTCCCTCGCCTTGAAGACGAATGAAGTGCATACCTTGTGTTAGTAATAATTGTTAGTCTCTTGATTGCATGGATACTCAGTTTGCAAGCTAAAGTCTCAGCTTATAAATCATTTTGTCGGCGTATATATACGTAGACGGAAATCCCATATACGGTTTGGGCCAACCCTACACATGTGCGTGTGTGCGTGTGTGTGCATGCAAGTGTGTCGCTATACAAATAGTTTTAATGTGTATTAAAGATATCTATAGTTTTATTGTCAATTGTATCACTCTGGCAAGAAACTTTGAATGAAACCGTGAAGCTCCAGTTTCTTGTGTAAAACAGTTTTTTCCAGCCTGGAAAACTGTGACACCTTTGACAACTTTTGAGCTTCTTTTGCCTGCCAGAAAAACTGAGAGGTTACCCATAGTTTAGTGAGAGAACTGAGAGACCTTTGGGGATAGCGGCTATAATTTAAGTGTGTGTGTGTGTGCTTGCGATCCTCATTTCTTCTTATTGTAGTATGGATGGAAATCTGGGTAGGCAAGACACTGTGAGCCACCCTTGTAGTAGAAACTATACTGGTAAACTTTAATGTAGGGCTGTGTGGGAGGCAGTAGACAGGCTGGAGGGAACACTTTGGGAAGCTGGTGTCTTATCATAATCGCATGGCTGTTCCCTTGCCACATACATGTGTTGTCGCCAAGACAGAAAAACCTATATCCTCACCGCGCAGTCGTTGCACCACGCGTTGTCCAGAGCCAGGAACAGCACACCTTGCTCCCCAGCATCAGGCACGTCGTAGGCGCGCCCCACAATCTGCACGTATGCACGAAAAGAATGCACGTTAACAAGCAGGGGTGGAGGGGTGGGCTTGTTTCCTCCCACTGTGCAATGCTCAACATCTGCAGTATATTGTTGATGAGGGGGCATCGTATGAGGGCTTTATGAGGTGATAATACCTCCTCCTGCTGACTGCATGCAGATGAGGTGTGCATGGGTATGCACTTAGTTCAGAAAAAGCACAATCAGTAAGTTACAAGAATGGTGGCACCATATACGCCACCGACATTGCAAACAAGGTGATGTTGCCTTGTGGTTAAAGGCATTTAAGCCTGTTGGTGGGTTCTGTGATTATAAAGAGTGGAAGAGAGAGAGTGGTTAAGGGAGTGATTAGAAAAAGAGTAGAAAGACAGCACGCTACAGCATGCAAGGAGGATGCACATGAAATCAAGCTGTGCCTGAAACAGTCAACACCACGATTCATTCATTCATGGTGTACAGTGTGGAGCATGGTGATCATGAGGAAAACCAGCAAACTTACTCACCTGGCTGGTACAGCCAGGGATGCCCTTTTTTCTAGCATAGGAAAAGTGCGTACGAGAGTACGCAGGCCACACCAAAGTCATGTGTGGGCTCCTCCGGCTGCACGCGCACAGCATGACCACGAGGTTAGATCAAAACAGATCCCACATCCCTTTTAGTGAACCATGAGCACGCACAGCATTCATTGTGCACCCCATTGCCACGCACCATTGATACGGATCCGCCCTTTAAATGGTGGATCCGTTTCAATGGGTGTGCACTAAGCGCTCTGCCGCTGCCCATGTTTACTTAAAGATGCCACTCATCTGCACGCATGTGTGTGTATGTATGTGTGTGTGTGTGCGTGTGTGTGTGTGTGTGTGCGCGTGTGTGCGTGCGCGTGCGTGTGCGTGTGCGTGTGCGTGATTTTGTTAAGAGCACGATAATCAATGCACATACTCAAGGATCCGTCCTTTTTGCCTACGAAGAGCACGGGTGCGCCGTAGGGTGATGAGCTTGGCTCAATGAGCCCATCTCTGAGAAGTTCCTTGACTTGACCCTCGACTTCTTCGAGTTCTTTGGGGCTGAGCCTTAACATGGGTCTAAAAGGAGATGTTGTCCAGATTTAGTAGGAATTGTGTGTCATTATTACCCCTCACTTGTTAGTTACCTCCCGACAGGCTCAGGAACCTCCTTAGGGGGCAGCCGGAAGATGGGGCTGGCTTGCGAGCGGCCTGGTTGGGGGGAGCAGGGGCAGGGGCAACTGCTGGCTCCACAGCGGCGATGTGCTGCTGTTGTTGTTGTTGTTGTTGGAATTCCGCGTTTATTGAGAAGGATCCAAGCTGGTTCGGGAACTCTGACTCAGGCGCGCAAGGCATAGAGTGCCCTGTTCTATCCGCCAGGGAATCTAGTTTCCCTGGGCCTCCTGTTCAGCGAGTTGCTTCTGCAAAAGCAACTCGCTGAACAGGAGGCCCAACATGTGTAAAGTCTCCCTGCCTGCTTGCAAGAATCCAGTACCTCATCTTCAGTGGCTCGTGTCCACACTCCCTCAAGACAGCCCAATTTCGGTTCTTTCCCATTCTGTGTGTTGTGCACGGCGAGAGGGAAGCGACGTGTGAGAGCGTTCTCACGCGCGATGTATGTGTGTGTGTGTGTGTGTGTGTGTGTGTGTGTGTGTGTGTGTGTGTGTGTGTGTGTGTGTGTGTGTGTGTGTGTGTGTGTGTGTGTGTGTGTGTGTGTGTGTGTGTGTGTGTGTGTGTATGTTGTGTATGCGTGGACACGAGGAGCAAGAGCGTCCTCGGCCAGGGGAAAGTTCCCGCTGACTAGCGACGTGAGTGTGCCTAGTGATGAGCCCGAGGTCTCACTTGTTCGGAGGCTTTGTAACGTTGGAAATGGGGAAGACGGATTTGAACCCGCAAGGCGTACTGGTGACCTCTCAGCTATTCAGTTTGACGGATTAAAAAGAGAATACTGACAACCCCGAAATCTGAGTATTTTTGCCCTTCTGGTAAATTTTCATCGGATTGATACGCGTTCGGACGCGTTCGGACGTGTTGCAAGCACGGATGCTGAGTACATCTGATTATATCTGATTTTATCTGATATATTTTCTGATTTATTACGACCTGCGTCGTTACACGGAGGCTTCGGAACCAATGTAACTGTCAGGGGTGGTTAAGCAGCGAGTGTGTCGGGGCACACTCACCTGGATGTTGTTGTGTGAGAAAATGGGCTCTCCGCGCTTTACGTCAAAGTCACCGAGCTTGACTGCCAGGGCAATATTTCATATTTTTTAAATATATATTAATACTCCAAGCTTTGCCCGGGGGAAGTCCCTTACTCACGCTTGTGAAAACCACTAGTGTGGCTGGTAATACAAATTTCTTAGAAATTTGGGTATTAGATATTATGTAAGCAATGATTTATGCAACGCCTGGAACGCTACACATTTGCTTTCGCATTTAAGCCAGACGACTTGACGAAATGAGTTGAATAGACATTGCTTATTGAAGTGCCAAATGATGAAAGTAGCCGATGGTAGGTCTGTACAAAGAGCTGTAGCATAACCCCATAACCCATAACCCCCTTTGCTAGGCAAGAGCCTAAGCAAAGTAAATGACAGCCGACAACGGTACCAGGCATATGACAAGCTTCTATAATGAGACTTTGCTTTCGCATTCAAGCCAGAATATATCATTGGAATCCTCGGCTCAAGCCCCGTCGGTTGCCACCCTTTTTAAGCAAATTGGGTAAAAAGGGGGGTCTGTGGACAAGTCCAAAAGTCAGAGGCACACGTGCTCGGGTGCAGGCCGCGGGAAGAGTCAAGCCAATGAAGCAGCATTTCACCCCAAACTTCCAGGATTTTGCCAGAGGGGGCTGACTGATCCAAAAAAAAGGGTGTTTTAAAATGTGAATTGAGCACGTTGGCCCCACTTTGCAGTTTTTGATAATATAATCCAGATGTAGCCGTTGATCTGATGTTCAAATTGCACTTGAGCTTGAAAGCTGCAAATTGCGGCCCTATCGTCCGCGGCGTGAACCCCACTTTTCACCACAAAAGCTTCACAGCAGATCACCCACTCCACCAAATGGCATTATTTTGTGTGGTATGGTGTTGTTGTATTAAAAAAATATGACAGCAAAAAAAATCAAGTGAAAAGATGAAGTGCGTGGTGATGTGGCTTTGAGCCATGTGCTGTTTTCCCATAGAAAGGCACCAAATTAGGGTTTGGGCAGTCAAGGTGAGCTTTGACCCCCGTCAATTTGCGCACACTGTGACTTACATGGATATAAGCACATAAGCACATCCTCGTGCAGCTTACAATATCAGCTTTCATTTAAAGCCATGATGGTGTCAGTTGGCTGAGTGGATGGGCAGTGAATGGCTGGATTCAGAGTGCAAAAAAGGGCACATATTTGGACATTTCCTCAGTCATCCCCCTCTGGGATTTTGCCAGCATGAGATACTTAGTGGAATGCTGAAGAAATGAAAGCAATGTGGGACTGTGCAAGCCAGTTGTGGGTGCCTGGTAGGTCATGTGTGCATGTGTGCATGGGCGTCCGCATCTCAATTTTTGCACCATAACTCTGCAACAATCCAATTTCTTGATGATATGCAGATGGATGCCTGCTTAAAAAAGGAGCAGATTGGTACCCTTTTCGTTTGGGTGGGGACAGGGGGAAGGGGGGTTTGGGGGGTGGGTGGTCCCTCAGGGGTGTCCACCCCAAAAAGTATGGTAACTGTTTTGTTCCAACTTATCAGTTATTTTAAAACATAAAATCTAGGCAGGTTGTTAATCAATGCAATGTGCTGGCTCTGTCTCCTCCTGTCCTAAAGGGCTCGATAGAATTTGCCAGTTCTGAACCGAAATGCTCTACATTTTAAACTAATAATGCTACACCTCTCTCGAATGAAATGTGTAGGTAAAACCGTAAAATACCCAGTATATAATTGTAATTTTCAACTCTGATAATTGTATCATTTACCAATGGGGACGGCTTTCACCAAAGTAAGTTTGGTTCAGAGCAAAGCCCTCCCTCCCTCCCCCTCTCTCCCTCTCTATCCATTTTCCTCGTTCATTCGCTTTATCGCTCACTTACGCTGCGGCCCTCGCTTAATTGCAGGTGGAGGGGCAACCGGACTACACTGTGGAACTGCAGTTTTCCAGCTCCATTCCCATCCAGTCCGTGGTCGCTGCTGCTGAGGCTGCAGGTGCAGCGATCCTTCAAATCTACAAGTCAGAGGTCAGTGACGTTGGAGTGCTTGCACCGAAGGTTGAACCCAGTTTTAACTCTCCCATGCCCTCCCCTTCCCCCACTCAGGCCTCCAAGTGGGATGTGCAGCTCAAATCGGACAATAGTCCACTGACTCGAGCAGACTCTGCAGCGAACCAAATCATCTGCGACGAATTAACGGTAAGTCCTTCCTTCAGTTGATGCAGACAGGTGAAGCAGAAAGCGCATGCACACTCACTCACACACACTCTCTCTCACACACACACACACACACACACACACACACACACACAACACACACACACACACACATACACACACGCATACATACACACATACACATACACACATACACACAAACGCATGCAAACAAACACACACACACACACACACACACACCACACATATATGTGCGCTTGCACGCATGCATGCATTCACTTATGCACACACTCAAGCAGTACATAAGGCACACAGGCACGAACGCACATAGGTACATGAAGCACACATGCACAAGCACAAACACACACTCCCTGCTTTTACTGCTATGTAAATCTGCGCAGCGCTTGACGCCACATATACCTATTGTGTCTGAAGAAAATGCACTGAAGCCCTACGAAGTTCGTCAAGTAAGTGCGACATTAAACCAAAGCCTTTCCTAGTTGCACGCATGCGAGGCCCCAGGTGTATCTGCTCCGCTTCACCCCCACATACATGTTTTTCTGTAGGCCTGTTTGGCATCAATCCCAAGACATTCCTCAGTTTCTGTAACAAATGTTGCAAGTGCGCTCATGTCCTTCCACTTTTGTTGCTCACATGCGTGTAGAACTACCAGTACTATTGGCTCGTGGACCCCTTAGATGGCACCAAGGAGTTCTTGAAGCGAAATGGCGAATTCACTGTCAACATTGCGTTGGTCACCAATGGGGTCCCTGTGTTGGGTGTGGTGCACGTGCCATGCCAAGCCAAGTCATATGTGAGTAGGCTGCCTATTGTAGGTTTGTGTTGCACGTAATTTCAACAAGGTTGTGGCAGCTTGTTTCCAAGACGCTATTGAGGAGACGCAGTATGCCCGTCACTTAGAAGCAAACACAACCGTGCACTCCATGTGTCATTCCTGTGTCTGAAAAGAGACAGACTGCGCCTCGCACAGTAGTTGACAATTTAACACCTACCTGCGCAGTGGGCTGTGAAGGGCAAGGGTGCGTGGCTTCAAACAGCACGTACGCAGACGCAGTTCCAGGCCGCTCAATTCGGGTGGGTGATGTGGGTTTTGGTGATTTTCCTGTAATATATTATAAGTATTGTAAGAACGCCGTACAGCAGGTCAGTTATAAAAGGTCGAAGTATTGAGAGCTAACACAGCACTCTTAGGATGCACATCGGGGTCGCACAGAGGTTTGTTACGCATTGTATAGAACACGTGTGCAAGCGATGCCTTTCACTGGTTTGTGTTGTGTATATAATACATTTAGAAATGAAGCCCTTCTGCTTGAAAAAGTTTATGAGTTTGGATCAAGGAGGGGGCTGGGGGCGGCCCGTGACAGGCTGCAATAGCTGATTCAAAAAGGATTTTTTATACCACACCTCTGGACGCCTAGCTTTTTGCTTTGTGGGCGTGCTCCTAGCAAAGTCAGATGCTGAGTTTTGAGTGCCCTTGTTATCATATTAGCGTGATTGCTGGTATGTACGCACTCATACTTCATTTTTTTCATTTTTTGCTATGCAAGTTCGCTTTGGCAAATACTACCTCCACACCCGCATGAGCCCACACGAGAGAGGAAGATTGTAGAATATAAAACATGTCATTATGTCACTATAATGCGACTGTGATGCATCATTCCCTCTCTCCTGCTCAACGCCCACAGTTTGGATGACCCTGGCTTGCGCATCGTGGCTTCTTCAAGCCACCTCAGCAAAGAGACGGAGGAGTTTGTGTCGCTGTTTGACTCGCCCGAATTTGTGCAAGTGGGCTCCTCGTTAAAGATGATCATGGTGGCGGAGGGTCTAGCCCACATGTACCCAAGGTGTGTGCCAATCGGCAGCATTTGTAGACCTCAAGCCTGGCTTGACATTCAAGAGCAGCGGAGACAAAGCTGCAAACGAGCACGCTGCATGGATGGTTGTTAAGGATGTACACAGATTTGTGGACTCAAGTTGAACTTATATATCTCAAAGCGCACGCTATGTGATTGATGTGTGATGTCGTAAGTTGCATGTCATCCGCGATGCCGTGGCCTACACTGAGCACTAACTCATACCACCTTCCTCAGGTTGGCCCCCACTTGCGAATGGGACACAGCTGCCGCTGATATCATCGTTCGAGAAGCTGGCGGGGTTGTGTTGCAAGCGGGGTTGTGCAACAATGAGGGCAAGGCCTTGGAGGACTGGAGGGTAAGAGCTTTCTTGTTTTATGAAGGCCTTTAGCCTATAGCATCTTTTTCACTGAAAGAAGAGTTTCATGCCTTTTCACTGGTCTTAGAGCAGAGTGCTCGTGGGGCGGCCGGCACACATGAAAACGCAAGACATGCTGCCAGAGTGCTGAACTGCTTCCCGCATGCTTCACTCTGCAGAAAGCGCTCATCGCGGAGCAGTCGGTGGTATACAACAAGGAGAGCATGCTGAATCCCTTTTTTGTGGTGTTTGGGCGGAGGCGCGGTTCAGAGCGCCCTAGTGACGGGGAACCTAACTCCGCCAAGCGGTAGTGATTTTTAAATAATGGCTGTGAGCAGCAAAGGTACAAAGTGGCAGTGATTACACTAAAGTACTTGTGGGCTTGTACTCGTGTTTTGTTCCCTGCTTCTAGGCAAATGTGCAAGAACTTGCTACTGCTTGCTTGTAGGTGGGTGTGGGTCAGAGGGGGCGGCCAACAGTGACCTGCCTTTCCAGTGTTTTCAGGTGGTTGGTGTGATGGTGCTGGGGCACGCGTTGGAGAAGCCCCATCAAAAACATGGATGTTGTTGGAAAGCGTTGTGAGAGTTCATTGTGGCTCCTTCTCCTTAGTTAATGTGGTGTGTATAACCCATACTTGCAATCCATGCTTAAGCTGGTACCATGATTCGACGTGACAGGGGAGTGGTTTTTCACTGCCTGCGTGATTTATGTTCTTCAAGAGTTCAGCGTGGTAAAGTGTGCAAGGTGTGCTTTTGTGTGGGGCTCAATCCGTCAACTCATTTTCCATGTATTATTTACTCACCTGAGTCAACTTTGTTCCTCTCTTTTGCTGTCCTTGTGTATTGCTACATTGCCAATACACAATACACTGAGTAGCTCAGCTCCTCCTCTCCCTTGAAAAGTGCAGCTAAGGGGTTACAAGGGGTTACAAGGATGGCCTACAGCCCGAGTCTCTGGCTGATGGCAATTGGCTGGTGAAACAAAATCAACCAGTGTCGAAAATTGAAACTAAATCTGACACAAACTTGAGGAAAAGTGCAGCTAGCAGCTACTACCTGACTCAGCATTTGGTTGTGGTTGCTTGTGGCATTTAGATTGTGGTAAGATAGTTTATGATCGGAAATAAGAAGGAAGCGAGAGAGGCAGGCTGGAAGAAATAGAAGAAAGTAGGGGGGGTATCCAGGTTGATGGCGAGAAGGGCAAACATGTACATGAAGGTCAAGCATGGGAAAGAAGGTGGAAGGAAAGCTTGTGTATTTAGGCGCCTACGTAGCAACAAGGTTTAGGGATACAGGGCTTGTAAGGAGTACAAAGGCAACGGGCTGAGGGCACGTCTGGCTACACAACCTCAAGGCACTCAACATATAGGGAAGCTAAGAGTTAGCAGTAGAATTAACTCCAAACACAGCACAAGAGAGGCCCCCTACAGAAGCGCAGCTGCACCAGCAAGTCAATCTCAACCAACTTGTTCATGATTTCCTTTCTCAGCAGAACAATAGACTTTTTCTTATTCTTTCTGAGCTTATGGATTTATTTGTGGCTGGCCGAGACCAGTCAGCAGCCGATCAGCCAAACAACCTGGCTGAAGGTCACCCCCAATTGTAACCATTGTAACCATTGTAACCATTGTAACAATCTCAACGTACGTTTTAAGGTAAGGTAAGGTAAGGTTACATCACTATATATGCCTCAAAGGGCATCTCAGCGGAAGTTTGGAAAAAGCCTGGAAACATGAAACAGATATATGTAGAAGAGA
>Ga0307968_1003252_pt1 | contig 13521 bp, 21 predicted proteins | sample OrgLakmetagen650_FD_201834 | JGI IMG/M metagenome (GOLD analysis project Ga0307968, IMG submission 201834) | Saline water microbial communities from Organic Lake, Antarctica - #650 | ecosystem: Environmental > Aquatic > Non-marine Saline and Alkaline > Saline | place: Antarctica: Organic Lake... | reverse complement strand
GCGTGTATGTGTGAGTGTGGGGGGGGGGAGAAGGGAGGGGGTGCGTCCGTCTGTGTGTGTGTGTGTGTGTGTGTGTGTGAATGTGTGCAACAAAGAGAAAAAAGAAAACATGCGGTCGTTAATGTATGTATGTGTTGTGACCTTGATGGCTTTGGTGATTGTCTTCACTGTTTCATTAGTCACAGGTGTAACGATTAATCTTCACCTATCCCGTATTAAAAGAGTTGGGGTGCGATGCAACAGTGTTATGGTGAGCACTTGCTGCTGCGCATGTTGCGTACAGGTAGGGTTGGCCAGAACCATATATAAACATGTGCAGGGTTGGCCAGAACCATATATACATATATACGGTACGTATATATATACGGTATATATATGTGTGTGTGTGGTGTATGAACGGTGTATGTACTGTATTTTGGGTATGGAAATCACCAAGTTTGCAAATTTACGGTCATGTACAGTGAGTGTATATATACAGTTCTGGCCAACTTTACGTGCAGGTGGTGTTGCAGCCACATCCTTACAGGATTAACGCGTACTGGATCAACCTGTGTGTCCAAAAAGGCACTGCAACCCACAAACAGGATTAACACCTCCTGGATCGACCTGTGTGTCTGAAGAGGCACTGCAACCCACAAAACAGGATTAACACCTCCTGGATCGACCTGTGTGTCTGAAAAGGCACTGCAACCCACAATCAGCATGAAGAACCACCTAAGGAATGGCATATGGAAGCACAGAAAAGGGAACAATTTTTTAAGGGAATGATGACCAAGGGGACGAGCAAAAGGAGAATACCTCTGCTGCTTGGCACGTTTGCAGGCGCTGCAGTATATTTGTATACACAAAGAATGATGCGGCATGCCCTTGCTGCTTCACGCGCACTTGCAGGCACCACAGTGCAGTGATACTGTGATGTGTAAGGAAAGGAATGATGCTACACGCCCACGCTGCTCCCCACATTTGCAGGCACTGCCGTACATTTGTGTGTATGCATGTATACACAAGGAATAAACATGACACTCAAACCACTCTGCTGCTTTGTGCACTTGCGGGCACTGAAGTGATGCGTATGCACAAAGGAATGATGCTGCTTAGCCTTCTTTCAGGCACTGGAGTATATAGATGCACGAACAAAGGAACGACAACACGCCATTAACGCTTGTGCATTTGCAGGCATTGAAGTACAAGGAGAAGATGCTGCTTAGCCCTCTTGCAGGCACTGGAGTAAATAGATGCACGAACAAAGGAACGATAACACGCCATTAACGCTTGTGCATTTGCAGGCATTGAAGTATAAGGAGAAGATGCAGACGTCTTTCCGGAACGCGACTCTTGCAGGCTCTAAGGTAAGACGACGATTGGAGCAAGTGAAGCAGGCTCAAGGAAAAACGGCGGGAGCAAGTGAAGCAGTGCCTTGCAGAGTGCCTTGCAGGCTTAAAAGGTAATACGGCAGTGATGCCTTGCATGCTCAAAGGTGAAACAATTGGAGCAAGCAAAGCAGTGCCGATGGCACGTGCAAGTGTCTGTCAACGTTAGAGATAGATGCTGGCTATCAGGATCAGGAGCTTTTTTTAATTCGAACAGAAGGTTGTTCTTTGTAGCAGCTTTTCTTCCGTTTTTACTGTGCAGAATTGAGCATCCTGTGTCCGCTGCAGTGTGAGGTTGGGCCATTGAACGTGTATGTGTGCGTGAATGCATTCACTCATACAAACACACACAAACACATGCTCGCGCACACACACATACAGCACACGCATACACACACATACACACACATACATACACACACATACACACACATACATACACACACATACACACACATACACACACATACACACATACATACATACACATACACACACACATACACACACATACACACACATGTGTGCTGCACAGATCACGCCAGAGCCGCCAAACCTTGCCACCAAACGCCCCCCAAGCGTGCAGCCCCCCTGCACGTACCGATACAGAGTACCAGAGCCCTCAGGGGGCTGGGTAGTACGCCCGCAGCTTGAGCCACATGGTATGTGCTTGTGTGTTTGTGTGTTGTGTGCTTGTGTGTGCACATGTGTGTTGGTACGTGTGTGTGTGCGCGTGCGTGCGTATGTGTGGTTGTGTGAGCACATGTGTGTCGGTACGTGTGTGTGTGTGCGCGTGCGTATGTGTGGTTGTGTGTGCACGTGTGCACATGTGTGTCAGTACGTGTTTGTGTGTATGCGCGTGCGTATGTGTGGTTGTGTGTGTGTGTGTGTGTGTGCGAGTGAGAGAGGGGGGAGGGGGGATGCGTGTGCGTGTCAGTGTGCAGGCGTGTGTGTATTTGTGTGTTGTCGGTGTGTGTGCGTGTGTTTGCATGCTTGCCCGTGTGTCAGTGTGTGCGTGTGTGAAATATTTTGTGTGTCTTTGTACATGTGTGTATGTGTGTTGTCCGTGCGTGTTTTGATACGCTTGTGCACGTGCTAACGTGTGCAGAAGCGGGTACGCACGCGTGAGTGATACGCCTTGGTCACTTAATCCTTTGAAAAAGTGTGATGCCAGTAACACGTACACACACATAGGCTGACACATAACACTCACTCAAACACACATAAGTAATTATATATATACACACACAAAAACACACATAAACACAAAAACCTACTTGTGGCTCCAGGCTGGGACAACACAGACGGCATTGAGGGCATGCAAGCAAAACGCAGCCCTTTGGTGGAGCGCACACATATAATTACATAATAATATAATATGCATATACACACACAAACACAAAAACCTACTTGTGGCTCCAGGCTGGGACAACTCAGACGGCATTGAGGGCATGCAAGTAGAACGCAGCACCTTGGTGGAGCACACACATATAATTACATAATAATATTATATGTATATACACACACAAACACACACAAACACAAAAATATACTTGTGGCTTCAGGCTGGGACAACACAGACGGCATTGAGGGCATGCAAGTGGAACGCAGCACCGTGGTGAAGCGGCACCAACGTAGGAAGGCAGGGAAGGCCCCCCCTCCATTAGGTGAGCCAATGCGCACGCCCACGTGCACACACACACACATACATACACACATGCATATACACACGCACACATGCATTCCATACGTATCTAAACGCACACGTACAAACACACACATGTACGCCAACACATACACACACATACAAATGTGCACACACACGCACACAAAGCTCACACGCAATTTTAGGCGTTCATGCACGTGCAAAAATATATATGGACGCCCACGCTTGTGCGCCTGATTACATACGCACATATTTTTACACTCAGGGTCCACTGCCTCAACAGATGGTCTGCTGGGTGGTACCCCTATGCACCACTTTGTAGTGCTGCAGTCCAGCAAGGGCCAAACAAACGTGCAGGTGTGTGTGTGTGTGTGTGTGTATGTGCACGTGCGTGTTGTGCATGCGTTTGCGTGCACATGGATGCACACAAGTCGAGGTCTATGTTTTAATCTTTTAATTGTTTTGTGCTTTAGTCCAGCAAAGGCCAAACAAACACACAGGCGTGAAAAAGTGTATGTTCGCTTGTGTGCATGCACATGGGTACGCATAGGTGCAAATGTTTGTGTGTACCTATGTGTGAGTGTATGTGCGTGTGCATGTGTGTGTGGCTGTGTGGTTGTGTGTGTGTGTGTGTGTGTGTGTGTGTGTGTGTGTGTGGTTGTGTGAAAAAGTAGGGGAGGGGAGAGTGTGTGTGTGTGAGAGTAGGGGATGGGAGAGTGTGTTTGTGTGTATTAGAGGGGGGGAGGGGAGAGAGCATGTGTGTATGAGAGGCAAGGAGAGAAAACTGCGCGCATGCATGAGGAGGTCAGAGGCTTGATGAGTGACTAGCCAGTTATTGGGCTGTCCTAAGCACGCACACCTACGCGCACGTGCATAGTGTGTCGCTTACAAATGTGGGTTTCTTTCATGACGTTTGGAGACTGTGTACGCTGAGTGACCTCTGCCCCTGCACACTGTGTGGGTTGTGCCTCTGCACATCAAGTCAGTTCTGCCCTGCGCACTGTGTGACTTCAGCCCTGCACACTGTGTGGGTTCTGTCCCTGCACGCTGTGTGAATTCTGCCCCTGCATTCTTCAGTGAGTCCTTTCCCTGCGTGTCCACAATTTCTAAAGAAAATTTAATGTTGCATAGAAAATTGCAGTAGTAAATGTAGCAATTAATGTTGCATAGAAAATTGCAAGTAGTAAATGTAGCAATTAATGTTGCATAGAAAATTGCAAGTAGTAAAAGTAGTCAACACAAGTGACTCATCCCTACACCCTTCAATGATTTGTTCCAGCACATGAAGTCAGTTTTTATCCCGACTTGTATATTGTATGTTAAGGCGTGAAGTGGCTCTGTACGAAGTGCTGTGATTGCTTATAAACTGTGTGCACAACTGTGCTGGCACCTTGACCACTTGTGGTAGCTCATGGCACACACACACACACACACATATACACACACATACACACACACGCGCACACATACACACACACACACATGCACGCTCACGCACACATCCATAGGCGCGCACGGAGGCCACTCTGTATCATGACCTCATGGGCAGGAAGACCACATCGTTATCTGCCGACATGCAGGTGAGTCAGTTTGCTTTGCGTGTTGTTTGCACACACACATGAGCATTACTGTATTCAGCTGTGTTGTGTGTGTGTATGTGTGTGTGTGTAAGAGTGCATATGTGTGTGTGTGTATGTGTGTGTGCGTGTGTGCATGTGTAGAATGTCATAATTGTGATGCAAACGACAACCACTGGCATCGCTCCACGTGCAGACCACGGGCATGCCAGGAGCCACCCACGATGCCCTTGTGGTGCTAAGAGCTGATCTAGCGGGGGGGGGCAGCCCACTCACACGTAACAAGCCCAGCATAGGCATCATGGCGTCACGCTTAGCAGGTATGCGATGTGTGTGCATGTGTGTGTGAGTGATTGTGGTGTGTGTGTGTGCATGAGCAAGTGTGTGTGTGTGTGTGCATGAGCAAGTGTGTGTATGTGTGTGTGCGTGTGCTCGTGCATGCAAGAGTGCATGTGCGTGTATTTGCTGATTTGCAAGAAATGTCATCTTCAGTTGCTGTCAATGCTGTCTATGTGTACTTGTGCTCTCACATGCACATAGTGAGCGTGCGCTCTTGGTAGGCATGCACAAATACACACACACTTGCGCACATGCAAGCTTACACTCATACACCGTCACACGCACAAACAGATTCACACACGCGCACACACACATTCTCGTAAACACACAAGTACACGCACATTCACACGCACACACACGATCACACACACACACACACACACACACACACACACACACACACACACACACACCACACACATACACACACAGAGGGCTGCCGGCCAGACAAGGGTCCCTTGGCTTTAGGAGCTCGCCTGCAGGACACATACACAGGTAACCAGAGATGGCCAAGACCACGCACATGCGGCTAGCGCAAGGTTATGTTGGATGGAGTACGTGGAGAAGTATGATCGGATGCGGTATAAATTACTGTTTGCATTGAACCCCGTGAGTTTTACATGTGGGAGAGAGCAGCTCTGTGTCTGTAGGTTTTGGCTAGAGTTATCAGCAAAGAATGGAGCAGTGCACCCAGCAGCTTTGCAGAGGGAAGATGGGGGGGGGGGTGGACGGCTCCCTGATGAGTACGATTATGTGAGGGGTGAGCGTTTCATAAGCCCACTAAATCTCATGACAGGATGTTTCAATAACAATGGCATCTGTCTACACTGGACACAATGACATATTTTCGCACTGGACACACTGGCATATTTTTGCACTGGACACAATGGCATCTTTCTGAACTGGACACAATAGCACCTTTTCACACTGGACGCAATGGCATATTTTTGCACTGGACACAATGGCATCTTTTTACACTGGACAAAATAGCAAACTTCTGCACTGGACACAATGGCATCTTTCTACACTGGACACACTGGCATATTTTCGCACTGGACACAATGATATCTTTCTGCACTGGACACAATGGCATTTTTCTACACTAGACACAATGGCATCTTTCTACACTGGACACGATAGCAGATTTGTGCACTGGACACAATGGCATCTTTCTACACTGGACACAATAGCAGATTTCTGCACTGGACACAATGGCACCTTTCTACACTGGACACAATAGCAGATTTCTGCACTGGACACAATAGCACCTTTTCACACTGGACACAATGGCATATTTTTGCACTGGACACAATAACAGATTTCTGCACTGGACACAACGGCACCTTTTTACACTGGACACAATGGCATCTTTCTACACTGGACGCAATGGCATATTTTTGCACTGGACACAATGGCATGTTTTTTCACTGGACACATGACATCTTTCTGCACTGGACACAATGACATCTTTCTGCCCTGGACACAATGGCATCTTTCTGCACTGGACACACTGGTGTCTTTCTGCACTAAACACAATGGCATCTTTCTGCATTGCACACAACGGTACCTTTCTACACTGAACACAATGGCATGTTTTTTCACTGGACACGGTGACATCTTTCTGCACTGGACACAGTAGCATCTTTCTGCACTGGACACAGTAGCATCTTTCTGCATTGGACACAATGACATCTTTTTGCACTGGACACACTGGCGTCTTTCTGCACTAAACACAATGACATCTGTTAGCATTGCACACAATGACATCTTTCTACACTGGACACAATGGCATCTTTTTACACTGAACACACAACGTGGCTGTGGCTGTGGTATTCCAGCGTGGCTCAACACAATTTCCGTATGCCTACCCTCCTAGCACACACACACACACACACACACACACACACACACGCAACCCCACACTCACAGGCTACTGGCACTGGAGCTGGCAGCAGGAAGACTAGGAGCTAACCCTTACTATTTTTAACTAACTTGTCATCAAAATCTACCATTACAACCCACGCAGGCAGGCAGGCAGAGCCTTGCCACTACAGCTGGCAGTGCCAAGACTGAAAGGCACCTCCTGCCAATCCAACATGCGTTGCACCAAATTTTTGGCGGTTTCCTCATCAGACGGGGCCCTGCCGTCTGAGCTGGCAGCGTCAAATGTCACCAATCTAAAGCGTGCTTCATCACAACATACTACCAAATCCTTCGCAGGCAGCTTGGCAGACAGGGCCCTGCCGTCTGAGCTGGCAGCGTCAAACGTCACCAATCTAAAGCGTGCTTCATCAAAACATACTACCAAATCCTCCGCAGGCAGCTTGGCAGATGGGGCCCTGCCGTCTGAGCTGGCAGCGTCAAACGTCACCAATCTAAAGCGTGCTTCACCTAAACATACTACCTACCAAATCCTTTGCAGGCAGCTTGGCGGACAGGGCCCTGCCGTCTGAGCTGGCAGCGTCAAATGTCACCAATCTAAAGCGTGCTTCATCACAACATACTACCAAATCCTTCGCAGGCAGCTTGGCAGACAGGGCCCTGCCGTCTGAGCTGGCAGCGTCAAACGTCACCAATCTAAAGCGTGCTTCATCAAAACATACTACCAAATCCTCCGCAGGCAGCTTGGCAGATGGGGCCCTGCCGTCTGAGCTGGCAGCGTCAAACGTCACCAATCTAAAGCGTGCTTCACCTAAACATACTACCTACCAAATCCTTTGCAGGCAGCTTGGTGGACAGGGCCCTGCCGTCTGAGCTGGCAGCGTCAAACGTCACCAATCTAAAGCGTGCTTCATCACAACATACTACCAAATCCTTCGCAGGCAGCTTGGCGGACGGGCCCCTGCCGTCTGAGCTGGCAGCGTCAAACGTCACCAATATAAAACGTGCTTCACCAAAACATACTACCAAATCCTCCGCAGGCAGCTTGGCGGACGGGGCCCTGCCGTTGGAGCTTGCAGCATCTAGTGCTGTGATTGCAGCACCCTGGGGTGTGGGGGAGAGCTTGCAAGGGCCTGGTGCCCCGGGTAAGATGCAATAACGGGAGCAGCGTTTTGGGGAAGAGTTTATGTTATACGCAATGACGTGGCGCTTTGTAAATCAGCACCCTGGGGTGTGGGGGGGAGCTTGCAAGGGCCTGGTGCCCCAGGTAAGATGCAATAACGGGAGCAGCGTTTTGGGGATGCTAAGCTGGCAAATGCTTGTGTAAAAACATGCGCGTGTGTGTACGCATGTGCACACCTGTGCGCACACCACCATGAGAAAGTGAACCAACCAAGCAGACCTTGTTGCGTGTGTAGAGAGTAATGCCAGAGATGCAGAGCATGTGACCATCATCGGTATGCATTGAAAGCCGATGCGTGATGTGCCTACGCACAAAAGCACAACAACCACAACAACATTTTCTGAACAAACCAATCTCCTTTTCTCTGTGTGTAGTGGGTGGCACCGGAGATATGGAGCTTTCGTTTGGGGGCAACATGGAGCTCTCTACAGACGCGCGGGCCATCTTCAGGACAAGGTCAGCAAAGGACATGCCTTGTGCTTGTCTGTGTACCTGCCTACGCACACAACTGTGTGTGTGTGTGTGTGTGTGTGTGTGACTGCAGCAAGCAGCAGCAATACCGCTCCAGAGCACATGATGAACAGCTGGGGCCTGCGGGCCGTCTGCAGGACATGTTGCAGAAAGTGTGAAACATGTTGCAGAAAGTATAGATGTGTCGTGTTTTTTACCCGCCGTGTCTGTTCTGACAAATAAATAACGGTTGAATAAAGATTGGCAGGCTATCTTCAGGGCGAGGTGTGCAAAGGACATAGGCTGTGGTTTCCTCACACCTACACTGCTGACCATGCACACTGAAACAAACAGTAACGACTCATGCCTTACATTAAGTTGGAAAGAGGCAACCCATTGAATTGAAACATCTTAGTAGCTGGAGGAAAAACTATACATTTGCATAAGATGCTGTCCTCAGGACAAGGTGCATGAAGAGTGGGTGGTGTGTTCTTCTTCCTGCGTGCCTTCAAAAGCGCGGGATGGTGGGAAGTCAGGAAGATTACATACAGTCTACAGAGTCAGGGCTCAGACTTATAACCACTGATATGTTGTAAAACACTTCAACATGCACATATTCTTGTATGGGACTTACACGTATGTATCAACCCGTATACAACACACACACACACACACACACACACACACACACGCACACACACACACACACACACACACACGTGCAAGCAGGCGTGCCGTTCCGATGAACCTGAGTGCTAATGCCATTTTGTATAAGGGCACCTTAATGGCAGCCCTTGGCGCAGCATTGCAGGTGCGTGTGTGCGTGTGTATGTGTGTATGCGCACGCTTGTGTGTGTTTGTGCGTGCACGTTGTGTGTATGCGCGCGTGTGCAAGATGTGCGCAGTATGAGCTTTTACGCTCAAATATACTACAGTGTGTAAGACATGCATGCACACTTGCGCATCCAGATGTGTGTGGTGTGTAACCTGTATACGTGCACACAACTGTACACGTGCACATACATGTCCGCGCGCAGGTGCACCACAATCGTAAGAACTTCTGTGGGGAATTATGGAGTATGAGTTTGTCACGTTGTGTGTGAACAGGAGCATCTCACAAAACACGTGCAAGTGCATGTGCGCGTACAGGTGCGCGGTAAACGTAAGGACTTTTGTGGGGGGCGCATGCAGCTTACCAACAAGGGACGAGCCGTGATTAGCTTGAAGGTGAGGAGGCAGGAGTGTGTGTTTCTGAGCCACCTGCTGTAAAATTATTCCTCTCCTACCAGCACGCACGCACACACACACAAACATACACACACAACCATGCATACATGCATATATGGATGCACAGATGTACATGCATGACATACACACTCTAGTAAATATTAGCATTTCAAGCTTATACTGCACATGTTTTGCACACGCGTGCGCACACACACACACACACACACACACACACACACTCGCACACACACGCACACACACACACACACTCGCACACACACGCACACACACACACACACGCACACACATGCACACACAGGCACACTCGGGGCCATGGTGGTGGACAGGGTTGATAGCTATGACCATCCCCATTTCGACCCTGATCCTCAACTATTTTGAGGGCCTGCAGCACCCATCAAGGAGGCTGCAGGTGCAATAACCTGCCAGCAGCAAATCCATGTCGATACCAATAGAGGTGCCCAAGCACGACACCTCTCTATGTCATGCTGGTAGTGAACACGTTGCGTTCATCATTTCATTATATAGCAGTGTAGCAACTGACCCGGGCAAGGTGCCCTCCTGTGCGGTCTAGCTCAGGGCGTTCACAAAGGGGTGAGCGTTCACAAAGGGTTGTGCGCTCTAGCTAAGGGCATTCACAAAGAGGTGTGCGTTCACAAAGGGGTATGCGCTCTAGTTTAGGGTGTTCACAAAGAGGTGTGCATTCACAAAGGGGTGTGCACTCTAGTTTAGGGTGTTCACAAAGAGGTGTGCGTTCACAAAGGGGTGTGCGCTCTAGTTTAGGGCGTTCACAAAGGGGTACCCAGCAGTTTGCTGGGCTTGGCCAGCACGGTTGTAAACAGAAGCAAGTGTGATGGGTGTGCTGTAGTATACACTGCGCTTCATGGCCTCCCTATTTTATTCATCATGCCATAGTGTGACAGAGTGTGGTATTTCGTATTGCTGCCATTCACGGCCATTTGTGTAATATGGTGGTATGGAAAAAAGGTGCAAGAGGGATCATCACAGTATTTCTTGAATGCTATTTATAGGAGCTAGGGAGGTTTTAGATCCTGTCCTTATGATTGTCCGATTAAAGATGGTATTGTTAGATCAAACCATCGCCACTGCAAAGTGAAGGACTCAGCACAAGAATTAACAACTGGCACGTCCAGCTTCTTGAGCAAGGTAAGGTAAGGTTATAACGCTATATATGCCTCTGGGGGGCATCTGAGCGGAAGCTTGGAAAAAGCCTGAAACCAAACCAAAAAGATATCAGAACAAATCAAGGGAAAAGGGCTGGACACTCAGCCACAGAAGAGGCTACAGCACAAATATCTGGTTGGTTCAAAAAAGTCCTCAAACGAGTTGGGCTATCCTCATACTGAAGTGGAAAGACCAGCTGGCGGTGCTGTGTGCGAATGCTAACAAGATGTTCATGCGGACAGTCCAGCAAAATGTGTTCCTCATCCTTAACAGAGTGCTAGTCACATTTGTCACAGATCCTGAGCTCATAAGGCCTTCTATTCCTGTTATGACGCATTATTTGGACCAGAAAGTCATGACCAGAAAGGCGAAGGCAAGAAAGTGTACGGCTGAGAACGTTGGAAATATTTAAAAGAAGTTAGATAGGTAACACGGATTGTGAATTCTTTTTCTGTCATCCCACCAGCCAAGAGCAATCCCCAAAGGTTCACCAAAGTCCTCATAATTCTGCTGGAATGGTGATTATCATGTGGTGTCCGATTGTCAGCTCCCAATGACACGTTCGCGCAAAGTAAGCTCAAACGATTTTCTTTATTGTTGATAGCTTCTCTATGGCATTCAAAAATTGCTGAGATGTAGGGAAATCTTGGAGTGCGTGCAGAACCTGATAAGATTATGTATCGCTTCTATTTGCAATAAGAAGGTCAGTTCTGCACAACTTTCTCAAGAAGAGGATTGTTTGAAGAGAGTAAACTGTTCCAGAATCCTATATGCATCTGAACCAATAGAAAAAGATGAGCATCTGACCTGTTTCGCGGAGCACGCAGTGAGTATCAGTGCTTTTCTTGACACCCAGGAGTCTTTTCAGGAAGCCAAGATGATGAAGGACATGTGCGGGGGTGATTTTTGAGGAATCATATGTCAGAGAAGAAGTGGCCCATACTTGACAACCGTAAAGACCAGCTGTCAAAGCAAAGGCCTGGAAAAGCCATGGCATTTATTGCATGTTTTCATTGTTCGATACCCTTGCTTTCACCAATTCTGTGAACTCTGGCAATGGCAGACCTGAAGTTGTCTGCCATCTTCTTAGTAGCTGTGAGCTGCTTCCATCACGAGTAAGAGTGATTCGAAGGTATTTGGATTCAGTGACAAGTTCCAGAGGTGTGCCGTCGTACGTGAACGTGGAAATCGCAGAGTTACCCCCACTGTCGGTACCCCTATAGGGCCCTAGCTGCTGAAGAGGACCATGTGTGTGTGTGTGTGTGTGTGTGTGTTTGTTTGTGTGTGTGTGTGTGTGTGTGTTTTTATGTGTGTGTGTGTGTGTGTGTGTGAGTGTGTGTGCGTGTGTTTTGTTTTGTCATTTGAGTTTGAGCCCTTTGAAACGTGTATAGTCATATAATTTGTTTAGTTGAAGTTGCAGATTTTCAGCCGTGTTTGAAGTGAGAGCAATGTCGTCAGCATAATCGCAGTGAGGGATTTTCACTAAATCCAGGGCAGTGGCAGCACCTCTCTGTACAGTCAAGAATCTGTATGTCATTTATAAAGGGAGTACAGAAGGGGACTCAGAGGGCAGCCCTCTTGAGCAAGGCACACAGAACCCCTCAACTGCCAACTAACTGCTTGTCATACGATTTGTCGCTGCCAACAATTGGGCGTGACATGTTGTTTTGTGTTCACAATGAATGCAGAGGCACACAACATCCTATCTGGAGAACAAAAGAGGAAAGGCTTTTTAAAGAAGTTCAGCAGGGATCAGGTGGTTGGGAAGTAGAGGCCTGTACTCCACCACTGGCAGGAGCACTGCTCGGAATTTTCGGGGGGTTGTGTTCAGTGTCTCGTCTCGTCTCGAAAAAGCCACAACTTGGCAAGGCTTAAAGATGTCAGCTCTGATCGTTCTCAAAGAAGCCAGCTTCAGTAGGGAGAGTAATTACCAAATTCCTTTCAGAGCTAGCTTCCCATTACCTACAGCAGCGTTCCCCTTATCCATGCCGGTTTTCTCCACTATGGCGTTACTTGTTACTTTGCTAGCTTCCTATGTAGCTAGCTGGCAGAAAATCTCTGTTAAGCGCTTGGCTCATGCTTATTCAAACCTTATTCAAATAAGTTGCACCCTCCAGAACGAACAACGGTTACTTAACTCACAAGCTACCCCAAGGGGTCCTGGAATGGGGCCCTGCTGGAATGGGCAGAAATGGCTATCATCTTGATTTTGGGGGGTCTGAAAAGCTTGCATTGAGTTATGCCTCAATCATGCCGAGTATGCAACCGCCACCCTAGCTTGTGTTCATTATTCATCTACCTATTTCTGTTGCTTCCTGATTGAGGCTTCTTAATTATGTCCTGAACCAATTTATCAAAAGCTTTTTCTCGTATTCTTGATCATGATGCCTTCCCTTTGCGCATCTTCAAAACAAACGTTATCTTTCTCTACACACTTTCTCTTCTACACCTCTGTTTCATGTTTCCTCTAGCTCCTGTTTCTTTCAATAAGAAACAGATTTTGAGCCTCTGATGACGCGCTTCTTACAAACTCACCGAACCTTTTTCCACACTGCGGTTTCTAAAGGGAGGAAAGGCCAGGGGGTGGCCATCTTTCTGCACAACAGCATCGTGGACTGTTTTCAA
>Ga0307968_1003250_pt1:0-12500 | contig 13522 bp, 11 predicted proteins | sample OrgLakmetagen650_FD_201834 | JGI IMG/M metagenome (GOLD analysis project Ga0307968, IMG submission 201834) | Saline water microbial communities from Organic Lake, Antarctica - #650 | ecosystem: Environmental > Aquatic > Non-marine Saline and Alkaline > Saline | place: Antarctica: Organic... | reverse complement strand
ACTACAATCACTGGCTACAATCACATAAAACACTAGCACCGCCACATGCCCCCATATACAGCCTCCACCCGGTCTCCACCCTCTTTCCCAGCCAAACGTGCCCCCCCTGTGTGTCGTGCGCATGCATAAGCTACTATAACGCACGCCCTTGCCACAACCCGTCCACCCAATCTCAACCCACTCTCCTACCCACCTGCGGCCCCCCTGGGTGTCGTGAGCAAGCATAGGCTGCCATGCGCCACAAGTGGCGTGCAGCTCCCCACAGCTTGCTGGTGTGCCACTCAAAGCGGCCCCACGTGAACAGCACCTGCATTTGATGAGGGCGCGTGGCACGTTTGATATGGTGTCAGCACCCCTGATGTGGTGTCTGCACCCCCACGTGAACAGGAGCTGCATTTCACAGGGGGCGCGTGGTGACTTTCAACGGCTTATATATATTATGCACCAACTGCCGGGGGCCTCTTCAAAACAGCTACCCAAAACGCTCCAGATATTCTACATCACTATTACTATAACTAGCTAGCAATGCGCACTCAGTCCATATGCACTTTGCAGTCTGAGCATCAGAGAAAACGCGTGTTACCCAGGCACTGGTGCATTGCATGCCTTTGTATTAGGCTTTCCTATTAGATGCACATGTAGTTGAAACTGGAGGAAAGAGGGTGGCGCCCAAGCAGGGCCTCATTCTTCAGTTGTGTGTTTGCCTGTAGTGCTAAACGAGATGCTTTTGACAAACTGCAAAGTCCAAGCACATGCTGCTTGCTCAAAACACACTCATTTCTATATAGTAGGAGCAGGGCACGCTGCTGCTACTACCGTTTGTGCTGGAGCTAGCTAGCATTAATGGTGGTGGTGGTGGTGGTGGTGGTGCTGCCGCCAAGCAGTGCAGTGAATGCAGTGAATGCAGTGCATGAGTGTTTATTGCCTAATGCTACCTGTGCAAGCCCATGTGCCTTGTGTGCTGTTATGAAGTGTACGCACACAGGTGCACACAAACATGCAGGCTTATGATGCGTATGCAGGCATACTCATGGTACTCTTGATACTCATAATACTCAGGCTTACGATACTCATGCAATGCATTATCCTTTGAGCCTGGGGATGGATGAGGCCTTAGCTGCACTAACACACGCTCATTCGTAGACAAGGGCGACCACAGATTTCACGAGCCCTTAGCTGCACTAACACACCCACTTACGTTAACAAGGGCGACCACAGATTTCACGAGCCCGTAGCTGCACTACCACACCCACATACGTTGAAAAGGGCGACCACAGGTTTCACAAGCCCTTAGCTGCACTACCACACGCACATACGTTGACAAGGGCGACCACAGATTTCACAAGCCCTTAGCTGCACTACCACACGGACATACGTTGACAAGGGCGACCACAGATTTCACAAGCCCTTAGCTGCACTAACACACGCACATACGTTGACAAGGGCGACCACAGATTTCACAAGCCCTTAGCTGCACTACCACACGCACATGCGTTGACAAGGGCGACCACAGATTTCACAAGCCCTTAGCTGCACTAACACACGCGCATACGTTGACAAGGGCGACCACACATTTCCTGTGGAAATGCACCCTCATCTCCAAGCCCAACCCCATCTAGAGGTCCAAACTCTCACCCCTATTCAAAGATCCTTACTCTCACTCTCACCCCTATTTAAATATTTCTTTTTTTGTACCCCACCCCCGTGAACCACTCCTATTCAAAAACCCACATTCTCAACCCATCTAAGGGGTACCCTCAACCCCTCCCCCACCCTGACTGCCCACCTGCACAAGTGGCATGGTCGCACTCGTAGCCGCATCCAGCGCAGGCTGCGCGGCTGCCCCCCTCCTGCCATGTATGCTACTGCTGCTACTGCTAGGGCTGTCCCACTCATCCATACTCCCACTGAGGCTGCCACTCATACTGCTACCACTCCTGTTAGCAGCACCGCCATCCCCCCAGCTGTCGTTCGCATCAGCAGCAGCTGCGGCTGCTGCTACAGCTGCTGCTGCTGCTTCGCAGCCACGCTCTGCCACAGACAGGGCCACACGGAACAGGATGCGAGCCATGATGGGCTGTCGTGACTGTGCAGCTGCCTGTGTGTGTATGTGTGTATGTGTGTGTGTGTGTGTGTGTGTGTGCGCGCGCGTGCGTGCGTGTGTGTGTTTGTGTGTGTGTGTATTTGTGTGTTCATGTGTGTATGTGTGTGTATGTACGTGTGTGTGTGTGCATGTGTGTGTGTGTGAGAGAAAAGAGAGAGAGAGAGAGAGAGCATATGCAAGAACGTGTGTGATCCTGAACAGAGCAGACTAGAGGCACACGTGCAGGGTCACGTGGTGTGGTCAAACAATAAGGTATACGTAAACACACGGTATACGTTGAATTCGCATAGTTTGTGTACATACGGCATAAGTATGCATATAAATGTACATGTATCGCAGAATATATGGTCCTGCCCAACCCTAAGTAAGCAGAATAAGGGATACAGACAGACAAGCTTTCACCTAAGCGCATGTCTGTGCTGTTGCTGCATCCACACTCCTGTTTGCTGAGAGGTGAGAACAAGGTTCGGTGGCCGGACACCTGCAATCCTTTTGCCATAACGTCAGCACATCAGGTTCACGTACATAGCTGCAGGCACACACACATAGGTTATTTAGCATGCATGTGTTGTTTTTGAGTGCTCAAGATGACACACACACACACACCTGCGCCCACGCAATCCATGCATATGCATTGGCCCTGGAGCCTGCCAGGTTGCTGCCAAGGAGTTCGCCATAGCCGGCGCACGCGAGGAAAGGGTTGACGCGAGCTTGGCGTGCCAATTGCTGCAGTGGTATTGCAGCATTTGAGTGTGTATGTGTGTGAAAGTGGGAGAGTGTGTGAGTGAATGTTTGGTGAAGGCAAGGTATGGTTGGTGCGAGTTTGGCGTGTAAAGCCAGTTGGTGTACCACAAAGGGTGAAATATCAGAGTATGGTGTTGCATGATTGTGTTCAGTCTCGGAAATGGAGGAGCAGAAAACCTTTGGCATTGTAATTACGCCTAACGCTATAGCTGGAGCCCCAGCAATGGGCGTTGCTGTATTGTTCAGTACAAAAGCCTTTGCTTTTCAGCTCGTCATTTTCACACAGATGCCTATTGCTGATTGCGCAAAGCAAAGAGTGAGGTCCTGCACCAGCATTGCAAGCGGAGAATGTCCGGACCGTACATCAAAGTATACGCCTGCTTTTGAATGGAACAGAGCCCTCAATTGCTATCTGCGTGTTTCAGCAATAGATCACAGCTCGGGAAGACCATGAGTTTCTGCTGCCAGCCCACACGCAAGTGTCATGACACACACACACGCAAGTGTCATAACAGCACACTTAAATAAACGATGCCAGTTTGAAGAAATATGCACCCAATGCTTGTCCAGCACATGTGGCTTGGTGCACAGGAGCAGCAGATATACAGAACCAGACATGCTTAGAAAGTATCAGGATCTGTAGAAATACTTTCATAATATGTGTATAAGTATCAGGATCAGTAGATATACTCTCATAATATGTGTTTAAGCATCAGGATCAGCAGATATACAGAGCTCACGCACTCTAGAGAGGCATGGCTATAGAAATAACAAACAAATGCAGAGGGCTCACAAACAAAATCAGACACGCACAACACACACATAAAAATAACACACAAATGCACAGGACTCACAAGCAAAATCAGACACGCACACAACACACACACACATACACACACACATTAAAACACACTCATACACACACCTGTAGCTGCGAAGCCAGCACCGCCCCAGGATTTGCTGCTGCTGCCGCTGCTGCTGCGTTCCAGTTGCTGCCACTGCTGCCCCCTTGACTCCTGCTGCTTTTACCTACACACACAGGCAGCATATTGAGCATGAGCGTGAGTTGGTTGATCTTCCTCCTGTCCTACCTGAAGGCATGGCCATGGCAGCCTCTGTCTCATATTATTACGAATCCATAAGTGAGTAGGGCATTAGAGGGTGCTCGCGTCCATAACACTCAAAGCGACAGAAGTCTTAACATGGCTGCTTTAAGTTATGCAGTACTGTTCAGTGCGACGTTACACAAAAATGCCTCATGCATAAGCAAACAGGTCTTTTTCACAAGACAACTTACACGCCTGCCATCTGTATGGCCTATGTGTTGTATTGTAATATTGCATTGTGTTGGGTATTGTGCACGAAGTCCAACTTGCCAGTCTTACCTGCATGGTATCTGTGTTGCTGCTTCGGGCTGCTGCTGCTGCTACTTGGGGCATCCGGTTGAGAACGGGGAGAAGGAGCAGGAGGAGGTGCAAACCTGTGCGTGCGTACGTGCGTGCGTGTGCGTGTGTGTATGTGTGTATGTGTGTGTGAGTGTGTGTGTGTGTCTGCGTGCGTGTGTGTTTGTGTGTGTGTGTGTCTGCGTGCGTGTGTGTGTGCGTATGAGTGAGAGTGTGCAAATGCGTGCAAGCATGCACGTGTAAGTGTGTGCATGTGAAATCATTACCGACTCTTATCAGGAGCCGGTGTCAGGCCAAGCCTGCAACCCTCCAGGTCCCCATTGATCTTGCTTTTCTGCTGTCTGTGACGGGGGAGGGTTAACAATGCTCGAAACCAAGTGGCTCCTTTTCCTCATACAAAGTGGGACGTGGTTGTCACTGCCTACATATCAAAACCCTTTATGACTGCTTTTACTCGTATGCACACTTGAGTATACAGGCATTTAATCAATGTATTTCATCCAGCCTTTTTTCAAAGACATCAGTAACCTAAGGAGTAAAAATATCAAAGCAAGTGATGGAACAAACAGAAAAGTCAGGCTTACAGGCACGAACACGTAACGGGGACGATGCGGCAAGAACCTGTGAAATATACCAGAATGCTTCAGCAATTTGTCATCCAAGCATGAGTGTCTTTTGCCGTGTTTCATTGTGTGTAGAGCAGCCATTCCAGGTTGAATGCCTAATCCAAATTAAATAAATAGAAAAATTGTGTAACACCGTAACGCAGACAGAGGCAGCAGCCATCACACCTGCGCAGTGCATCCTGCACCATTGCTGCAGTGGCTGCTTGCGGGGGTAGCTCAGACGGGAGGGCCTCCACACGGAAGCGAGGAGCCTCGGGGCCGGGGCCCACGCAGATGACATCGCCGTGACGGAGAACGAGGCCACGCGCACCCTGTAGCAAAATAAGAATTATTTGTGGGGCATAGGCTCTAAAAATGTGGGTAGAGGAATTTAACAAGGTCACACGACAAAGCCCCCCTCCCCCCCTACACACAGAGTGTGCAGACTGGAAAGGTTGGGTTCCTGTTGATGACACGATTTTCTGTTCTTAGACAACTAGGTTGTCGCTGGCTAAATGACTTCCCGGCAAGAATGGCACGGACCACACGCTCTTACCACCAGAGGTCGGTGAAGAAATGAAAAGATTCTGCTGGCAGTGATGACACAGCCAGCATGATCAAGGAGGGGGTTACTTAGGTGCCCGCACCAGGCAACCCCCCACCGCGCAAACACACACGAAAAAAAATGTTGTGTGGGTCAGGGGGGTTGTGTGCCGTGGCACCCAGACCCGCACCTTGACTGTTGTTGCTTAGGTTGTATTGCAGTGCATATTGTATTTCTTTGAGTGTAGATGCATGTCTGATGGAGTGTTCATGCAGTTTGTGTGTCAGCTTTTTAACCTTTTGGTAATTTAGATTGAGGTCTGCCAGAGGTTTGCCTGTATGGTCTTTATCAATAGTTCCCGACATTCCAACAAGGATCACGTGGAGCTTGACTTCCCTATATCCCTGTTTATGTAGGATGGTGATAAGCACGCTGTGCTGTGCTTTTAGTTGCTGTGCTGTGCTTTTGCTTTTAAAATTGAGGATCAGGCCTAGTGTCTTCACATAAATTAATCAGGTGAACCTCCCACTGGTTTGAATTCAGTTTCTTATCTTAAGCAAGCTACTGAAAATCTGAGTTGCGGGTGAATACCCGAGATGAGCACACAGTTCAAGGTAAAAATAAGACAGTGTCGGGACAAGATGAGGCTTTCAAAGCACGTGTTGTTAGGCTTGGCAGCAACCAACAGGGCAGTGTTTTGATGGCAGTGTTTCTCAGGCCCTGCTCTGCTAGATAATTTGCACTGTGGCACTGTTTTTCTAGGCCCTGTTCTGTTAGATTATCCGCGCTGCCTATGCCAGTGTAGGCAATTTGGTTGGCACCGCATGGTCCCTTTTGTAGGACTCAGACTATCAGTGCACTTGCCGTATTATGACGTTATATAATCATATTCCTCACTTCAGTGTGTTGGCAGCCAGAGAGTATGTGAAGCGCACTGTCAGTTATTAGGTTAGCAGACAGCAAAGGTGGGATTGTTGCACGGCACGATGTACAGGCACAGTGCCGTACATTGGAAGATAACCCTGTTTGTAATTTGAGTAAAACCCGGCTGTATAAAGTTTCCCATGCCATTTGACCACGGGCCAATTGTACATTTGCCTTTCGTACGCGGGCAAAACGCCCGGAAATGGGTGGCAGGACAGGATTGGGCTTAAGGGAATGGAGAAAGAGAGGGGCGCAAACGTTTTATAATTGGTAGAAATGCACAATCTGGTCGCGGTGCAGGTTGTGCAGGCACGTTGCAACGCCTGTGGCTCACCTCCCTAAAAAATTGTTAAAACGAGTTGCAAGTGCGTGAGGAATGATTGATAGGATGTGGACGTGACTGCACAAGAGGCTGTTTAGGGGAGACAGCCGCTGTCAAAAAGAGGCGCAGCCTGGAATTCCTTGCCATTGCATGAGCTTGCCATACCGTTTTTTTATTTTATTATAATGCATTCTGCTGATTGCACCACCTGCTGGGTGACAAGACAAGGCACCCATACGCACCTGCCGCACTTGAATCCGCTGGATGCCTGGCACAGAGGAAGAAGAGGACAAGGAGGAAGAGGCGGCAGCAGCAGGACCAGCAGTAGCAGGATTAGGCAAGCCATCACCACCAGCAGCACCTCCTGCCTGTTCCTCTTGCGAGCTGTTGCTGATAGAGGCACCCACTGGGCTGGAAGCCACTGAGCCTGCTGGGATGTTGTGTGGCTCTGCATCCATGCTCTCAACCAACTGATCCATACTGGCATTTTCCGGTGATTCTCCAGGTGGGATGTGTGGCTCTGCATCCATGCTCTCAACCACCTGATCCATACTGGCATTTTCCGGTGATTCTCCAGGTGGGATGTTGGGTGGCTCTGCATCCATGCTCTCAACCACCTGATCCATACTGGCATTTTCCGGTAATTCTCCAGATGGGATGTTGTGTGGCTCTGCACCCATGCCCTCATCCACCTGATCCATACTGGCATTTTCCAGTGATTCTCCAGGTACTTGTTCCTGCATTGCCGTAGCTCCTATGCTAATACTACCATTGCTACTATTGTCGCTGTTATTGCTGCTGTTGCTGCTGCTGCTGCTGAGCCACCCCCCCTCCGGTATTTCCCGCTCAACAAAAACGGTGGACAGATAGGGCCGCGCACGCACAGTGCGCGAGTTGTTGAACAGCGTGAGTGGGGCATGCACCACGCCAGAGTTCTCACTGGCCAGGGCTCTAGTCATGGCTGTCTCTGCACTAAAGGAGTCGTTACTGCCGCTACTGCTGCTACTGCTAACAAATGGCCTAGGCACACGCCCATGCTGCTCTGCGCCAGCAGGCGCTGACTGTGACTGATCGTGACTCCTGGGCCCCAGCAGCTCAGAGGGATGCCCTCCTATGCTCCCATACCCACGGCCAGCCAGCGCATCCTCCAGCTGTTCGGTCACGTGCCAATTGAAACAGCACAAGTTGGATATCTATGGAGTGTTGCTCACTGATGAGTGCGTGCAAGTGTGTGTGTGCTTAAATGCAAGTATATTTCACAGCTATAGCTTTTTGGCCAGATTTGGTGTAGTGATTTTGAAGCAGCATGCACCACACACCTGCTCCTCTGCAAGACTGGAGCGCTGCTGCACATGCTCAAAGCGAAGCAACAACCGAGGAACGGCCGGGTTTTCATGCTGCTGCTGCTGTTGGTGCTGCTGCTGTTGTGGCAGGGGAGGGGACGCAAACTCAGCCTCTGCAGTAGGGAAGGTTAAGATGGAGTTGGTAAGCAACCAGGGCCCCACGCGTGGAAGCGCAAACCCACTCTCTGCAGCTTGCGCTCTGCTTCTACTGCTGACATTGGCGTCCCCGGGACTGCTACTGCCGGTATTGCTGCTGCTGCTATCTATGGTGGAAGGTGGCGGTGCGACAAGGGGTATTTTTGTTAGCGCATCCCTCATCTCGCTACTAGGCGTGAGAGGCACCAGTTGCATGGGTATGGTCTGAATGATGGTGGGATGCCGCTTAAAGCTGTCTGCCTCAACACCAACACCAACGCCGCCCACAGCACCTCCTTCACTAGCATTTACTGCTGACACTGCATCCACGCCAGGGCTAGTATTGGAGCTGATGTCCGGCTGCTGACCTAAAGGAGTAATAGGGGCTTGTGGTGTTTTCCCTGTGTTTCCTTGCCCTTCTGCTTCCGGCGAAGGAGGACGTGCAGGGGGAGGGGTCACAGGACGGCGAAGGGGCTGCAGAGGTAGCAGAGGTAACAAGGCTATAGGCTATACAAACATGGAAAGTAAGCGGTGTGATCCAAACCCAAATCCAGAAGTCCCCTAATGAGGGCACTCCTGGCCCATAAAAAGTGATCCAAACCCAAACTGAGGCCCAGCAAGCAACCCTGTACAATGCTCTCACAATACTTCAAAAAGCATACAGCTTTGCTGCACTCACTTGTTTTAAACGTGCAGTTCCACCAGCGCTGGCGGGGGAGCTGGTCGAGGTAGTGGCAAGGGAGGGTGCTGGTTCTTCTTGATTGCTTCGACGAGCTCCTGATGCTTCTACAGCTACCCTTTCTAGAGCTGCTGCAGCTGCTGCCTCTGCTGCAGCTGCTGCTGCTTCCTCAATTTCGTCCGAGCTACTTTCACTGGCTAATGACTCCTGCTGGCCATCCACGGGGTGATCAGTGTGCTGTGCATTCCCGATCTCACTCTCACTGCTGCTGCCATTGCTGCTGCTTGCTTGCGCTGCTTCTCCCTTGTCCTCTCCTTGTGACCTGTCCTCCGCCTGCAGAAAAGAAGAGGAGGCCGGCAACCGAGAGCTGCAGAAAACGGGGAAGCACGTCCGCCTGCTCAAGTAAAACCCAGCAGTGCTGCTGCTGCTGCTGCTGCTGCTGCTGTCCTTGCTGATGCCGCTGCTGCTTCTTGTCCTGCCAATGCTGATGTTCCTGCTGTCCTCGCTGGTGCCGATGCAGTTGCCCACTTGCTGAGGCCAGGAAGCCTTGTGCAAGCCGTGCGCTGCCAGCCCATTCAGACCACACTTGTGATGAGAGGACGGGGAAGCACTTCTGGAATGCAGCTTGCTGATGGAAACCTCCTCGTCACCCTGCAGTGAGTGTGAAATACAATTTGGGGGTATGTGGTGCCAAAACCCAATCGCTCAGCGCAAACACAGCCTATAATTTGGGAATTTCTTGATGCCTCCCGTGAAGGTGTATGTTGACGCGCCTGCTGTTGGAGGGTGTGCTCCTCAGGGCCATAATTTGGCAGCCAGCCTTTTCCTCCGTCCTCTGTTCCCTGCACACCTCCACCAGATAACACGGGACGGGAATGGTTCAGGAGGCGCCTTCCTCTGTGGTGCCTGGTTCTACAACTGGAGTTTGAGCTTAGTAGTGTGGCAGGTGCCAGGGATGACATTTACAACTCTATAAACATTTCTAATTCGTAATATCCATCCGTCCAATTCATCGCCGATCAATCGCGATTTCAAATATGTACATGTTGTAATCCATTCTCCAAAAAAATGCCCGAATGGCTTAGCGTACTCTGGCTCGCAGGGACAGTAGCCTCAAGCTGGATGATTAGCCTAGGTCTTAGAACTTTGGGGCGGGGAACCCTCTCAGGCCCTTGGGAAACTGCGCCTCAGCCAGAACGCAGCATCCCTTGGGTGCAGCGGGGAGAGGGCGGCAGCAACCCACTGGAGCAGCATTGAGAGGGGCCTCAGCACATTGAGAGGAGCCTCGTCCTCCTTGTCTTGTGCCTGCTAGTTGGGTTGGTGATGAGCGCACTGATCCAAAAGGTAAGCCTAGAGGCGTCTGTCCATCCAGCAGTATTGAGAGCCATCCCATTGTAACTACCCTCTCCTCCCCTCGCCCATGCCAGTCCTCCAATTTCCGCTTTGACAAGGGCAACGTGAGGGAAGTGCTCGGTAGGTGCAAGGAGTCAGGGAGTTCAAATGCAGGACTGAAAAGGCTAGGCAAGCCATAATCATAAATGTCTTGTGCAGGGGCGCTCAGGTTGAACGGCTTGCCGCGAAGGAAATCACCCCCCCCTTCACACAGGACCCTCCTGCAAATCCTCCCCCACTCGGAGGCACAGCAGCTGTGAAGACTCGTGTTCAGCTATCACACGTCTTATGGCTGCCTACAGGTAAAAGTTTAATCCGGGCACCCCTTGTTTTGTCATTTCTAGTCGCTCTGTCTCACTCTCCATTTTTCTCCCACCCTCTCTCCCCTAATTGTGTATGAGGCTAATGCCAAACACTACTTCAGATGCAAACACCTTGATACTGCAAACTAACCATCATGCGCTCCTCTTTTTGCCAGGCAGCCACAGGACCCGTGGTCGTGTCATCCAAGGAGGATGGCACTCCAAGCCGCTGCTACGCCTTGTATATGTAGGTCTGCTGAGTTGCAATCATTTGTAGACACTGTTGTTTCAGGGAAGATGAGTGAAGAGAAGGGCGTGCCTGGAGACGGGAAAGTTTGTGTTATGAGTTTCAGGTTTAAGTCCAGGTGCACCACATTGCCGCAGGCAGTGCTCTGCATTGGATGACCTCAAGGTCATGTTATCGTTGCACTACTATATTAAACATGTTAGGTATAAAGTGAGGCCCTGTGCAACACACCAACATGCACAGAGGTAGGTGCTTACCCACCAGCTGGAATTAAGAGGCCCAAGATGGGCATGTCGAAAATATTACATGCATATTCCTCTTGTGCACCCCAACGGAAAGCTCCAATTATCATGACCCAAACTTTGCCCTATCCATCCCCCTGATAATTAATATGCATTTATGAGCAGACAGGTGCATTGCGTCCTTTTGGGGGCATCAGTGACCACTATTTCGCTGCTGTACTTGGCGTGTTTCGACCCTGAACCTAATTGGAAATAGAAAAGTGAATTTTGGACCAGAACTCGTATGTCTGGTCCACACGTGCCAACAATTGCTTTTTCTCCAAGATTGCCACTTTCTACGAACTTCAGTAATGGGTTGCAGCCATCCTTTCTTTCACGACCTGGGTTCCAGATGCATGATCATCAAGCCACAGCCGCATGCTTTCCTGGTTCAACCTTGTTGCATGATTGCTCAGAAGGTTCCTGTCAATTGCTCTATTAGCCCACTGCTCGTTTTTTCAAATCCAGTTTATAATTCTTACCTCGTCTGTGCAGGCTTGGCAACTTGTTTTTTTTTGTAGCTGCCATGTTAGGTAGCCGGGCACTCATGAAGCTTGTTTCGTCTCTAGATATGAGTTAGTTATACCGTAGGTTCACGATCACTGCGAACTACGACAGCAGCAGCACCTCAACCAACAGATCGCCCCCACGCAACTCTAGGGAGCCAACTGGGAGGCCCTCCTCACGGCAGGGAAGTCCACCGAACTCTCCAAAATGTCCCTCTCTTGCTTCGGCCGAGCTTTTGGGGCTACAGGCTACGCAATCAGCACCCTCCTTATCCATGATGAGTTTGCCTCCATGCCTACCCAAGTGGCTGCCCAGCTACTAGCCTCCACCACCTCCTTGGTGAACTATGGGACCCAGACATGACACAAAAACGAGGGGGAGGCCTCCCATCGTCACTGCTGTATGGCTCTCCCAAGGAGGGTGGTATGGGCCTCATCTACTGGCAACACCACATAGCAACACGCATGCAACCTGGTCACGCCGCCTCTCCAAAGCCCTCTTTTTGCTCGAAGCCCAACCACCCACTCAGGGTGCAAGCAGCCCGAGCCATACTGACCTCCCGCTGCAACACTCACCCTTCAGCTCCTCCCATACCACTCCGCTGTGTGCCTGTTGAAGAATTACTGTTCTACGGCTGCACGTCCGGACCCACTCCTCACACCAACCACCCTCCACACCACCGCTCCAGGGGCCACTTGCCCGCATGGCTAAAGCCTTTCGTGACCTTGGCCCCACCTCATACTCCTCAATCACCACCATTCCACCAGGCCAGTGGTGCCTACATCAACCTCTATGGGGATATCCCTACATCCAACTTGAAGCACGCCTCAGAAAGCCCACACACGAGCTCCACCCCAGCCTCCTCCACTCAACACCCTTGTAGATTTAGCCCAACTCAAGAGGCAGCAACGGCTCCCCCACCCCACCCCACAAAACCCACGCGCCCCCCCTCACAATCCCCTTGTCCG
>Ga0307968_1003249_pt1 | contig 13526 bp, 13 predicted proteins | sample OrgLakmetagen650_FD_201834 | JGI IMG/M metagenome (GOLD analysis project Ga0307968, IMG submission 201834) | Saline water microbial communities from Organic Lake, Antarctica - #650 | ecosystem: Environmental > Aquatic > Non-marine Saline and Alkaline > Saline | place: Antarctica: Organic Lake... | reverse complement strand
GGGAGCGCATATGCACACACACACACACACACACACACACACACACACACACACACACACACACACACACATACACAACACAAACACATGCACACACACCCTACAATTTTGACCTCAAATAATGAACGTGTTTGATGGCTTGCAGTGAATGAAGCAAAGTGGGATAAAATGCTTGTTGATTTCTCAGTTTGTATTATTGTAACACACGTACATGTGTAGGCTATGGGGGGCGATGAAGGTAGGAGAGAAGAAGTGGAGTTTAGCCACGGTTACAGCCTTGCCAGCCATGGGGAGGTGCACACTAGCGTAGAGATGCAAAGCGTGCTCAAGGACGCCTGCAACAGTGTCACGGTGCGTGTGTCTCTGCACACCTTTGCGCAAAATGCTTGTGTCTCTGCAAACCTGTGTGCAATATCCGTGTAATTCTGCACACCTGTGTGCAGTATGCGTGTGTCGCTGCACATCTTTGTGCAAATTGCGTGTGTCTCTGCACATTTTCGTTCGAAATACTTGTGTCTCTGCAGACCTGTGTGCAATATGCGTGTATCTCTGCAAACCTGTGTGCAATATAAATGTATCTCTGCACACCTGTGTGCAATAATGTTACCTTGAGAAAGATAGCAAGCAGTCATATACCAATATTTTTCCACACCAGAGTTCTATGTACTTGGTACTGATTATTTATTTGAAATGCTGCAGCAACAGCGTGCCGGCCCTGCTTGTCTGCCCTTCTGATCTGTGAGTAAAGATGTACACCTGGTGCTGCAGGGAAATCAGCATCGCCTATAAAATAAAGCTCTTGTGCACCGCTCTTCCTGCCTTTAGTGCTACCGCCCCTTGATGCTCTTGCATGATCAATACTGAAAGTGAAGCCGATCTTCAGCCCACCCCACCTAGTACCCAGGCTCTCTGCATTTACTTGCATGGTGTACGTAGGGTTGGCTAGAATGGTGTACGCACACCATATATGACCGTACGTATGGTAGTTTCCCCTGTTAGTAATACCGCTATAGCGTACACACATATTTATGTATGGTTTGGCTGACCCTACTAACACGCTACCTCGAACATCCATTGGAAACGCTTCCATGCTGGGTGGCACTAAATGGCCCTTCCTTGCTGCTGCGTGTCTTCAGAGCCGGGGTGCGAGGGTTTCAGGGGAGGGCAGCCGTGGAAGTGGGTGGACGACCTTTGTAGCATCAGAGGGGAACAGTCAGCCAGCTGGCATTGAGGTATGCAGAGGTTCTGCTCTCATTCCGCCGTTAATTTACATGATAATGTGGTCAAGCATGTAGGCCCCAGCCAGCTGGCCTTGTGGTGTGCCTGCACGAATGCTTTCCACAAATACCTACTCACATAGGTCTCCGTACAAAAATTGGCAAAAGAATTGAGCCTCAGCCAGCTGGCTTTGAGAAGCGCCAGCACGCACGTTTTGCACATCACTTATGTCCCTAACAATGAATTGTGTGGAGACATAACAACGTACGACGAAGAGTTTGGCCCAATTTTACTTATTTGTACAGGCCAAAGAGGTGAATGCCACATTGATGGAGGACAACGATGAGGAAGGGGTGCGTGCTCTCTCCCAGCAAGTAGATAGGGCTGCGTACTTGTATTTGTGTGTTTCTATACATGTTACCTGCCCACGTGCCCACTACTTTCTATGGCACAAGCCAAAGCAGCCTGCAAGACGTTCCTTCCTTGCGTTGTCTAATAGCCCTTGCAACTCAGTAGCTACTGCCCACGATGCTGCTCAGCGTAATTATTTGAAAAAGCGCAACGTCCTGCATGCTAAAGCTTCAATCGACTGATACAAGCCTTTGCTGATCGTGTATACCTCTGTGTGCAACTGCCGCCCGTAAACACAGGAGTTACCATCTGTGAAGCTGCTCAAAGCGTTGTCCTGCGAAGAGCACAAACTCAGTGCCTCCCAGGGTGCAGCAGTGGTTCCGTCAGCAGGGGGAGGGGGGGCGAAGGCGTGGAAGATGGAAGGCAGCAGCGGCAACTTGTCGGCTGAGCAGCCATGTGTAGTGGGGCCAGTAAGCAGGACGCCTGGAGGGTGCGTTTGTTGGTACATGTACATGTAGGCCTCTGTGCGTAAGCGTGCAGTCCGCCTGTTTGTGCACGTTTGTGTGCCTGCTGAACTGTCTGCTACAACACTGTGTCAGCTGAGCAGCTGTGCTGAGTGGGGCAAAGAAATGGACCGGTGTGTGTTTCTGTGTGTGTGTTTGGCTGGCCGACCCTCTTCATGTAAGGTTAGCATGTGTTTACGAACTTGTCACGTGACACTGTTTCAGTCTTGTTTAGTTGTGTGCTCGTTGTGCCAAGGGGGTGGGCCATTATTAGGGTACGTGCATCTATCTGGCAATTATCTAGATACATCGCCATAATGGCATGTGCGTATTTGTGTCCTGTTTATGTTGGTATCTGATGTGCACGGCGGTCGACGCGGTAGTCTTAGTGCCAAGTAGATGTGTGCAAATGCGCAGAGCCCTCATTTAGGGCCCATCGTGCTTTTGTTTGTCTGTGCATGCCTCTGTACTACTTTTGCACAAGCCTGTCTTAAGTATGCGCACTTGCGTGATTCCCAAATGTGGTGCCTAAGAAAAGTACTCTCCCTCCGTCTAATTGTACAGTAGATCTACTCTAATTTCTCTCTTTAATCCTCCTTCTCTTGCTTGTACTGCAATTTCGTCCTGGCACCCCCTCTTGCTATGAACTTTCCCATGATCACTCTTCTCCCCTCTTGTTGCCCAAGCTGCTTTCTGTTACTAACCTCCGTTCTTGCTGCAAACCCTTCGTACATTCCTTCATGCCCATAGGGGCGTCCACAAGCACAGCGGCAATGACCTGTCTGCAGCAGCTAGGCCCATCACAATGACCACAAATAGCGTATTCCGTGACTCTAACGATCAAGGTAAGAGCGTGTTTTTGCAGGGCCATAGATAATTTATGTCTTAACGACGGCAAGAATGTACAAAAAGGTTGGGCTGTGTGTTGTGAGATCATGAGGTAGAGAGCGTGCGTAGCTGCTTGCATCTGCTTCTAATATAAAGAATGCAATGCAATGGCTCTACAAATAGCATAGGCTGCAAACGTTTTGAGCTATGGCTTGCAGTTACAAGCATCCATTGTTTTGCCCAAGCATTCAATTTGGACTCAGAATGTGGAACATATAGCATGCCATTCTATTTGTATAAATGTTTGTGAGCAAAGCTGTGCTAGTTTGTTTTTGTGGCCTGATTGAATTGCGACACTGCATCGAGTACTGTGTACAATTACATTTCCAGTCCAAAACAGCCTATTTGTTTGAGATAGATTCGGATAAGCAAAGCCCTCAATGTGCAAATTGCGTTTGATGAATTGTGTATGTATATGTTGTGACACAACTCCGGCTGACGTCTAGCGGTTTGCATGCCCAACCTAAAAGCACTTTTTTTTGCTGCTCGACCTTGGAAAGACAGATTGCAGGCATCTCCCTTCTTCTCTCTTACAGGATGTCTGCATGCATGCTGGCTGGGGCTGGAGCTCTTCATTTCACCTGTTACAATCGTCCGTTTTTAGTACCACTTTCAAAAGTTCCAGCTTGCAGGCAAATTTGAATCTTCCTCCCTTCCAGCACAGCATGCTGTCCAGATCTGGCTGCAACCCTCTTATTAACCGAAGTAACCCAACCGCCTCTCCTTGTGTCCAACTTGCAGGCATGTCCGACTCCTCCTCCCCCCCCTTTCATGATGGCAGCATGCTGGCCGGGGCTGGCGAATTTCAAAGGCACCAGCACGTCGCCCCGAAGCCATCCCTGTCTCTGAGCAAGGTAGGTCTTTTACTCACGTGTCATATCTCAGGACATGTTAAAGGTTGCTGTTCGCAATGGGATTCTGGGCTTTACCAGCGTTTGCAGCAGGAAGTTTGATTTATAGAAGTTTGCCAGCGTTTGCAGCAGGAATTTTAACTATTCATACTGAACTTCTGCAAATTGGAATTTGGGCTTTACCAGCGTTTGCAGCGGGGAATTCCTGAGCGTACTCTTCTCATGTGTAGGGTTGGCCAGAACCATATATATACACCGTATATGACCGTATATTTGGTGATTTCCCTGCCAAAAATACTGTGTGTACACCCTATACGTGTGGCTCTGGCCAATCCTACTCGCGTGATGATGCATTGCATGGCGGTTAGGAATGAGCTGTCTAATTGGCTTGTTTTTAATATCTCATAGCCTTGAGAGGCTACATCATACAGGCCCCTCACAATCACAGCAGCTGATGTCAAGCCTCATCAGTTTGGTATGAAGACCTTCATAACAGCACATCCATTCAGGCGGGATTGCATCACGCATCGCCCCTCAGCATCATACACATACTAGGGAAATGTGTAACAGTCCCTATTTTGCCGATTAATAACAATGCAGCTCGTTTCCTTGGAGGAATATATCACACAGCGCCCGTCAGCGTTGCAGCAGCCCTTAGGGTCCCCCCCTAGCCTCAGCACGCGGCACACTGACAGTAACGGCAAGCCGCCACCCTTAAAAAGCAGCAGCCAACTGCAGCAGCAGCAGCAGCACCCGCCCCAGGTACATTGTCAATTTACTTTTCACTGTTGCTGACATTACGGTTACACGTGGTTGTCATGCGAGCCATTTCTTGCTGCCTCAATAATGAAGACAGTTTGATTACGATGGCAAGCTGCCTGTGTGGGGACCTTTTCATTAGGAGGAGCAGCAGTGATAATTACTACCTGCTGGCCCATTTTATGAAATGAGGCTAGGGCTTTACTGGATGGATATATGGAGAACTCTTGGAGCATTTGCTTTTGCCAAGGTTATTATTGCTGTCTGATCATTGCGCACAGTCAAAACGGTGAGCCTACGCTTGTTCACGTATCCGTTTCTGTAGATCTTTGTGTTCAAAGTTGTGCTCTTGAGGTTGGCCGAGTTCAAAGTACGGAAATAATCTTGCTTGTTGCAAAAGCTGCTATTTTGCCGACAGCGTGTTAGATGTAAAGGGCCCCCTAAAGATTGTAAACTGTTATCTGTATCAGCATGGTTACCTCAAAGATGAGAGAAAACTGACCAGGTTTCACCTTTTTCCCCTTTCAAATCACGCCCAAATAAGTCTACGTCCCTCACCATATAACAGAGATGCCTCTGCCACCTAGGAGCATCTCTCCTGCTGGAGAATGGGGTGCAGCTTGACTTTTAATCTCGCTGCCGCATTCCTCACCTCTACCACCCATTACAATTACAATGCTCTGTTCCCCACCATACAACAGAGACGCCTCCACCACCTAGGAGCTTCCCATTCTGCGAGAGATCTGGGGCCCAGATCAGCCGCGGCGTCTGCTGCGGCGGCGGCCGGTGCCGCTGCTATGGCTGCCTTGGACTCCTCTGATCGCGCTTTGCAGGTGGGTGCACGTGTGCTTTGTTATTGCTGTCATTCTGTTCTTGGTGTGTTCTGCTTTCTGCTCGTGCATCCATGCCTACTTCAAACGCTTCTTCTGATCTCGCAAATAGGATTATTCATCTGTCCTGCTTATATACAGTCATGTTTTATGCTTGCCTTTTGAGCTCAAGAAGTTTTGCTCAGATGCGGTTGCAACTAACTCCATGCAGAAAGGATGAAATTTGAAAATTCTGGCCAATGATCAATCAATCTGCAATCATGTTTCGCTCGCAATTGCCTGTTTCACACACAAAAACTAAAGTATCTTGGTTTCACTGCTTGCTCTATGCACACACTTGCTGCAGGGGGCAAACCACGGGAGTGGCATGCGCCACAGTACTAGCCTCCTTGGCATTTCTGCTCTTTCGGCATTGGCACGCTCCAGAACTGGGCAATCTGTTGCATTGTCCTCCCAATACACTCAGGTGAGCCATGTGTGTGTTGTGTGTTTATATGTGTCTATCGTCATGCCTGTACATTTATAAGTAAAGCACCTTGAGCATGCTGGGTTGCCACAAGGAAACAATGGAGATCGCTGGTCTTGTAATTGAATTTAATATCCTCAATTGTTTCCCTAGACTAAGGTTAGAACATCCTATTCTTGGTGCCGTAGTGACAAATATATCACGCCGCAAAATAATTATTTTTGGGTGCGGCCAACTCACCCCCCCCCCCCCCCAGATAAATAACTATTTGAGGGGGTGCGGATTACTGCGGATTGTGTTATTAATTATTTTATTTACGGGTCACGAGTAGGAAACAGCTCCCGAGAGCCCCTGTGGGGCGTGTCCAGACAGGGATGGCCAGCTTCTTTTCTCAGTGCTTTCGGACAATTTTATTGTGTTATGGAATGCACCTCTGAGTCTCTTGGTGCCTTTCTAGTCTCTTGGTGCAGTTCTCAGGGCATTACCCCCCTGCGGATTGGTGCGGCAAGCACTAAAATATATATTGAGAGGGGTGTGGATTGGTGCGGACAGGGTAAAAATAATTCTTTTTTTGAGGGGTGCAGAATGAGTACATGTCACTACGGCACCACAATAACAGCCAACAGCATGCAGGTATGACACTGGTTACAACGGGTTAATGAATGCTGCCCGTACAGGCTCAACTGCTTTCTAGGTCAGCTCTTCGTCTCTCAATCTGTTCCAGCACAAATGCACCTTTTTGTTGGAGCACAGGAACGTTTGAACCTTAAGTGTCTGTCAGCTCTGGCCACACATGCACACCTCGCCTGGCAATTATGCGACCGTAAAGCCGACAGTGATCCAGCCTTTCACACAATAAATATTGTATTATTTGCTCTTGCTCTCCACCTTTTCTCTCATGCAAGCTTCAAAGCATGGGTGTGGGCACCATATGCAGGGAGAAACCCACAAGACCTCATCCTGTTAAAATGTGTTTGTCATTGCTTGTGCTCTTTTATTTGCTTTCAGCACAGGTCTGGACACCTTTTGTAGGGTGACCTCAGCTTTGTACAGTCTGTATTGTCATTGCTTGCCCATGCTCTCTTTTTTGCTTTCAGCATGGTTCTGGACGGTTCGGGGAGAGCGAAGCCGGCAGGATCTCAGCACCAGACGCACAAGGTAAGGGGGTTTGGGTAGGCTCTAAGTTAAGGTCTCATAGGTGCCACCTGCACTACAAAGAACACATGCTGGCTTATAAGCCCATATGTGTTCGACAGCAATAGGGTGCTAACCAACAACCTTTGGGTTTCATTCTGTTTCATGAGTTTTCGAGCTTGCCCCATCACATCCAGTCTTCTTCCTACTCTTGTCAGCCAATTAATTGTTTCCAGAAGCAAGCCCGTTGTTTATCCAGGCGCATGCACACGCACACACACACTTTTTTTATATATTAGCATCACGATTACTGCGCCTGCAAACCCACATGCATGTGTATTTCCTGCTAGCAAACAACGCGATGAAGCAGGACTCAGAGCTCCGTTTTGCGTCTTCCGTAAGACTTCTTGCTAAATTATTAATACATTGCTCAAAACCGTGGCAGGCTTGGACGGGGCCGCCTCTTTGGGACAGAGCAGTGAAGCAGGGAGTCGGCTTTCTGCTGGCCACCAGGTGGGGTTGCGCTGAGATTGCGAGAGGTCTTGCGCTCTCTTTGTCTTCTTCTATTTTTAGGCATCTTCACACGCACAGTATCTCTCCGGTTTGGGTAGCTACGACCCTTGGCTTGGGCGCCGCTGCTACCACTGCTCAGTAACAGGCAGGCGTTAAAGTCAGCTATACCTGTGCAGTAACAGGCAGGGAGTCAGCTACCACTGGTCAGTAACAGGCAGGCATTAAAGGCGGCTGCATGTGCAATTACAGGCAGACATTAAAGTCGGCTACCACTGGTGCAGTAACAAGTAGGGAGTCACTTGCTTGTGCAGTAACAGGCAGGCATTATAGTCGGCTACCTGTGCAGTAACAGGCAGGGAGTCAGCTACTACTGGTCAGTAACAGGCGAGTATAAAAGTCGTACATGTGCAATGTCACTTTCCTGCGTGACAATGAAGAAGTTCTGTTTTGGATTTCGACTGTTTTTTAGGCAATATTTGCGACAGGGAACAGTGTGTATGATATGGCCATCAGGCGAACAAGGGTTGCGTGAGGGCCCATCGGTTGAGACGTCTGGCTGCAGCTGTTTGCATGAGCCTAAAGTCCTGTTAGTAAGGGCACGTCCTGTTGTGGCCATCACCAGGAAGGCCCTGGGAGCTGCTGTGCCTGTTTGCATGAGCCAAGGTGCCATGCAATAAGGGGCTTTTCTGTCATGGCCATTACAAGAAAGGCCTTGGGCGCTGAACTTTCATTGCGTGAGCATAGAAAAGGTTGATTGAGGCTACAGAGCTGAGGCCCTGCACAGTGTGCGTGATAGCCTGCACAAAGCTTGGCACATGCTTGACCTTGCAACCATGCACAGCTCCCAGGGCCGACTGCCCATCAGCTGCCTAGCCATGCGCGGCACTGTCCTATCGCCCATTTGTTCTCAGAATAGCCATATATTCCCACACAACACTTGACACACACATATTCCTGCAACCATGCACAGGCCCCAGAGCTAGCTGCCCATCAGCTGCCTAGTCATGCACGGCACAGTCCTACCGGCCATGGATCACTGCGCCAACATATTGCACCCACAGACACAACAGCATCAGCAACAGCTAAAGCTGCAATGCATGCGCCTGGGGGTGCTGCACTTGATGCGCACAAAGGTGCGGATTGTAATAGCAAGGCTCCGTGCAAGTGACGTCTATGAGTATATGTGATGTCAACACAAGTTTGTGTTTGTTTGGTCCAAGAACTAATCAAGTAAAAGCATGGGGCACTCCTTAAGCAGTGTGAGAATTGTGTAAGAATTCCTCGTATAATTTCTGCAAGTGCAAAACCCTGCAGTTTGAGAAGAAGATGTTCTCTCTATTCAGCTGTATTCATCAAGCTTGAGATCTCATGAGGCACACATTGGAAAAGGAAACTACAGACAGTGAAAAACCTCTCCCCACATTGTGAATAGGTTCTGGTACTGGGTCGCCTGGTGAACGTTTTTTTGCGGACCTGATGGCATGTAAGCTTAGTTTTCTCATGGGTGCTGTGGCATGCAGACCTTCTACTCCAAGGCTCTGCAGTGGTTCAATTGTATGGCTCCTGTAAATGGTGCCTGTCGCTCCTAGTAGCATGATGTGGAGGGTTTTGCAGTGCCCTAGTAATCGATGCATTTATAGCTTATGTTGTTTGTATGCCTTTTCTGCTTGTTGGGTAGGGAAAATGTCTACTTAGTTTCAATCAGGTAATATTGTGGCACAAGATATACACCTGCAAACATCTGCTCACATGCACGCATGCAAACACACAATCACACACATGTGCACGCTCACACAAACTTACACACATGCATGCATGCACGCACACACAAGTATGGCTCGTAGGTAATGAAGATGCAGCAGGAGCCAGGTCTGGAGTAACAACTGGAGCAAGCGCTGATGCTCCTACTGGTGTTAGGGGGGCAGAACAGAGACGTGTCACAAGCACACCAGCCACAACACCAGCAGCACCAGCAGCTACAACAGCAGCGAGGCCTGTGCCTGGTAATGCAGTCTCAGGTGCGCCAACATGAGTGAACACCAGTTGCTGCTGCTCCTGTCTTGGAAAGAGAGGATGGGCGTGTCAGGGTGATCCAAGACAGGCGTGTGTACAGGGATTTCAAAGTAATTGTGTGCTTTGCATGGTGCACGCATGGTTGGAAAGCTCACATATTTATGTGTGCAATGTACCTTTCAAGGCGGACGTTGGTAACCTAGGCTTCTTATATTAATACACTTCTACCAGGATGTGCAATCTTGACTGAGGATGTGGCTGGGAATTGAACACTCTATTTGTCATGAAGAAATTTTGATGTTTACAAATTTGCTGGAAGGATGACATGGCTGCACAGCCGCTAATGTGTGCGCGTGGTTATACATTAATACAGGATGTAGGATCTCTGAGGGACGAGAAGCCCAGTTATAAGCCTTCAGCACCTGTACCTGGTGTGAAATGCCCTTGAAAATTGTACACACACAAGCATTGTTACTGGCTTGCACCTTTTGTACTTCTTTGTAACTTTCAAGAGCTGCCATCAGTGCTTGCGCAACTGCAGCGTGCAGGAGAGCAATGATTAGACTTGCTGCTGTGTGCTGCATGGGAGTGCTTTGCTGGACTTTTTGAGAGTGAAGCTGCCGCAAAAGTGCCAAAGTGATTTATTCAGCTGGCATCTGCTGTTTGCTGTATATAGTCACCAGCAGTGCACAGCTACGACATACATACTGGCACGTGCACATACAGATATGTCCTAACACACATACACAAACGTACACACACACAGGAGCCCCTCCAGGTGACAGCAGCAGGCAGCAGGCAGCAGACGAGTGGGAGGAGGCCAACCAGCAGCGCATGCTGGAAATGGTGGCCAACGGGGCCTCAGACATTCAGCGCAAACGCGTGGGCTTGCAGGTGTGCTGATCAGGCGGGCCATCAAGCAGAGCTTCCCGCATGCGCTCCTGCGAGCGTGGCTGCGTAGCTGTAGTAACCCTAAAGTGTAATTAACAATTGTCAACACAGGCATGCAGGCTGTGTGATTGCTGTGTTGGGTGTGAAGGCTGTGTGAGTGCTGTATTGTGTGTGAAGCTGTGTGAAGGCTACATGTGTGAGGGCAACGTGGGTGCTGTTCCTTTGCTGTATTGTGTGTTGCTTGAGATACGTCCCCGCTGGCCAGCAGGGTCTCAAAATTTCCCCGCCCATTAAGTTCTTGCAAAGCCCATTGGGCCCTTGCAATCACACAGCTTGCATCTGAGCTTCAGGGCACAGGCTCTCATGTGTTTCTTGCAAGCACGCCACTTGCATCTGAGCTTCTGGGCATAGGCTCTCGTGTGCTTTGTGTGAGCCGTCGGTTGTTCTGACCTCATTCTCCAAGCTCAACACCATGTATGGCTGATGCAGTGCAATGAAAGTTTGTGCAAGCACGCATGCACACATGCACACTCACACACATATACTTGCACACACCATACACGCACACACCTCCGCAGGGCCACCCTTCGCCGCCCGCAATTGACGTGGTGTCCTATCATGAAGCCTTTGTGCACTTCATGACCATGCCTCTGGACGCGCAAGCACGAGCCTCTGCTGAGGATTTGCTTCCTCCCCCACCTGGCCTGCTTGCGCGCCTCATGTGCATGGCGACACCCAGCCTGAAGCCCTTGTACAAGGAGCAGCAGGTGAGGGAATGGTGCCCAATGTTTGAATTCCTGCTTGCACGCCTCGTGTACATGGCGCATCTAACGAGTGACGTGTTGAACACGATGCATTAAACGAGTGACATGTGCAAGGAGCAGCAGCTGAAGCAATGTTACAATTGGTGCCAAGCATCTGTATGAGCCAGCTTACGCGTTTCGTGTGCATGGTGCACGAGGTGGAGCGCTTGTACAGAAAGCAGCGGACAAAGGAATGTAATACCTGCTTGTTGCTACTACCGTGTGAAGGGATATGCCTTGATTCAGGCCCTTGAATAAGGATCAGGAAGGTGCAGTACTTGCTCGTGCTCAATGCAGAGTGCGGTAAGTTCTTCTTCGCATGAAGGCAGGTGCAGGAGAGGAGTGCTGCCTGCTGAAGCCCTTGTCGTGAGAACGTAGAACAGTTGAGGGACAGCAGGTCATACTGCGCGCACTTTGCTTGCTCGAATCATCCTTGCTCAAAGGTTGGTAGTTCCATGGTGGTCCGTCAATTTCAAGCCATTATCTGAAAAAGACTGACTGCTGTGGCCCTTGCTCAAATAGCATCGAGCGAGGCAGATGGACGACGATGAGAAAAAGTTGGGGAGATGATGGAGTGCACCCTACAAGCTCCCTTTTCTGAGCTGATGGGGACAGTGGTATTGCTTACTGTGCATTTTTGCTTTACAAGTAAAAACACACATGCACACACATGCATACGTACACACACGTACACACACAAGGCACACATGCATACATGCATACACACTCAATTGGTCAAGAGCTTTGTAGCGTGTGTGCAAGGCAAACCATGGACGAATGACTGTTACGTCACTTTTACCTGTTACCCATTTTGCACCTTTTGCTTGTAAAAATTGTCTCATGCGTTCTTCTGTGCGCCTAGAAAACCTTATAGCCAATCTTCCTTGGTGCCTGACACATCACTTGCACATGCCTGAAACTTGTACAACAAAAACGATGCACACACAGAGAGGCAGTATCTTAAGTGTCCTCGTCACTCCATATGCCCTCGCTTTTTCCGCCGGCATTCCTTGCTGCTGTACTGTCTTTCTCCGACGCACTCTCTAGGGCAATGGTGCAACGGGCTGTCTGTGCTTATTTATTCTTAAAGCATATCATCACTATTGGCGTCTGCAGGTTGACAACTGTGCTTTTATGAACTCATCCTTTTTTCTCCTGTGCCACACTGTCAACGGGTTTGACTGCTGTGTGCGTTTGTGTGCATCCTACCTTTCTGCCAAACTGTCAACAGGTTCAACGCAGATCGGCTGCGGTGTATTTGTGAGCGTATCCTTTTTTCTGCCGCACTGTCGGCAGGTTTGGCTCAGATCAGCTGCTGTGCATTTGTGAGCTCATCCTTTTTTTCCTGCCACACTGTCAACTGGTTTGACTCAGATCAGCTGCTGTGCATTTGTGAGCTCATCCTTTTTTTCTCCTCACTGTCGACAGGTTCGACTGCTGTGCTTGGCACGTGTGCCATTTAGTGAGGAGGACCCCATGCACCTCAAGCTGCTGCAGTCCCTGTATGTGTGCCTCACAGGTGCGCTCGTGCGTATTTTCCTTGTGTATGATGTGCATGTGTGTCTGTGTTTATCTTTTGTGTGAGTGTTTGTGTGAGTGTGTTTGTGTGTTCACTCTGCATTCCATGTCATGTGTGCACGTGCAGGGAAAACGTCAGTTGCTGCTTCGCGCTATGGCTCTCATTGGGCGGAGATTGGCTTCCAAGGCACAGACCCTGCAACTGACCTTAGGGGCTGCGGTATGCTGGGCCTGCTGCAGGTATGTACGTGCCGACGCTTTTCTCAAGTGCACTGTCCTATGCCAATCTCCTTCTGTGCCTCCTCAGCTCCACTCAGAGAACCACCATCCTGCGTCTCTCCTCAAACCGTAGGGATACTGGTATTACTGCAAGCAAATAATAAATAATTTAGGTGCCACGCAATGTTCAGTATGCAAAAACATTAAGAAATGTTGGGCCTCGCAGGACTTTGACTTCGAAAAGCCGATCCTTGGCTGCACCCTGCAGGTCTTGAGCTCAAATCCCTGCCAAAATGCACTCTTTGCTCGTCACCTGGAGCTTTTTGCCGTCTCAAAGTAGGAGTCGCATTACTTTAGTAGCCCTACGGCACTTTACATGCACACATGTAAACACAATGATGAACAGACTCACGCACACGCACACACACAAGGCACAAACGCTCACATAGATATTTGCGCAAACATACACACACGCGCGTGCACAGCTCTCTTGCCTCCACCAGCACTCCCCCTCCAATGCTGGCCGCCTGTACGCCCTGTCCACCAGCACACACCAGGAATTCCCCCTC
>Ga0307968_1003248_pt1 | contig 13530 bp, 13 predicted proteins | sample OrgLakmetagen650_FD_201834 | JGI IMG/M metagenome (GOLD analysis project Ga0307968, IMG submission 201834) | Saline water microbial communities from Organic Lake, Antarctica - #650 | ecosystem: Environmental > Aquatic > Non-marine Saline and Alkaline > Saline | place: Antarctica: Organic Lake... | reverse complement strand
TCTCTCTCTCTCTCTCTCTCTCTCTCTCTCTCTCTCACACACACACACACACACACACATACACACACATACACACACACATACACACATACAAACACACATACCTGAGAAACCATGAGGATGGTGCCAACGGCATCGATGATAATGACAGCATCCTCGTGCATGTTCATATTCACCAGGATGTCCATCTTTTTCTGGGCGGCAAAGTCAAAGTCCCTGTGCAATATTCAAGCGTGAGGGAGTCACTTGCACGCACAAACGGTCATAGCTCGCGAGGGCAGAAGCATGCACGGCTACATTTCTCAGGGGTCAAGTATGAGGGAGTCACTTGAAATTTTTGTAAGTGTTGTGTTGTCGAAGTGGACGTGCAACTTCACGTGCAATATGAGTGTATTTGTGTGCAAGGGCGGTCATATAAGCACCCGGCATGCAATGACACTTTTAAGTTGCACAAAAATAATGTACGTGTATGTTTGTGTGCAAGGGTGGGCATACGGGCGCACGAGCTTGCATGCATGCATGCATACATTTAAATGAGTGTGGACACATGGTCACAGGGATGAAGTTGCGTCAGTGGAAAAAGGTTTAAAAAGTTGCTAGCAAGTCGGCAAAAGCATACCCAAAATTTTCAAGCTCCACATCTTATTTAATGTGGACAAATTAAACATTTAAAGCTCCATATCAAGTATTGGTATAATATGCTGTCATCCATGCAAAGTATGTACGCATGTGCACGCGTGCGTGTATTATGAATTGGCAGTTGCTTACATGTCCATTGTATGATCAGTGGAGCTGATGCAGATGCCCTCCTTATATAATGAAACTGCTTCCATGCTTGTGCTTGAAGTTTAATACAGAATAATGGGTGGACAGACAAATAGCTCATATGTCCATCGTAGGGTCATTGTAGCCCTCCTTGTAATATCACATGCACATACTTGAACACTCATCCAGACTGATGGGTGAACAGACACATAGCTTAGGATACCCACATGTTCATCATAGGGTCGGTGGAGCCGATGCGGTTGCCCTCTGCATAGTACTTGGAGGCCCCTGAGATGTCATTCTTGACTTCCTCCAGGAACTTGCCGTAGCACTTGAGCACCTTGCCGTTGTTGGGGTAGCGCTCCATGACTTTACGGTACGCAAACTGTGTGTAGAAGGAGCACGACGCCAGAACAATCGTAACCGTTTGTGTTCCCGCGCACGTCACAGTGATGACTTTGTGGTACGCAAATTATGCGTAGAAGGAGCACGACGCCAGAAAAATTGTAACTGGTTGTGTTCCCGCGCACGTCACAGGGATGCCTTTACGGTATGCAAACTGTAAGAAAAGATGCACAAGGGCACAGGCAATTACTTGGAGTGGGTACATTCCTCCTCACGCGCTGTACCAGTAAGAGTAGCACAGAGCTTCCCCTCTCTGATCTATGCCACCATAATTCATATATTCACATCCTTTGTGGGGGTATTCCCTCTTTGCCTTGTGTGTACTGTAAGTGGGTACTGTGTTGTGTATGCAAATTACTGCATTTTCATACATACACACACGCACACATATACACGTGCACACAAACACAAAACACCTGTGCACGCTCTGCAACATCCTCCAATGCGTGCAGCCACGAGCGCACGGTACCACATGCACACATACACATGCAAACACGCAAAGACACACACACACACCTGCGCACACTCTGCAACATCTTCCAATGCGTGCAGCCACGAGCGCACGGTACCCACATGCACACATACACATGCAAACACGCAAAGACACACACACACCTGCGCACACTCAGCAACATCTTCCAATGCGTGCAGCCGTGAGCGCACGGTACCCACATGCACACATACACATGCAAACACGCAAAGACACACACACACACACCTGCGCACGCTCTGCAACATCTTCCAATGCGTGCAGCCGCAAGCGCACGGTGCCCACATGCGCACTCGTGTGCATGAACAGCTTCCAGAAGTCACGCTGTGCTTTGAGTGCCTTCTTGTGCACACGCGCCAGGCTGCGGTAGTTGCTCTTGAACTCCACGTACGACTGGAGGTCCAGCGCGCCATCTTTTGCATTGCGGAGGTGCTTGGCTTTGGTGAAAAAGGTGAAGATCTGGTAGCGGGTGATGATGTTGGGCTTGAGCTTGGACGCGGCCTGCGTGGGTTGGAGAGGAGCAGCATTAACTAAATGTTGGACGCGGCTTTTCAACTTTAGAACTGAGCAGAGAGAAGCAGACAAGATGCGCGTGTGGTTATGTGTGCATGTCATTGATACTCCGGCAAATGCTACAAAGGGGAGTTTACAGGTGGCTGGCCTAACCAGCATGCAACATGCATGATGGCGTACGAGCACAAGCTCTCAACTCTGTGTTCACGGAATGGTCTCAGCATCGACAAACATGTGACAAATATACGCCAACTCCTGTCGCTACGACCAAAAGTCATACCCACTGCCCCACTTAAGGTGACCTGATTGCACACCACAGCACCTAACCCTATAAAAGGTCCATCTACGCCTATTGCACTGTTTCAGCCGTACAGGACAAAACAACAGGCTTAGGTACAAAAGCACACACACACACACTGTGTGTGCCGCTACAGCTGCTGCAACTTGCCTTCAGGTACGCACGGGCTGCGGGTCCGTCGTGCTTGAGCTCCAGTGCCACAACCGCGTGCAATACGTGGATGTTGGGGTCGTTTGGGAAGTACGCTGATCCCGCCTACATTTAAGTAATTGCAGGAAGGGAAATGGGGCCAGTATGTAGTGATAGTAATGATAATTATTAAACTTGATGTATATTGGCTAGTGTGCTAAGGCCGCCATCAGTACTTGGTTTTACCGTAAAGAATAAGTGACTCAAGGTAGGCTTTAAAATAAAGGACTTTAACAAAACCAATATGCTGAGGACATTGCGTCAAGACAAGGCACACGTGTAGCTGCTACCATGGGCGCAATGATGTCCCTTGCATGCACATTCTTCGTGCCCTGCCTTACACATAAAAGCCTGCAAGCAAGCTGCGCACACAAACACACAAAACACCCATACACAAACCCGTGTGTGTGGGCGCGCACTTGCTTTGCCGAGTGTTACTCACTTTCATGATGAGCTCTCCAAGAGCCACTGCCTCGGGGTCCACGTTTCCATCAAGGTCAAACTTGCGCATGACTCGTGCCAACAGTCCAACGTCCGCTGCAGTGCAGAGATAACAACAGCGCGCATGACTCGTGCCAACAGTTCAACGTCCGCTGCAGTGCAGAGATAACAACAGCGCGCATGACTCATGCCAACAGTTCAACGTCCGCTGCAGTGCAGGGATAACAACAGCGCGCATGACTCGTGCCAACAGTTCAATGTCCGCTGCAGTGCAGAGATAACAACAGCGCGCATGACTCGTGCCAACAGTTCAACGTCCGCTGCAGTGCAGAGATAACAACAGCGCGCATGACTTGTGCCAACAGTTCAATGTCCGCTGCAGTGCAGAGATAACAACAACGCGCATGACTCGTGCCAACATTTCAACGTCCGCTGCAGTGCAGAGATAACAACAGCGCGCATGACTCGTGCCAACAGTTCAATGTCCGCTGCAGTACAGGGATAACAACAGCGCGCATGACTCATGCCAACAGTCCAACGTCCGCTGCAGTGCAGAGATAACAACAGCGCGCATGACTCGTGCCAACATTTTAATGTCCGCTGCAGTGCAGAGATAACAACAGCGCGCATGACTCATGCCAACAGTTCAACGTCCGCTGCAGTGCAGGGATAACAACAGCCCGCATGTGTACCCTCCACGCCTGGATAGAGTCCCTCGCTACTCCCCTTTTTTCCTTCATACGAAACAGGCCTTGGGAATCACGATCAGAAGATGTAGGATTGGTTCGCGAGAAAGGTGGCGCAACACACGCACACACTGGCCTCGGCGCGAACGTACCATGGCTTGGTTGCTTCAAGCGCTGCTTTCAAACCAGGAAGATGTTTGAGGAGGCCAGACAGGGAAGCCCTGATGTCTGCAAATGATGCAAGCTTATTTCTTGTGTGCAGGGCTGGTCAGACTTATATGTATCCATACTGGCACGTGTGCTTGAAAATTTACATCTTGAGCAAAACATACCATATCTAGGTCTGCTTGAGCCGTGTGCTGAACCATATGTATAGATTACCTATCTAGGGATGCATTCTTTACACACATTGGATCTGGCCAACCCTTCTTAGGTGCCATGCCACATAGGGAATCAGGGAGGCAATTGGTCACACAACGTTGGCCTGTACAAACCTTCCCAGTAGAACTTGTAAATCTTCCGGAGCACCACGTTGGCTGGCTGGTTCAGGAAGCGCTTTGTCTTTGACATCTTGTACTGCAGCATCAGCCACTGGCATGCAGCTGCTCCTATCACGACGGGGAAAATGCCTTTCAACACAGCCTGCATGCAGCAACATCGTACGAGCACACGTTCCCAAAGACAATTGATCTCGTGCTTTCATGCCTGCATGCACCTGCACACTTTGCAGGCAAGACTGATGAAAAACTGTTTGCTGTGTCTGGCCACACAAATTGCAGTAACGGTGATTGCCATGCAGCAGATGATTACACCATTCCTTCAGTAGTTTTAAAATCAACAAGCATCAGGTTGTGTGTAAGTGTATTTGCGGCCAAGGTTCAAACAATTTTAGAGATATGTATAAGTAAGGTGAACCTGTGCACATCCATCTTACACGTAAGTAGCGTATGCATTCCTGTCCCTTGCAGGCCCAGTCTTTACCGAATCCACTCAGCCTGCCCATTCCATTTGTTGCAGATACCAAGACACACCCCAGCCATTCAACAATCTAGTAGATACAGTACCAGAGGGGGTTATATGAGGCCCAAAACGGGTATGGTTTTAGCATGCTCCTAGGGTATGGGCATTAAAATCGTACATTGAAATCCGAACAACAGTGCTGAGCTTGAAAAGTGCCAGTTAAAAAAAAAATCATTGCAAAACATAAAAACAAATACACCAAAAGAGGGCGAAATATGCAGATTAATGAACCATTCCCCATGCAAAGCACCCATCTAGGGTACAGGTATGGGAACAGACGTGTGCAATTAGTCCCTTGTCAATTCTTACGCAGGGCGACTTAACTAAATCTGAGCACGTGCTCTGGCAGCTTATAAAATTAGCATCAGTGTGCAGCTAGATTGGGTCCAATTTGATGAGTTAATGTGTAAGTAGTTGCCCCTTTAATGCAGAATGAGCATGTTTGGATATTTGCTCATAACCCCCTCTGATACAATACACGCAAGCCATCACCCAAAAATCTCTAGCACCGCTGCAAAACATCTGAAGACACACATATACACACACCTGACGCATTACGTCCATCTGTTTGGCCCACTCATGCTATGCTCTATACAAGCTACCCAAACCATCCTACTTGCTAACAATAGCACACACATACACGCTGGTCAGCCACCCAACACTCTCTTTCTCTGCCGCAAAGCAAACGTCTTAACACACACACACCGTACACCTAAGTCATCCAAGTGGCCCACTCAGGGACACACACACACACACACACACACACACACGCGCACACACATACACACATACAAGAACACAAACACACACAAGAACACAAACACAAACACTACCACGCACCTCAGTCATCCACGTGGCCCACTCAGGGTCCCCATACTGTTCGTCCCACACACCAACCATGAGCACCCCTGCTGTGTATGCAATACCCAGCCAGAAGCCACTGATGGCGTGGCTGATCCAGGGGTTGTAGTAGGCAAAGGCACGGAAGTACAGCCACCAGATGTAGAAAGAAAAGACCCACATGATGATGGGAGGGGCCTGGCGGGAGCTCTGAAAACGCCACACACGTGTGTTGTGTGTGTTTGTGTGGTGTGTGTGTGGTGTGTGTGTTTGTGTGTGTGTGCGTGCGGTGTGTGTGTGCTAATAAGCCTCTGACTATGAGCGAGGTATGCTTGACTTTGAAGGTGCTCTGGCACTAAGGGAAGCGTGACACACGTGCAAAATTGGTAGTGAGGCTGTTGTACAGATGGCTATAAAAGCTTGAGCATGTGGCCTCTCACTGTAGCAGATATACTCATGCCGCAGGTAGGCCTATGTAACATATTCCGTGATGATGAACTTAGCAGTGATGTACGTTTCTCATCCCTTGAAGCAAGTAGATGTTGCGACACGTGCGCACAGAAGTTCTCTGAGCAAAGGGAAGCTAGCAAGGCAGCAAGCAAGGGCGCTTGGCCATATGTCTCATGCAATTAGCCCTGCAATGAAATGACCCAAACTTAAAGTATTAGAACTCACATTGATTGAGCTTGCAACCAGGACAAAGATTTTGGCAATGACCACCTTTACGCGCGTCCCTGCAGCAGTGGAGGCCATGGGGAGCCGTGTAACGGGGCTGAGCTCGCAATCACTCACGGCCTGTGGGAGATGAACATGGGAAGCGTTTGTCCATGAACGTGATATATGCTAGTAGGGCAGCGTGTCTGCAACAGCGCATAGGGCTGAGCTCGCAACCAATCACTCACGGCCTGTGAATGGTGAACATGGAAAAGGTGCAAAATGCATCGAGGAATAAAGGACATGGAAAATGTATGCGATAGAATTGACCAAAGCAGAATTGGGCGAGGGGGTTTTAATTTGTTTATAACCAGCACACAGCCTGTGGTTAAGGAGTTGCGTCTACAATGTAAATGGCATCAATTCCACCATCATCACGAGATTATTTTGCGCTTTGCACTAAGATTCAAGCAGGGCGAATGCCACAGGCACTCACAGCTTTCTGTGTAAGAGAGGCATGGATTTGACATAAATGTGACACGTGCATGTTGGCAGCGCGCGTGCAAATGTTTTCCTCAAATGCTTGCACCATCACCGGAACACTGACAAGGAAGCTCACAAAAGCATGGGCATCAAATTCGAAGAAGAAACATTTAGTATATAGCATTTGCAGTACACATAGTGGTTAGTTATAGATGGCCTGGCATGGCAAGTTTATCGACCAAGATATAAAAAATCATTGGAATGGCAAGCAGTAAGTTGTTGTACGTAAAACCCCTTTTAAGCCATATACATACATGCATACATACATACATACGCACACAAGCACAAGCACACACGCACGCACACCGTTTCATCTTGCACGAAATGAGCTACTCTACACTTTCCATTGCCTCCAGTGAAGTACAGAAGCAGCACAGGCTGAGACTTTGCGACTGAAAGTAGCTCACCAGGATGATGGAGAAGATGGTCAGAAGCAGAGCAAACACAGCTCCGACAACCATGTGGCCTAAGTGTGGGGCCGCGGTGCAGTCTGCAAGCAGAGCCAACAGGTTGCAACTTGTGCGTCAAATGCTGCTGATGATGGTGATGGTGATGGTGATGGTGATGGTGATGGTGATAGTGATGGTGATGGTGATGATGCTGATGCTGATGCTGCTGCTGCTGATGCTGCTGATGGTGATGGTGGTGCTACTGCTGCTGATGGTGAGAGGTTGAGATATAAGATGAGGATACTGCTGCTGATGGTGATGCATAACAGCGACACATTATCATCACAGCGGTGTGTATCGCGGTGAAGTGCATGATTACAGCATGTGCCTTGTCTGCTGCAGCAAAGCGTCCTGTCACAAGTTAGCAGGTGCACGACCAGCTTGTGTTGTTTCCACATGCAGGTGGCGAGCTCTAGCCACGAAGAAATGAATGGTCCTGGATCACCCACACTAAGTAGCCTTACAACCTACGGAGTCTAGCTCTCACACATACTGAAGTGCTACATGTAGCAATTGGGAGGTGATCACCTCAGAGCCTGCGACTAAGCCTAAGGCGTTGGCTTCTACCAGAATGAGCACAGAGTCACCGGATAAAGCTCAAGCACTTACCCACTGAAGTATAGTGGACGTGCATTCCCTTTGAGGCTCCTTCAGACGTGAAATTACACTGCATAAGGCGGCAAAGCGAAAGCCAACGGTTGTGTCAAACAAACTGGCTCCTAGATGCCGATCTGCATGAAAATGAAAGTTGCAAGCCCCCCCAACAATACCGAGCCAACCATGCTTTCCAAACTTGTTTGGGGGTGGACGTATGAAAGCAAGAAGTCGGAGCTGCAGCAACCTCGTCACAAACTCACGTCCAGCATGAAGACAAAGACGCTGAAGATGGTCATGTACAGCACCGAGAACACGACGTCCATGCAGAACTGCGAAGCAGTGTTGGTAGGAAGCATTTTAATCTTTATTACTACTCATCTGGCGGCAACTGCATAGACTACGATTGGCAGGAGGTTCTGGACATAAACCAAAGTCAATGAATTGCCATGTGGAGAGCAGGTGTTACACTCTGCAGCATTTCACCATAGCTGTGCTTCAAGGAACCCCTTTCTTTGCGTCCCATCTTGTTTATTTTAGCAAAATTATAAGCAGCTACCCCTTTCTAAATGCCTACACCAATCTCTCTCTATATATATCCCCTCTCTCTCTCTCTCTCTCTCTCTCTCTCTCTCTCTCTCTCTATATATATATATATATATATATATCCCCTTACCTATAGCATAATTGTGGTATGGAAGGGCGGCAGCAACTGCACACGCCACCACATTGGCACATCTTGCCCCGTACGCCCACCCGCATCAATGAAGCAAAAGGAGTCACAAAGGTACCATAAAGCGCCTCGGCGTAGAGAAAAATGGGGTTGAAGAGATTGCAGGCTGGGCTATTAACCAGAAGTTCCTTTGTTGTTGTTACAGATCCATCGCCTCCCAACTGGTAGTACAAAATCTCCCTTGCCTACATACGCCCCTGTCAACAGATGCCATACCGTACCTGGAGCACTTTGATGGCTTTCTTGGCACGCTTGCTAAACACGACCTTGCGAGCATTGGCAACCAGTAGGCCAACAAAGCCCACCAGCAGCAGAAACACAAGTGCCACGTGCACGTACATCACGCGCAGGTACACCTCGTACTCCTGGGTGAGAGCATGAAATAACGCATGTGTGCATCCTGTGCTTGGGAGTGTGTTAGTGGTGGGAGGGGGCAGAAGAGGGTGTGTGTTGGGGTGTGTTGGGGTGTTGGGGTGAGTGTGCCTATGTTGTTTTTGCAGCTGGTTGCTGCACCAGTTTCAGTAGTTGGTGTGAGTTTATCAGTAAGGGCGGGGTGGAGGCAAACTTGCGGTAACTGAGATCAGGTAACTGAGAGCAAGGGTGCTTGATTTGCAGTTGGGCGCTGTGCGGTTGAGTTCAGCAGCAGCAGTGGTGCTGCTAGCAAGCAGAGCTAATGAGAGTTAAGGGTCAGTTGGGGCCGTTTCTTGAAGCCAGCATCAAGGCATCAAAGCTAGTAGCAAATCACTGTGTCCCTTGCACTTCTTGAGCCACTAGTTAGTTTTGTGCTAACGCAATGCCATTAAGAGCAACCGCCTCCTGCAATTGAGTAAGGTTTCCTAGCGCATGCCATTGTTGTGATAGCTAGGCTTGCCTAATATCACCACTGAGAGAGCACCTACTTGTGTGTAGGCAATTGGGGCGTGATATGTAGACCATGCTATGATTTGCCAGAACCTGGGAGAGAATAAGTCAGCAAGACAGGGGTGTGGAATATTTTGCCGACTGCAACAGCTTCCACAGAACGTCACGCTTTGTAATTGTGATTTGAATTAGGCCTGTTGATACAGGACCACTTTTTGCAAGCGATATCATCAAGTTAAAAGCATGTGTTGTTCACTCTCACAACAGAAACATGTCCTTCAATTGCTTGTACACGTGCATGTGTGTACACGTGCGCATGCGTGCGTGCCTGAGCGCATGCTTGTGAGTGTGAGCGTCTGTGGATGCGTGTTTTACGTGAATGTGTGCATGTCTTAACATGTACATGGTGTGTGCACGCATGCGTATGCGCATGCACGTCAATATACGTATGCAAGCACTCATTTGCCATAAAAATGTGCTTGCACACAGTGTAGCCCGTTCGCACGGCAGCAGCTGTGACCTTCTACTTACCACAAGCCGGTGTCAATGTTCCAACCCTGTAGCAAAGAAGAGAGGGATGAATGAGGGTTAGGATCCAAGGTGGCCTGAGTCGCGTTGCATGCTCCCAAGACGTCGTGAGCTGCTGCCATGCAAGCACTGCGTACTAACCTTGACCAAGGGATTAAAGACCACTATGAAGCCTGTGAGCCCTTCCAGGATGACTTTGGCAAGGCTGCACGAGAGAGAACAGGGAAGGAGGTCCTTGTATTTGCATGTGCATTGGTTGAAAGTTGGCCGAGTTCTCACTTCTATGTTCACCCACCTAAACCTCCAGTCCCGGGCAAAGGCTTTTTCAGATGAAAGCGTGTTTAAGGTCAGGAAGAAGGTTTCCTGCGTAGGTCAATGCACATGCACTTGTCAGAAGCCTGAAGGCACGTGCGCTAGCGTGCGCAGTGCTCAACAACTCCTACTAGCTTTCAAGCGTGTCTGCGTGCCTGGAAGCTTTTACGCTGCTCAAACAGCTCCCCCTCTCCCTGCTCCATTTTGTCTCCTCCTTCATCCCCATCTTGTTGCTGCTGCCTGAACAGAGGCCAGGTGTGCAGAGCAGGAGTTAGTGAGCCGTTGGCAATGCGAAGCCAGGCTTGGGTAACTACAGTTGCAACCCTGACAAGGCTTGCAAATTGACTTAGGTACAAAGTATTATCCAATGGGCGCGTCTCCCCCGTACAGGACCAACACTTGGGGGCGAAAGGGACATGCAGGCTTGCATTGACAGGGATGACAAGACCCACTTATTCTTCTGTTCCTGGTCGCCTTTTTGCCTGTCCGAGCTGGCAAATGAGGCTTGTGAGGAGCCATCATACTCAGACGAGGGCATTTGTAAGTGGGATAGAACTGACTACCTGCGTGTTATCCTGCATGTTTTGTGTGTGTTTGTGCATGCATGTACATGTGTGCATGTGTGTGCATGTGCACGTGTGTGTAGGTTGCATGTGTGTATGCGCCTATGTGTTTGTAAGCGCGTGGGAGATTGTGCTAGTGTGCTCTTGTGCATGTGCGTGTGCATGTATGCGTTTTTGTGTGTGTGTTTGTACGTGTGTGTGCATGTATGCGTTTTTGTGTATGTGTGTTTGTACGTGTGTGTGTGCTGCATAAGTGTGTGTATTCATATGGTGTGTGTTCATATGTGCGTATATGTTGTGTGTGTATAAGTGTGTGTGTATGTGTGTATTTGTGTATTTGTGTGTATTTGTGTGTGTGTACGTGTGTGTATGTTTTTGTGTATGTGTGTTTATGTGTGTATATGTGTGTGTGTGTGTGTATGTGTGTGTGTGTGTGTGTGCGCGCATGTGTGTGTGTATGTGTGTGTGTGTGTTGGGGGGCATTTGACATGCATTCAGTGCGCATATGAAGGGTGCTTTAAATAAGGGCTCCTGGTGCATTACAAATATCAGACAAAGTTATTTGCAGGGTGCATTGGAGTCCCTTCCGCTGGACGCACCTCATGGCCCCAAGCGCAAAGTACATACGACACATTCGAACTAGTATGGATAATTAAGGAATAACTTTGTGTTGTACATATATAATATATAGAGGCCGCAAATAGACTACAAACCTTAGCATGATTTGTGTGTCTCGGCATTCATTGATCGGCAGGGATCTCCCCATGAGGTACATATACAAACCTGGGTTCATCAGGAGGGTTGAGGGGGTGGGGGTGGTGGGGTGGTTAGAAGCACCCTTTCGCGCGCGTGCACACAGACACACACACACACACACACATACACACACACACACACAAATACACACACACAAACACACACATCCACACACACACATTCACACACACATACACACACACACACACACACACACACACACACACACACACACACACACACACACACACACACACACACACACACACACACACACACACACGCACACACACACACAAATACACACACACAAACACACACATACACACACACACATTCACACACACATACACACACACACACACACACACACACACACACACACACACACACACACACACACACACACACACACACACACACACACACACGCACGCACGCACACACACACACACACACTTGCGTACGCACATACAGGTAGTCAGTTACGTCTGTTACTAAGCTAAACGGCTAGGCAGGAGGAGAGTGAAGGAGGAGGAAGGATGAGCGTGGCCTCATCGGCTATGTCAGAAACGAGTAGTACTAAGTCTGCCGTGAAGCACTTGGACAAGCGGTGAGTCTTTGGAAGGGAGAGCCTTCAGATCATTTGCAAGCACCAGGACATTAAATACCTAAAATGAATGCACTGACGTGTGCTTGGTGCCAGGGTGCACACACACTCACACATGCACACGAACAAGCGCCTGTACCCGCACACACATACTTACAAACATGCACACACGCACTCAGGAGCAACATCACTCAAATAAAGGTAAACGCAAATGTGCAGGCTGAAGGGCGAGAACAATGAGGAGGGTCAAGACGACCTCTTTGAGGAGAAGAGGAGTGTTGAGGAGTTTGGACTCTTGTGTCTGAACACCTTAACTGCTGAGAAGGCTTTCACCACGGACTGGAGGGTCAAGTGAGTTCACAAGCAATGGTCAACAAACGTCTTGCAAACGCGACAGTTATTGCATGTGCGCACGGCCCCTGGCACGTACCAGTCGTCATAAGTCACTCAGCTTCAAACCTGTCCTAATTACACATTGTTTGCTTCTCGCACTTGCTTGCAGCTTGGCCAAGATCATACTGGAGGGCCTGACTGCTTTCCTTGTCGTCTTCAACCCCCTGGTGCAGGTAAGAATAAGGCGTATGGTAGCTTTTGCCAGGCCTGGCTCACAGAGAGTGGTGCTGTTGTACTGTGTATGAAAGACCCTTCTGTGTCTGAACATCTTTCCCTTTCCTCGCTCTTTCCCCGCAGGGCTGGGACATTGACTACAAAATATGGTGGGTGATGTTGTGATGTTGCCTGCAATGCAGTGCAATGAAGTGCAATGAAGTTTTTCCGCGCCTCTCTTAGACAGACACAAGCCCATCATTAAGCAATGAAGTTTTTCCACGCCTCTCTTAGACAGACACAAGCCCATCATTAAGCAAAAGAGCAAAATGAGCAACTTGCGTTTGGCTGCTCTCCACTGATCCCTCCACCGCTCGCTTGTGTCCACCCTTGTAACGACGACCACACAGGTTTTGGCAGATCATTTCGTGGACAACCTACCACTCTGCTGTTGGTGTGAATCGGGTGAGCCTCACTCTGAGTGAAGGAACAGACTTTACATGAGGCAACGTCCTTGCTCTTCGCCCTTCCTTTTGGTTGGCTGCAACCTTCTTCTTTACACAGCTGTCCTGCAGTTTGCTATGTGCCCTGTTCATTTTGTGTGCCCTTCATCCACCGTGCCCTTCTCCTTGCCGGCTCGGCTTGCAGGAGTATGACGTGTACCTGAACGTCATGTACTTGCACGTGGCAGTGGTGTTTGTGCTCGTGGCAGGGATGGCAGTGCTGGCCCTCAC
>Ga0307968_1003242_pt1 | contig 13538 bp, 19 predicted proteins | sample OrgLakmetagen650_FD_201834 | JGI IMG/M metagenome (GOLD analysis project Ga0307968, IMG submission 201834) | Saline water microbial communities from Organic Lake, Antarctica - #650 | ecosystem: Environmental > Aquatic > Non-marine Saline and Alkaline > Saline | place: Antarctica: Organic Lake... | reverse complement strand
TTGCATGGGACGTCACCCCCTTCCCTTGCAGACACGCGGTGACGCACTGCTTTTCTACAGCTTGTGAAAAACCATGCTCAGCCAGTGCTTGCATGGGACGTCACCCCCTTGCACACACGCAGTGACGCACTGCTTTTCTACAGCTTGTGAAAAACCATGCTCAGCCAGTGCTTGCATGGGACGTCACCCCCTTCCCTTGCAGACACGCGGTGACGCACTGCTTTTCTACAGCTTGTGAAAAACCATGCTCAGCCAGTGCTTGCATGGGACGTCACCCCCTTGCACACACGCAGTGACGTACTGCTTTTCTACAGCTTGTGAAAAACCATGCTCAGCCAGTGCTTGCATGGGACGTCACCCCCTTCCCTTGCAGACACGCGGTGACGCACTGCTTTTCTACAGCTTGTGAAAAACCATGCTCAGCCAGTGCTTGCATGGGACGTCACCCCCTTCCCTTGCAGACACGCGGTGACGCACTGCTTTTCTACAGCTTGAAGCCTGACGGGTCGGAGGACAGTGCCAGCTTGCATGGCAGCTGCCCTGTGACCGAGGGAGAGAAGTGGAGTGCCACAAAGTGGATCCACGTCAGCCCCTTCCAGTGAGTGGCTGTTCCAGTGAGTGGCCGTAGTTGTTGGGGTTTGTGGTTTTAGAGTTTGTGGTTTTAGGGTTTATGGTTTCATGCTGCGTACTGCTTACAGAGCGGGTGGCGTGTGTAAGAGGGCGTGTGTCCTCGTCATAAAAAAGGAAGAGGCTCGTGTAACGTTGCTGTTTGAGGGAGATGGCCAAGTGTACAGCCGTTGATGCATCAGGCGTACATGTCCCAGCTAGAGTAGGACAAGAGAGGAAATTGGTTCCAGCAAGGATGATGAATGAGCAAACATGAATGCTAGATCACAAAATACCAGGAGGTATACTTGGATGGGGTCTGAATGCCTCAGGGAGGAAGGAGTCTGAACGAGCCACTGTTTTTGTAGGAAGGTGCTTGCGTTGTGTGTGTGTGTGTGTGTTGTGTGTGTGTGTGTGTGTGTGTGTGTGTGTGTGTGTGTGTGTAGGAAATATTGCTGGATGGTTGAGTGAGATGAGGGCTTGCTGGACAGCCATTCTGGTGAGTGTGTGCAATGGATGCAGCCTAGTGTGCACAAGGTAAGGTGTGCAAGCTCCTTGTGCCGTCTGGTGCTTCACACTCGTCCGTTTCAATTTGATACGGCCTTTGACGTGTATGTGGGAAGCTTGTTCTGTTTGCTGCGTCAGCTGTTTGGGCTCTGAGACTGTGCACCAAGATTGTGCATCAAGACTGTGCACTGAGACTTTGCACTGGGACTGTGCACTGAGACTTTGCACTGAGACTGGGCACTGAGACTGCACCGAGGCTGTGCACTGAGACTTTGCACTGGGACTGTGCACTGAGACTGTGCACTGGGACTGTGCACTGAGACTTTGCACTGGGACTGTGCAATGAGACTTTGCACTGAGACTGTGCACTGAGACTGTGCACCGAGACTGTGCACTGAGACTGTGCACAAGACTGTGCACTGAGACTTTGCACTGGGACTGTGCACTGAGACTGTGCACCGAGACTGTGCACTGAGACTGTGCACAAGACTGTGCACTGAGACTTTGCACTGGGACTGTGCACTGAGACTGTGCACCGAGACTGTGCACTGAGACTTTGCACTGGGACTGTGCACCAAGACTGCACCGAGACTGTGCACTGAGACTGTGCACCAAGACTGTGCACTGAGACTGTGCACCGAAACTGTGCACCGAGACTGTGCACTGAGACCCGCGCCCTGCCCTGTGTTCCTTTCACTCACGTGCATGAACAAAACCCAAAGGCCCAAAGGCAGCTGGTAATCCAAGAGAGCAGAGACGCTTAAGGGCAGGGGCTGCGGCAGGGTAAGGTCTGACGCGCTGTGACTACATTTGTTTGTATGTAGGTGAGGGTTGGTACGTTCAAACGTCTACGCGCCTCCTCTCATTCATCCATGCAGGCTGTGTAGATGCTACCAGCATATTTTTTATTCCTGAGGGGTTAGATGATTGCCACGTGGGTCGTGGGTGTGATGAACTAAGACAAATTTATTGCATTTTTCTTGGTATATTGAGCAACGCCCTCCTTGTTGTTCGCTACAGCTCAAAGCACATGACTGACAACAGCGGATTAAAGAAAAAATCAGGAGGATAGAATGGAATTTGTCTGGGCTCTGCATCCTCTAAGAATTGCAATGAGCCACAAAGCTTAGCCCTTGTTTTATGCTGCTCTGCACCACACAGGAAAAGCTTAGCAAAGGCAAGCACAGGGCCGGTTGGTGATCCTGGATGCCAAGACACCCACGAGCAATGTACAGAGTGGACCTTCTTTGGAGAATGCTCTAAGAACCCAGGATTCATGCATTCCAGCTGCAGGAAATCGTGCAAGCTATGTGGTGACGATAAAACACCAATTGTGGTGCAAGACTCGTAGTCTATCGATCGGAGGGGGGGGGGACAATCTAGTAAAACTTCTTTGGGATATCGTTAAGCTGTACAACTGTAATCTACAGCATTTTTAACATTTTCAAAGCTTCTAAAGTTCAGATAAACTGTTTTTGTGGAGCTTGAGACAATGCGATAGGGCTTGCTTGACACAGTGTAAGTTTGTCAACGAGTAGGCAATCCTTTCATAGTCTGAAGGATTAGTTCAATGGAAATCAATGCTTGCACTACTCACGATAGGGAAGACCTTCAGTAGAGCCACCAACCCCAGACAGCACCGACCTAAAGACCTCAACAAGACTTGGCGTGACATCCACCTCGTCGAGATCAAGTATTGTGAGGACCTCAGAACTAGCTGAACGCCGCTAAGGAACAGCACAAAGACCTCTGCAACATTCTCCAAGGAGCCTCCGTTACTCTCAACATCATCCTTTTGGGTGTGGGTGGCACCATCTACAACACTCACACTCTGAAGCCTTTCAAGGAACTGGGTCTTGATTCTCAAAGAGTAAAGAAGCTTGCCTCCAAGCTCCATGTGCACTCCGTGAACTTTGCTGCTAAACTTGTCCATACTAGACGTGCCCTTGCAGTACTGTTCTCAACTCTAACCAGGAGCCAATTTCAGGCCAAGCCTGCAACCCTCTTGATCCCCATTAATTTTTCCTTTCCTTTTTGCGGTGGGGGATCTTTACGGTACTCGGTACCAAAGTGGCTCCTTTTTCTTACTATTTAATGTGGGGAGTGGCTTTCACTGCCTGAGTAGTTTTTCTGTTTCTTTTTCTTCAGCCAGCCTCCGGGGTCTGAACAACTGTCCACAGATTGCTGCTTTCAATTTCATAAAGGGTGCTTGAGAAGCTGTCTTGCCCCCTAAAGCCTCAACGAATCTTAGAATTTTGTCACGCTCTATTGGTGGAATTGACGATTCCTGATATTGCTTAATGTATTGAATCTTATATTGTGCTGTGACTGTACAGCTACGACAACCTGCCTTCTCTGCCCACAATTTATTAAGCTTACACATCCTCTCTGGGTGCCAGCACACCCAATTGATTGCCAATAGATATAACTTAGCTTGATTGCAAAACAGACTCTTTGGTATTCTGCTTTGTCTCCGTGGAAAAGGTAGCAGCCAATAAACGATTGGCAATGAATTATCTCCAGAGCATAAAAACGTAATAACTGCAAAACTATCATCCCAAAGTTTTCCTTCTTCTACCGCTCAAATTAGAAGCAGAATTATTATAAGTGCTGTGCTAGTACAAGCACCTCCACAAAAACACGAAAACTTCTTGCTGATGGCTGGTGGTACTGCTGAGGTGCTCCAGTCTCTTACCATTAAATGATCGAGCACCTTGTATACGGACTTTACCCTATACATACTCTGGCTACCACTTTCCAATAAAACATTTCAAACATGAACATGCAGTCCAGCCCAGGTTTTGATCCGTTCTCTACTTCTTTCATCAAGCACGCAGAGAAAACGGTTCAGGATGATCGTGGTAAGAGACACGCTGAAAACGTTCTGCTTCCCTTCTTACTGACTTGTTCTATCTGTTCCTGTCAGACGGTGTCACCCCACATCTTTGGAACAAAGTCAGAGCTACGCCTCTGCACAAAAAAGGTCCAACTCCGTTCCCCAAAAATTATGGTTTGCTGGCTATCAATGCAATGGTTGTATCTATAGACTTTTTGCAAACGTGGTCAGGGACTCGCTGGCTGACGGACTGGGCTCTTGCTGAACATCAATTACCAGCCTCACAATTTGGTTTCTGCCTCATAAGGAACACCAACCAACCCCTCTTCATTCTCTGCGACACATTCTCGCTACTGCAAAAGAGAAAAAAATGGTGTTCACTGCTTTCCTGGACCTCTTTGCTGCCTACGACAGTGTTCCAAGAGAGGAGCTTTGGAGACACTTGCAAAAAAGTAAGACTCCACATAATTTGATGATGATGGCGTACTACATAGGTCCAGATAGCAAACTCCCTACTACGAAGTTGAAACGAAACTGAAAGTTGATAAATAACAGGGAAGCAAGAGAGGCAGGCTGGAAGCGATAACAGAAAATAGGGGGGACAACCAAGGTGATGAGAAGAAGAGCAAAACGTGTACGAGAAGGTCAAGCATGGGAAAGAAAGAAGGAAGGAAGGCCAGCGTAATTTGGTGCCCACGTAGAAAAAACAAGTTTTAGGAAGACAGGGCTAGTAAAGAGTACAAGGCAACGGGCCGATCTAGCTACAACACCGTGAAGCACTCAACATAAAAACTAGGGAAGCTAAGAGTTAGCCAGGATAAAAGCAGCTAAGCCATTGCGATGACTGCTGGTGCGCCAAAGCCAAACTCCAACACAACCCAAAGAGAAGAGAGAGTTCCACTACAGAAAACGCAGCTGCACCAACATGTCACTCTCAACATTACGAGCCAATACTTGGGAGACACAAAAGGAGTAAAATGAATTTAAGGTTTAAATAACAAGAGGCGGGTTGTTCTACTAAGAGCCGAGATCAAGGGGAAGCTGGCCAACCTATACCTAGATCAAAATTTAGGGTTTAGGGTTTAGCTGACAAAAAAAGGCGGTAGACACGCTAGGGAGGGAGCTGCAGTGAAACAGCCAAGGAGCCGTTTGGCCTAGCATACACAAAGGGGTGAGACTGGCCTAGGTCAGAGAAACTGGAGACACTACCTTGGCAGGCTGCAAAGTCCTTTAAGGCTGCGAGGAGAAGATCAACTGCCCTAGTTTCTACTACTGCGGGCTCTACGCCTGTCCTGGCTAGCGTGCTAAACATCAAACCCCTAGCTGTTAACATTGCAGTCAGGGCAGCTAGGCACACAACATACCACACTTCCTTCCTCACTGTTTGGCATGGCTGCTCTAGCAGCCACACATGCCGTGGTAGCAGCTGCACGGAAACTGGGAGGTTGTGTTGTATGGCTCGTCTGATGGCTGAAGCTCCTGTGCAAGTCCAAAAGACGTGCTCCTGTAGCTGTAGCGCCTGTGTAGCACGTGGCGATGCAGCTGAGTGTTGCCAGCCACAAGGGCAAGCTGTCCCCTGCTTCATGGGCCACCTGTGGCCCCCTGCTCCCACCACACCATGCTGTAGTAGGTGCCACCAAACTTCCTTCCAGTTATTCTCCCATGGGAGCCTCCATACTTGGCGTACTCGCGCTCGGAGCGCCTTCGTGATAGCCAGTGCTGTGGGGCGCGTTTGTTCTTGCAGCTGGGTGGGGGCGGCTAGGGTAATAGCTGACTCTGTGCATTGCTGCCAGGCTTCCATTCTAGCTGTTTGGCTTGGCTGCATGAGGAAATTCTCTGCACGCATCGTAAAGGTGGAGGAGCTGAGGCTGAGTGAACCTGGCGACGACTGCATTGCGCCGTGTTGGTGTTGTTGGTCCTGTTGGGGCTGCTGCTGAGGGGGTGTGTGGAACAGCCACTTTGTATGGTTTAGAAGCAGCTCAGTGGCTGCATTGCGGGACGTTGGGGCTGGTGGGGGCTGGTTGAAGATGCTGTCCAGGCTTGCTGTCCATGCTTGAGGAACGGCACTCCAGTAGGGTTTCAATGTCGTGTGTAAGGGCTTGGGGCAAGCCTTCATGTTGTTGGTGTTGGTGCTCTTGGGGCTGCTGCTGCTGATGTTGATGGACTTGCTCTGGCTGCTGCTGTCCTGCCTTGGGGTTGCTGCCGCTGTTGACATTTGTTCATTTGTTCATTATGCTGATGACATTGCTCTCACTTCAACACGGCTGAAAACCTGCTACTTCAACTGAACAAATTCCATGACTATACACGTTTCAAAGGGCTCAAACTCAACACTGACAAAACAAAAGCCATGGTCTTCTTCAGCAGGGGTAACTCTGTGATTCCCACCTTCACGAACGACGGCACACCTCTGGAACTTGTCGCTAAGTTCAAATACCTTTGGATCACTCTTACTCGTGATGGAAGCATGCACACAGCTGCTGAGAAGATGGCAGACAACTTCAGGTCTGCCATTGCCAGAGTTTACAGAATTGGTGACAGCAAGGGTATCACACACAGAAAATGCTATGCTATGGCTTTATCAAGTCTTTGCTTTGACAGCTGGTCTATACGGCTCCAGTTGTCAGTATGGGCCACTTCTTCTCTGACATATGATTCCTCAAAAATCACCCCACATATGTCCTTCATCTTGGCTTCCTGAAAAGACTCCTGGGTGTCAAGAAAGGTACTGATACTCACTGCGTGCTCCGCGAAACAGGTCAGATGCCCATCTTTTTCTATTGGTTCAGATGCACCATATGATTCTGGAACAGTTTACTCTCTTCAAACAATCCTCTTCTTGAGAAAGTTGTGCAGGCTGACCTCCTTATTGCAAATAGAAACGATACTGGACATATCAGGTTCTGCACGCACTCCAAGATTTCCCTGCGTCCCAGAAATTTTTGAATGCCATACGATCTCGCGAGTCTATCAATCTAAAACAGTCCGAGCTCCCTCTGCGCGAACGTATCATCGGGAGCTGGAGAGAGCTTGACAATTTGACACCACATGATAATCACCATTCCAGCAGAATTATGAGGACTTATCACACACATTTCAGTGTACCTTTGGGGAAAACTTCTGGATGGTGGGATGACAGAAAAAGAAATCAAAAGCCTGTGTTGCCTCTCTACCTTCGCTTGGACATTCCCAGCAACCTCAACCGAGCACTTTCTTGCCTTCGCCTTTCTGGACACAACTTTCTAGTCCAAAGAATGCGTCATGACAGGAATAGAAGACCTTATGAGCTCAGGATCTGTGACAGAATGTGACTGGCACTCTGTTCAGGATGAGAAACACATTTTGCTGGACTGTCCGCATGAACATCTTGTCAGCCTTTGCACACAGCACCGCCAACTTATCTTCCCACCTCAGTATGAGGATAGCCCAGCTCGTTTGAGGACCTTTTTGAACCAGCCAGATGTGTATGGTGTGGCCTCTTTTGTGGCCGAGTGCCTAGCCCTTTTCCCTTGATTTTTTGGTTTGGCTACAGGCCTTTTCCCAAGCTTCCGCTCAGATGCCCCCCAAAGGTATATATAGCGATGTACCTGACCATTAGAAAACGTTGCCTCCCTCTTACAATTTTTAAATTTGCTGAGTAGTGGGAAAGGGGAGAAGAAAGGGGGCTGACCAGGATACGGACGGCTGGAGGCAAAATTGCTTGTACTAGTTTAGTGGCAGGGGGGGAAGGTCCATTCTGGTAATCCTTGTTAGAATCAATGGAGAATTTAATAGATCAGAGAGTTTGCATAGCCAGCTGATTCTTGCCACAACAATCGCGGGAAAACCTAGTACGCAATAATTAGGTCAGCAACAAAAACCACTCATCATAAGATGAGTTTTTCTTATTGATCCAGAGTTCTTTCCTTTAAAAATTTCTGTTTAAAGTCAAAATGTGATCTCCTTGTTCTTTGATATTGATGCGGCTGCTGTGCTTTAAAGAGACAAGGACAAGGACACGTGCCTCTTATGCGTGAACAAAGATGAACATAAGGAGTCTTCTCTTTCAAATTAGGTCGTAGCATCACATGAAAACTAGTCCAGGTAGATCGCAAGATGTCTTCAAAAATACTTCTTAATTACGTAGACTCGTCTGGTAAAGAAAGACTGTTATGTGCTGTAATTCTTGAAGTGTGTCATAAGCAGAATCGGACAGGCGCCTTGCGATTCCTTGCCTGGCATGACCTATTTCTTCTTACCCTGCCCAGCAGCAGCGTTGGATTGTAGGCTCAGCGGCAACTTCTTTCCTGTTTGCTGCCCTTGCAGTTCCTGCTTCCTTCCACCTCCACCGCCACCTCTGCCACTTCCCCCCCCTTTTTTACCTCCCCCCCCAGCGGACCCAGGCCCGCCAAAACTTGCCTTTCCTTGTCCCCCTAGACCCCCTACTCTACTACCCCCCGCTGGTGCCTGGTTCAACCCAATAGGTGCTGCTTGTGCGCCCTTGTAAGCCTCTCCCTCTCTTGCCATTCTGCCTGCTGCTGCTGCTGCTGCAGCATCGTTTGCAGCACCACCCACTGGAGCGATGAGTGCTGGACTATGCCCTACCTGAGGCGTTGTAGTGCTCAAGTGGTGGGCTTGAATGGGCATGCCGGAGCTGCGCACGTGAGGAGGTGTGACTGTGGGTGCTACTTCCTGCTGTTGCTGCTGCTGTTGCTGCTGCTGCTGCTGCTGTTGCTGCTGGTGTTGCTGCTGCTGCTGCTGCTGCTGCTGCTGTTGCTGCTGGTGTGCTGGCCTACGTGGAGGCCTTGTTGCTCCAGCAGGAGGTGCCGGGGGTTGCATCCTCAGTGTGGACCTTGCAAGGGCTGACAAGGCACGGCTGCAACCGCTGCTGACGATCATAGGGCTGAAGGTGGGTGGCACAGTTTTGCCTCCAGATCCCTCCTCACTTCTAGCAACGAGTCCTGCTCCTGCTGCATCTGAGTGCACTTCCAGCTGTGCCTGTGCTTGTTGCTCCTCAGTATTCTCTGTCCCCGCTCCCGTGTGCTGGTGGTTTCCCTCAGGCGATGCACCAGGCAGACCTTGTAGCAGGGCTGCAGCTGTCGTCATCTGTTGCACTGTTGGCGGGGTGGAGGCGGTGAGAGGGGGGACCTGTGCAGAGTAGCCGAGGTTTGCTGATTTCAATGGTAGTTGCAAAGGTGTGATGGTGCAAGCGCTTGCTTGTTGGTCAGGCACAGGTCCTGTACTTGTGTGCTATTGTGCTGAGGCAAGGTCAAAATCAAAATTTACTCTCAGACAGAGCCGGCGTGCATTAAGGAAAGACACAAAACCAGCCCTTAAACTAGATGAGTCACACCATAAAAGCAGACACTGGGGGACACTGAGAGACCCAGAAGGTACAACAAAGAGTCAACAAACAGCCAAAAACAGGTCAGAAGAGGCTAATGTGCTGAGGACTTGTACCTTTTGAAGACAAAAAAATGCCTAGGAGTACAAGTACTACCAAATTGTAAGAAAGGACTTTGATTGGTGCCCTGCACCGCCAAATGGATGCAGAGCCGCACAACCATCTCTACTGGAGTCTAAAGTGAGGGAAGGGACTTTGAGTGGGGATCGGGTGGTTGGAATGCAAAGGCCTGCACACCACCAGGTGTTTGCTCAGATATCGTTAGGGGTTGTGTTTGATGTTGTATTTCAAGGCATGCATGATGTATGTTGCGTATCTGACGTCTTGTGAGATTTGCTTTGCTTTTTGTGTGAAAAGCATGTCCCTTGACATGCAGCGTTTGCCTTCTTTGCAATTGTTGCCATCTTTACAATTGCCTCCACGGCTGGCTCACCCAAACATAGGCAATTCCGTGCCAGAAACATTGCGCAACCAGATCGCTCCTTTTCTATGACTGTTTTGGACAACGAAGCCCAAATGAGCTATTTCAACCACATGAATTAGGCTCTTGAGTACCGTACGCAAGCAACATCCAGAACCTTGGATGCGCTCTCTGCACAGTTTACACTCCTTTTCTTCTCTCTTTTTGTCTCAACTTGCCTCCGGAGGAATAAGCTGCTCCCGGCATGCCAAGTGCCTCAGCAGAAAGGCGGGGCTTTCAGAGGAGGGAATGAGCACAAACCACTGCGTCCACATCATTGGCTGAGGCACCCCGGAATCAGCAAGGCTCATGGTGCTTGAAGCCAGCAGTAGCTGCTCACTCCTAGCCAGGATCTGGGAAAGAAGGTAGGTGCAAGAGTGCTCACGATCAAATGTTGAACGTGTGCATAAACACCCTCTCTCTACTGATACACAGTGATTTGTTAAATGTTGAACGTGTGCAGAAACACCCTCTCTCTACTGATACACAGTGATTTGTCAAATGTTAAATGTGTGCAAAAACAGCCTCTCTCTTCTGATACACAGTGATTTGTCAAATGTTGAATGTGTGCAGAAACACCCTCTCTCTACTGATACACAGTGATTTGTCAAATGTTGAATGTGTGCAGAAACACCCTCTCTCTACTGATACACAGTGATTTGTCAAATGTTGAATGTGTGCAGAAACACCCTCTCTCTACTGATACACAGTGATTTGTGATGTTGATCACGTTCAATACCTCGCACTTGAATATTTCTTGGGACAGTTCAAGGATTTCATGTTGCCTGCGGCAACAAAAAGACTTGCTTGCAAAAGAGCCTCTGTTTTGCTTAGTCTCCACTACCTTCTAACACACGTGGATGTTTTTTATTTTTAATCATCAAGCGCAGACAATTTGCATGAGGGATAGCAAGCCCACCTTGCACAGCGCCTTCATCAGCTCTGCAGGCCCTCCTCCATCTGGCCCATAATAATCATCCAGCAGCGCGTCCTCATCCACGCATAGCATGTGAGGCCAGCCGTACATCAAAGCGTGATCAACTTCTTGGGCCTGAGTGTCGGCAACATCGATTAAAAATAACATTCTGTGAGCATAATATATAAGATTTAATAGTTAATAATTGATGGGAAGTAACACTCTGTGAGCATAAATAGAAATAACTCTCTGTGAGCATAAATATATAACGGAATCAAGATCAGTAGTATATAAAGGAAACAAGATTGATTAGAAATAACACTGTAAGTCTAAATATATAAAGGAAAACAAGGAATTGCAGCTATACATGCTCCTCACGTGTATAGGAAAATCAGTAGCAAACAGTTACGGCCAACATGCTTGCCAGCGCTGAATGGCATCAGGCCTGCAAAAAGAGGCAAGCAGCAGCCGACTTGCTATGGAAGATGCCTGATCTATCGAGGACATGACAAAAGAGTAGAAAGGTATTTGTAACAATGCTTCCATCTGAATGGCATAAACTTGGTTGTTGATTGTTTGTACTGCAACAATGTCATTCCAACATGAGCCACACATTGGCATTGATCATCTTACTCTGAACCCTGCGACTTTCATCTCAATTGTTTACCTGAACAATACGCTGGACTTGGATGGCCACCTTGCCATCTTCCACGTCAGCCATGTGCTGCTGAACATGCACAGCGGTGTTAGGCTCAAGGTACATGGTCTGATTGCCTATACGAATAGCCTGCTTGTCCGGCTCCAAGTTTCCGCTCAGTCCTGCAAGTGTGGGTGTAGCAGCCGACAATATATAGAGGATTTAGCTTGACATTCGGACTGCCCACTATCAACTAAGCAGCCACCGTTTTTAAAGAGCAATGAGAAAACAGAAGAAACTACTGAGGACTTGCAATCTCTGGATGTTACTTCTCAGTCCATTCTGCTCATAACATCAAAGCAACGCAACCCACCGCTGCCTGAAGTCTGACAATGCATGTGCGGTAGTGCAGGTGGGAGGCGCACGTGTGACTCCTGCAGCATGATCTGAGAGCTGAGCTTGCACTGGACAATTGCGTTTGGGACTCCCCCCGATGCTGGGATGACTAAGGAGAGGCTCTGTGCGGGTTTGGTGCATGCACGATGGGGCAGCAGGGGAAGGTGCAGGGTGTAGCTAACCCTAAGCTGCATCAGCACACGCAACAGCATCCTCTCAACGTCCAGGGCATCTGCAAGGAGGGTGGCCGATTCAACTTTTTCCGTTTGGAGTAAGGAAACTGTATTTGTCAAGGAAACCCGCCTTGCGTCATCTTCCTCAGGAATGGTAACACTTTGCTACGTTTACATATCACTGCCCTAGGTACTAAGCAGTATCAACCAGGTCCTATCAACTGCGTTGCAAGCTCGCTGCGTGGAAAAGTAAAAAAACTACGCAGGTAGCAAAAATCCGTGCCCATATTAATTAAGAGCCACTTGATACCAGATCCACCAAAGAAAACAATTAATAATTCAAGATGGCTTGCCTGACATCGGCTTTTGACGAGGGCTGCGTCATACAAGTGCATATTGTATGCTGCCTATTAAATGCATCCCAACTCCTGCCTTTCGCACTTAAGCGCTTTGTATACAGTATTAAAAGTGCTTTGTATACAGTATAAAAAGTGCTTTGTATACAGTATAAAAAGTCCAAATACTCACCAGCTTTGTGCTCATAGTAAGAGACGTTCTCAAATGGGGACACCTGCAAAATTAGGGGGAGTGATCGTTCACTGAGGTCACGCTTTTGAGGGCGGTCCCTTTTTTTCAAAGCATTCATGCCTAGGGTAAGGACTGTGCTTCTGCTTTCATTGTATACGAGGTATGTAGGGTTGTCCAAAACTGTATACGCACATTGTATATGACCGTATGTACACACACATTGCATATGACCGTATGCACAGACACACACATTGTATATGACCGTATGCACAGTCACACATACATAGTATATGACCATATGTACAGACACACGCATTGTATATGACCGATGCACAGACACACACATTGTATAAGACCGTATGTACAGACACCTTCCTGCTAAAATACCATTTATGCATTTTAAATATGTACGTACCTGTGTATGGATCTGGCCAACCCTAGAAACATGGAGATCTCCCTTACACCATGTATTCACATCAAATATATGGCTCTGGCCAACCCTACACATGAAACATGAAACACACACCAAGACACAATCCTGCTAGACCCAGAGATCACATAGAGCCCATACCTGAGATACAAATCCAGCCAGACCCACTTCATCATGGAGTTCTCTGGGGGTGGTTTGAGAACTCAGGCATTGAAAGGTGATATGGATGCCCAAGCCAGCTGCTTCCTGTGGCGCAATGTGGGTCATTAAAGGAGGAAGGAACCAGGAGGGAGATGACAAAAAATTGGTGAGGCAAGAGCAAGTAACGGGATCTTGCAGAGAGGTCATGAAAAGAAATAGGCATTTAATGAGTGGTAAACTATGGTTTTACACCTTGATTTGTGGGTAACAACAGCACTTTTGATAAAAGTTTCTTACCAAAACTATCCTTTTAAACAGATCAGTAAAGTGAAGATTTGGGGGTTGTCTACGATGATGGCTGCAGCAAGGAGTACTATGGTACCAAATATGGCCTTTCAGTATGTGTGTAGTGACATTCACTTTCTGTGCAAAGTTTCTGGTATTTTTCCGAACTAATAAGTTTAGCAGGATTCGTGCCAGCTTTAAATATAGCAAGATTTGATCAATTGCTTTACAGCTTTGTTG
>Ga0307968_1003241_pt1 | contig 13540 bp, 12 predicted proteins | sample OrgLakmetagen650_FD_201834 | JGI IMG/M metagenome (GOLD analysis project Ga0307968, IMG submission 201834) | Saline water microbial communities from Organic Lake, Antarctica - #650 | ecosystem: Environmental > Aquatic > Non-marine Saline and Alkaline > Saline | place: Antarctica: Organic Lake... | reverse complement strand
AAGCCAGTGGATGTTGTAGAAGGGATTTCCCTCAGGGCCTGCTGTTTTGATGGAGGTGTCTGCAAGGTCGGAGTAGGTGGTGGCTGACTTTTTAGCAAGGGCGTCGGCATGCTCATTACCAATAATACCGGCATGGGACTTTACTTTGAAGAAGTGGATGGGCAATGGTGATTGGCTTTAGCAATGGATTGAAGGACATCTCCTTGGATGTGGTGGCAATGGACATTCGGGTGTGAGAGCTGCTTTTTGATTTGGTGCAGTGATGTTAGGCTGTTTGTGGCTATATGTGAGTAGCCGTGTATGACAGCAGCTGCTATGGCTGCTAGGTCTGCACGTGAGATGGTGTTGATTATACCCATGCCTTTTGGGTTTACATAGTGGGAAACAACTAAATGAGGGTGGTATACACCTGATCCGGTGTCTTGCCCTACTTCATGCTTTTGGAGGCTGCCATCAGTGTAGGTCCAGTCCCGCCAATTTTCTCTCATGGGTTAGGTTTTGGCTGGAGCTGTTTTGGTGTGCTTCGTCGGTATTACAATTATGAGGTTGGTCAGTGCTAATCAGGGCGCTTGTTTTATCTGGGCCTTCTGAGGCTTGAGGGTGGTCATTGGGTAGCTTATTAAATTTGTTGAGTCCTGAGTGTTGTCCGGAATCTAAGGCTGTTTGGTAGGGATGGTTATGTATGTTTTGAATTTCCCACTTTGCCTCAGGGATTTCTTTGGCAAGTTCTTTTAGCCAGTCTTTGTTGTGAGCATTGAGGCAGACCCTGCCCTTGGTGTTCCATATGGCAATGATCTTCAGTTCCCAGGAGTGTTTGGGAAGGGGCGTCTGTACATTGTTCTAGAGGGGTATTTCTGCATATAGGAGTTGGTCTGATGGTGTGGAGCCCTAGAATTTGCAAATGTACGGGAATCTGCGGTTGAGCAGTGTGTAGGGATTGATGGTCATCCTTTTATTTCAGGAGGGAAGAAACACGAAGGTAGCTGTTGCCTCTGTGCTAAGGGCATCAGAGTAAATTGGCTCCTTTTCGGTTCGAACCTTGGTAGTTGCAAAAAGGCAGATTTCCGACCCGGTGATTTTCGACAAGTTGGGATGCAAAGTGTTTAGTCAATTGCTATGGCACCTCTGGCGAATTGACCCTCCACCTGGAGCTCTAGCGAGGACGGAGTTGCCAAGGGGGGAGGATTGTTACGTGGATATACATCGCACGAAGCACAGAAATGGCATCTGTCGGATTATCCTTCTCAGCAACGTTTCAAATCAGATCCGCAACAAAAATCATACAGACGAGACAAGGCATTGAATACAACCCCCATAGATATTTGAGCAATACTACCGGTGGTGTGCAGGCTTCTGCCTCCCAACCACCTGACCTTCACTGAAAACTCCTCTTATATTTATTCTCCAGGTGGGATGTTGTGTCTCTCTGCATCCATTGGGTGGTGCAGACACAAAACAACATCCTTTCCTAGTCCATGCCGGTAGTTTTAACACTACCTGCGTTCTTTTCTTTTAATTTTCTTAAGGACCATCAAAAGGGTTGCAGGCTTGACCTGAAACCAGCTCCTAATGGCAGTTGATAATAATGCTGGAAAGGGCACTTCTGGTATGGACAAGTTTGGCAGCTTAATTGACAGAATGAACATGAAGTTCGGAATTCGGAAGCAAGTTTCTTTAGCTCTTTAAGAATCAAGACCCAGCTCCTTAAAAGGCTCCATAAAAGGCTCCACAAACCAGAACCACTGGCAGCTCACCCTCCCATAGCTCACCCTCCCATAGCTCACCCTCCCATAGCTCACCCTCCCATGGTGAAACTCGTGTGAGGATAAATAAACAGCTAGGTGGGGATGCCAACCGCAGTCCTAGTTTCCACGAAGTCACATGTTGAGCTAAAATGGTACTGCGTGGTCTATCATCATCCAGATCATAAGATAGAAAACAGGTTTAATGCCTGGCAGGCCAGCAGTACGTTGACGAGCTGAACATTCTGTCATATCAACTAGCAGGCAGAGTTGGCTGCAATCCAATCAAGAGGACCATCCAATAAGCACCCATGTATCGTAGCATGACAGATCTAGCTAGATACTGCTCCATTTTCCTCTTTTAACTGGTAGAGGCAGGCGGTGTCCAAAAAAATAAATAAAAGCTAAGAAATGAATGCATGAATGAATGCGGGGAGCGTCGTCATGCTGCTTCTTGAACCACAAGGGGGACCTTGTAGCCAGCACGCATTTCTCAAGGCCAATAATGCCTTCTAGAAGCACAATTTTTCTTATACGCACTGATTTCCAAGGCCAACAAGGCCCGAAACGACCTCCGTCTTCAAAGCCAACCCTCATTCCGGGGTCTTATTTTCCTGCAAGTATGCCCAAAAGTATAATTGATTAGGATTAAAAATACCAGACCGCCTTCCTCTGTGGGCAGAGTGTAAACTGGGTAAACTGCAGCTGTGGGACACTTTCCTGGTATATTTGGTCTTGGGGGTTAAAATTTTTAATAGTATGTCAAGTTGCAGGTGAGCCTGAGGGCTGACAGGAAGATCATGGAGAAGGAAAGGCCCTTTCGTTTTGTGAACATGAGCGCTGATAAGCACCTAACCTTCAGCCAGGAGGATGCAGAAAAGATGTGGTCCGAGTATGTAGAGAAGAAGGAAAGGGCGCGCAAGCGTGTTCAGGACCAAATGAAATCAGTCACGAAGGACCTGAAGCAGGTTTGCCACTCACCAACGTCTCTTCAAATCCGCACCCACTGTTAACCCGTCCCAGTGAATACTCACTGCAAAGAAGCACAGACACACGTGCACTAATCCACACCATGTTCTCGTCTCTTGATACCTCACGCCAGGGGGAAGGGACGACCATGTTGCTTTTGATGCACCACCACTTTGGACCCCTGCTCTACACCAAAATGCTGCTCAAGGACCTCCACCAGCAGCAGCAGCAGCAGCAGCAGCAGCAGGTAGCAGTATCCGGAGCAGCGGTAGAGAAGGCCGCAGCTGCGAGCCTGGGCCTGGCCAACGCCAAAAAGCAGACCGTGGAGCAGCTGAAGCAGCTGTGCCTGCCCACTCTGCACCTCCTCTGCGTGCTCGACCCACACATCCATATCCCTTGCAAATTGTCCCTCCATGCAGCCTGGTTGTACGCCACAGTGTCCACAGCCACCTCCAAAAAGCTGTCTGCTGAGATGAAAGCACAGCTCAACCAAATCGTGTCCACCTTAAGGAACATCATCAAGCAGCATGCCGATGCCTCGTCGTCCCAAACTGCGCTCGAACTTCCCCTCATGAAGCCCTCGGAGGAGACGGTCGAGAAAGATCCTGGCCCAGAGGACAACTCGTTCGAGGGCCTGGTGTGCAAGCAAGGAGGGGATGAGATGGGCTTCGTGAAGGAGGTGCTCCGCTGTGTCCTAGAGGTGGGGTTAAAGCTTAGGTCTGCCCAGTTCCAGGGATGTCCTGAGAAAAAGAGGGGGGGGGAGAGCAGGGGGCTTCAAGAGCCCACAGGTGACCTCCTCTCCTCATCATGGCACAGCACGTTCCTATTTCCTTCGCACAAGGCTCTCCATAACAACATGCAATGATCAGCTGTCTATGAAAATTTGGACCTGTTAGCCACACACGCATCAGGTGCACACCTGTGCAAGATCAAGGTTCAGGTTCTTGAGTTCCTTCCTTTCACTGCAGGCATCCTTGCTCCCTTCTGAGAAGAAAGGAGAATTCGTCAAAGCAAGCAACAAGGATCACTCGCAGCTAGGAGAGATTGTGACAATGGAGGATTTTGAGCAGGTTCGTTGGGGCCGGAGATAGGAGGCGCAGATCCTTTGCAATTGTAATTGACTAGGCCGAACCAATGCCTGCATTAAACAGTATTACTGCCTCTCATAAGCAGTACCACAGAAAAGGCCGTCGTGTGTGCTTGTTGCACATGCATGTTCGCGCTAACGTATGTGCGTGCGTGAGCGGGTGCTAGTGCATCTGCACGTGTGTATTTGTGTACCTATGCATACACCGGGTATGCGTGCGCGTTGGCATGTGCAGATGCCAGGTACAAGTAGCGTGTGTGTGTGTGTGCGTGTGTGTGTATGTGTGTGTGTGTGTGTGTGTGTGTGCGTGTTTGTGTGTGAGTGTGCGTGCGTGTGTGCAAGTGTGTGTGTGTGCGTGTGTGCAAGTGTGTGTGTGTTACAGATGCTTACATCCTTGTGTACTGTCTATGTGTGTACTTTATGTGTGTTCTGTTTGTGTGTACGTGCAGATGTCAGGAATGGAGGAGGTGGCGCAGGCCAAGGACAGGAAGGGGCAGACAGGAGGGGACAAGGGGGAGGCCAGTAGCATCAAAGAGGCCAAAGCGCAAGGCAAGGGCAGCAAGCAGCAGGCGGGGGTAAAGCGGGAGGCTGGTGGCGTGGCCGACGCGGGGGGGTCCAAAGCTGTGTGCTGCACAAACCATGAGCTGCACAAAAAGATCATGGAGAGCAAGGGCAGGTTGCAGCACCATCTGCAGAACTGCGATGTGGCGGGGATGCCTGAGGTGAGAGGCTCGGCTGTGTGTGTGTGTGTGTGTGAATGTGTGTGTACGTGTGCATGTGCGTGTGTATGTGTGTGCGTGTGCGTTTGCGTGTGTATGCGTTTGCGTGTGTATGCGTTTGCGTGTGCGTGCATACACACAGTTGTGTCTGTGTGTGTGCTTGTGGAACTGTGCCATATAAGATTTGAGAACACTGCTTTATTCAGAAGTGTGAATTCCTGGATTCAATGGCTCCCCTATTTTAAATCCAACATACAAACTGTTCCACTGCATGCCATTCTCTGCGTGCGGTACACACTGAGCTGCCAAAACATTTCAAAGTGCAGCTGAAGGCATTCGTGGCATGGTTGCCTGGGCTCGCCCCTGCCCATGCACTGCAATAAAATTTCTTGTCCCTCTGTCCCTCTACTCTATGTTTCCTCAGGGGGAGGAGCGGCTGGAGAAACTCCTGGGGTTAACCGCCATACCCGCTTCAGAGTTCCGCCAGAGGTTCTTGGAGCTGATTGAAAAGGCCACAGCCGGAGAGGTGTGTGTGTGTGTGTGGGGGGGGTGCATGTGTGTGTGTATGTGCGTGTGCTTGCGCGTGTGGGGGCTTGTATTTGTGTGTGCGTGTGTGTGTATGTGCGCGTGCTTGCGCGTGCATGTGTGTGTGTTTGTGTGTGTGGTTACGTGTGTGTTGCGTATGCGTGTGCACGCGCACGTGCACTGCAATCCATGCCCTTGAGTGACGCATGCATATTGGCACTTCTCTATTTTGGCCACGGACGCTGTAAAAGAGGAGGGGGGTCAGAAGCAAGTGCCGTGTGACGCAAGCAAGCCACCCTGTGGCACAAGAAAACCTTTCTTGTTCTGGTCACATAAATGCCGTGTGACACAAGCCACCCTGTGGCACAAGGAACCTTTCTTGTTCTGGTCAGAAGCAAGTGCCGTGTGACGCAAGCAAGCCACCCTGTGGCACAAGAAACCTTTCTTGTTCTGGTCAGAAGCAAGTGCCGTGTGACGCAAGCAAGCCACCCTGTGGCACAAGAAACCTTTCTTGTTCTGGTCAGAAGCAAGTGCCGTGTGACGCAAGCAAGCCACCCTGTGGTACAATAAACCTTTCTTGTTCTGGTCACAGAAATGCTATGTACAGGGTGGCATCCCAGTGGGCCCAGTGAGTAGTGGTGCAGTACCTGTACTAAGTATGCAATTCTTGTGCCTTTACTGAAAGCTTACATGTACAAAGACATACACACACACGCACACACACACACACACTGCCTGCAGGTGTGCTGCCCTGTAGTGCGTGCATCGGACTGACGCTCATATTGTGATACATTTCTATGTCTCACACACACACACACACACACACACACACACACACACACACACACACACACACACACACACACACACACGCACAGGCACACACACACAGCCTGCAGGTGTGCTGCCTTTTTGTAGTGCGTGCATTGGACTGACGCTCATATTGTGATACATTTCTATGTCACACACACACGCACACACACACAAACACACACACACGCTCATATCGTGATACATCTTTATGTCTCTCAGGCGCAGGCCAAGGTTGTGGCGGACAAGATGGTGTCGCACTTCCTGCACTCTGGCAGCTGGTGCATGTGGAGCCACAAGGCGCTGGTGTGTGTGTTTCTTTGTGTGTTTCTGTGTGCTGTGTGTGTGCGTTTCTGTGTTTATGTGTGTGCGTGTATTGCGAGTGTGCATGTGTGTGTGTATGTGTGTGCGTGCATTGCGAGTGCGCATGTGCATGTGTATGCGTGTGTGTGTGTGCTTAGGTGTGTGTGTATGTGTGAATGTGTGTGAGTAAGTACATGCTCGTGTGTACAAATTATTTTGTGTTTTTTGCTGTGCTTGTGCTCGTGCCTGTGTGAGTGTGTGCTTAGGTGTGTAGTTGTGAATGTGTGTGATTAAGTACATGCTCATGTGTACCATTTCTGTTTTTTGCTGTGCTCGTACTCGTGCTCGTGCCTGTGTGTGTGTGTCTGTGTGTGTGTGCATGCGTGCGCGTGTGCGTGTGCGTGCGCGTGCGCGTGCACGTGTGCGTGTGCGTGTGTGTGCGTGCGTGCGCGTGCGCGTGTGCGTGTGCGTGTGCGTTTGCGTGTGTGTGTGCGCGAGTAGCATGCTGCACAGGAGTCTGGAAGAAAGCCAATGCTTCTCACACGCGGTTTCCATGTCCTTGCCTGCCAGTACACGACAGGAAAGGGTGTGTATATCATGACAGGATAGGGTGCGCATGTGACAGGAAAGGGTGTGTATATCATGACAGGATAGGGTGCGCATGTGACAGGAAAGGGTGTGTATATCATGACAGGATAGGGTGTGCATGTGACAGGAAAGGGTGTGTATATCATGACAGGATAGGGTGCGCATGTGACAGGAAAGGGTGTGTAAATCATGACAGGATAGGGTGCGCATGTGACAGGAAAGGGTGCATCCTTACCCATGACAGGAAAGGGTGTGTACATATTACCAAATTCACATGCTTCCAAGGGATGGGGTGTGGTGGCTGTTGGGGGACACACACACACACACGCACATACACACACGCACATACACACACACGCGCGCACACACACACACACGCACGCACACAATTTGGTCTTGGGCTTCTAAGCAACAGTGTGTCGCCCTTCAAGCGCTACATACACTGCAAGTGGTACCACCCACTCCACGTCTATTAACTCCCGCACTCCTCACATTTTAACACCGCACTCCTCACACTCCACACTCCACACACTCCTCACACTCCCACACTCCACACACTCTTCACATTTAAACATTGCACTCCTCATTCTCCACACTCCACATACTCCACACTCCACACACTCCACACTCCACACACTCCACACACACCACACTCCACACTCCACACTCTACACACCACACACCACACTCCACACTCCACACACTACACTCCACACACCCCTCACACTCCATGCACCACACTCCGCACTCCACACTCCACACTCCTCACACTACACTCCACACACCCCTCACACTCCATGCACCACACTCCTCACACTACACACTACACACACTCCTCACACTCCACACTTCACAACCGTGCTCTTCACACTCTTGCCCTGCAGGAGGTGTGGAACTTGACCTGCACAATGGATAACGACTCGCAGTTGCAGGTGCGTGCGTGTGTGTGCGTGTGTTTGTGTGTGTGTGTGTGTGTGTGTGTGTGTGTGTGTTTGTGTGTGTGTGTGTGTGTGTGTGTGTGCACGCGCGCATGCGTGCATGCGTGCGTGCACGTGCACATGTGTACGTGTGTGTGTTGTGTGTGTGTGCTTGCATGTGTAGTGTACACACACAACTCTCTCTTGTAACTACATTTCTGGAAATGTCGTGCAAGCATCTGCACGTTGTCATGGGGTGCTTATAAGTATATGTGGACCATGCAGTGTATATACCTGCAGCTAACGCTTTGGTGCAGTGCATTAAGAAAGCTTGTGTAAACAATGCATTTGGCAACAGCCATGCTCTAGCCAACCCTTACAGTTCCTTATTGTAACATATGAAGCTCATGCTGGCCCTCTTTCACTTAACTTTCTTTTTTCAGGAATCACACAGTATTCAGGAACGAAACACCTGTTTTTGCCTTCCTAAGCTTCGTCCGTGCTGAACTTCAATTTAAGTTTCGGTACTCAGAAATCACACAGTACTTAATTAAAGTTTTGGTACTCAGGATTCACACAGCTTTCAGAAACGAAACACCTGTTTTTGCCTTCCTATGCTTCGTTCGTGGTGAACTTTAAGCACACGCTTTCTGTGTGATCAATCCCACACAACTTTCTGTGTGATCAATCCCACACACGCTTTCTGTGATCAATCCCACACAACTTTCTGTGTGATCAATCCCACACACAAAGCACACGCTTTCTGTGTGATCTCAAGCACACGCTTTCTGTTTGATCAATCCCACTGCAAAAGCGTTTTCGTGATCATTTGCGATGAATGAATTTCAAACAGCCGCCCATCCTGATGATGCACACACACACACACACACACACACACACACACACACACACTGCACACGTTTTTGTGAGTCAAAGCAAGCAGCCGCGCGGGCAGTGAACCAGCAGCAGCGGCCAAGATCAAATCTTTCCGTTTTCATGCACACGTGCTTGAGCAGCCTACTTCCTGGACCTTGTTGTATATCTGTGTGTGTGTATGTGTGTTGTGTGCAGGCAATCGCACAGGCCCAGGCGGAACAGCAGCGGTTCCCTGATGCATTTGTGGAGGACCCTGAAGATCTGCTGGCCGCAATCAAGCTGGTGGAGCCACCTACTCTGGTGGTCAGTTGTGTGTGTGTATGTGTGTGTGTGTGTCAGTGTGTGTGTCAGTGTGTGTCAGTGTGTGCGCATGTGCGTAATCCTCTGCACGTTTCAATAGACACAGACATATACACACACGCACGCACACACATATGCATGTGCACACATACACACCCACCAGCACACACACACACAGACACACACACACACGTACACCCACCCAAACACACACACAGACATTATCTCAAAAGCGCATACACATACATGCGCACACAAACGCACACGCACACGCACACATGCACGCACCCCCCCGCCCCCCAACTTACACATACCATAACACACGAACCCACACACGCACGCACACACACATACCATAACACACGAGCCCACACACACTTTTACGCAGCCTGCGCAGCTGCCTGACAGCAGCAGCAGCAACGGCAACGGCCTCCACCCTGATGAGACTCCTACGCACACTGCTGTCCTCACTTTGGGCCCCGGCGGCTCACCCCTGGTGAGTATATTCTAGTTTTAGGGTTGGCTTTGAACCATGTATATATACACGGTGTACATACGGTATTTTTGGCAGGGATTTCACCAAATATATGTTCATACGGTGCATAAATAGGGTTGGCCAGAAATATATATATTTATATATGTATACGGTAATTTATATATACGGTATTTTTGGCAGGGAAATCAACAAATATACAATCGTGTACGGTGTATTAATCTGGTTCTGACCAACCCTATGCATACATGCTGTCTGGCCATCCTGAATGGTTAAGTCTGGATCACAAAGGTCCCCAGCCTGGCTTGGCTGCTCAACCTATACTCTCTGGTGACCTAGCAGTTAAGTCTGGATCACAAAGGTCCCCAGTTTGGCATGGCTGCTCAACCTATAATCCCTGGTGAGTATATTCACGCGCCGCGATCCAACGCAGCATGCCAAAACAATGTACACATTTCTCTGTCCCAACTCCTGAGTGGCCTCCTTTGGCCCGCGCTCTCCGCTTCACATATATTTAATGTATTTACATATATACAATTATATATACTTTATGAGTATATATGCAATTAATACATGTATTTATATGTATACATTTAATATCGGAGGCATACGAAAAAATTGTTTTATATCAGAGCCACATATATACACATGTAGTACAATTGTGTGTATATGCATGCTAATTTATCACTTTGAATTCAGTTCGGACAGGCCTCCAAAAATAATAAAGATTTTCGTTTTATGGCCAAATAATTAATTAATTTCCAAAGTGATCGTAAACAGACGGTATATACACATATCGTATCAGGGCCGGCTGCCTTTTGTCAAAAAGGATTGCCCAAGGCTAGGAAGTAGGTGCCCTGCATGTGTGTGGGTACCCACTGGCCATTTACGATGAGTGCAGGCACTGTGCATGTGCGTGGGTGTGTTTGTGTGTGTGTGTTTTTGTTTGTGTGTGCCTGTGTGTGTGTGTGTGTGTGTGTGTGTGTGTGTGTGTGTGTGTGTGTGTGTGTGTGTGTGTGTGTGTGTGTGTGTGTGTGTGTGTGTGTGTGTGTGGATTTAATGTGTGTATGTACCTGCGTGTTTTTGTTAAACTGTGCACAAAGGCGCCTGCACGCACGTTGCACCGCAGGAGAAGCAACTCGCACAAAGGGTGCACGCATTGTGCGTGTGTGTGCTTGTATATGCGCGTGCCTTGCTTGTGTGTCTGTGAATTGTGTATGCTCAGCAGCTCCTGCACGGACGTTGCACCACAGGAGGAGCAACTCGCACAAGGGGTGCACACATTGTGCATGTGCGTGTGCATATGCGTGCCATGCCTGTGTGTCTGTGAAGTATGTATGCTCAGCAGCTCTTGCACACACGTTGCACCACAGGATGAGCAACTCGCACAAAGGGTGCACGCATTGTGCGTGTGTGTGCTTGTGTATGCGCGTGCCTTGCTTGTGTGTCTGTGAAGTAAGTATGCTCAGCAGCTCCTGCATGCACGTTGCACCACAGGAGAATCAACTCGCACAAGGGGTGCACACATTGATGTACGAAAGCTGTGAAGCAGATGAGCTGGCTAGGATATATCAGGGTGGCTTAACTCACGTGCCTCAGCCTGGATTTCGTCTGGTGCGTGGGCTGTGTGTGTGTGTGTGTGTGTGTGTGTGTGTGTGTGTGTGTGTGTGCACGTGCAAGTGCGCGCGTACGCACGTGTGTGTGCATGTGCGTGTATGTTTGATTACGTGTACGCGTGTGTGTTGGGGGGCTAAATGTGTGTGCGTGTGCGCATGTGCGTGTCGTTGTGTGTTTTACATTAGGGAGTGCGGCGAGCTTCGTGCCCAGTGGCACCTTGTTCCCTGCCAAAAATCAAGTAACACTACACACTATATATACTTATATATATATGTGTATATATATATATATATAATTTGGGGGCCCTGTATACGGAGGGCTGCCTGGGCTGCCATCCTTCTTGGTGAAGAATGGGCTGGCATCCTCCCTGGCGAAAAATGGGCTGCCGTCATTTTTGTTGAGGAATGGCCTGCCATCCTTCCTGGCGAAGAATGGTCTGACATCCTTTCTGTTGAAGAATGGTCTGCCATCCGTCCTGGCGAAGCATGGGCTGCCGTCCTTTCTGTTGAAGCATGGTCTGCCATCCTTCCTGGCGAAGAATGGTCTGCCGTCCTTTCTGGCAAAAAATGGGTTGCCATCCTTTCTGGTGAAAAATGGGATGCAGGTGCTCTTGTTCGCCTTATAGTACGTGTAGGGTTGGCCAGAACCATGTGCATGCGATCTATATGCGTTTGGCTTGGAAATCACGAAATATATGGTCATGTACGTTGCATGCATGTACGGTTCTGGCCCAACCCTACATACCCTACACACGTGTTGTTAGTCAGTATATACCCTACACACGCGTCGTTAGTCAAATACATACCCTACACACGCGTCGTTAGTCAAATACATACCCTACACACGTATCGTTAGTTGGTACATACCCTACACACGCGTCGTTAGTCAGTTCATACCCTACACACGTATCGTTAGTCGAATACATACCCTACACACGTATCGTTAGTTGGTACATACCCTACACACGTGTTGTTCGTCAGTACATACCCTACACACGCGTCGTTAGTCAAATACATACCCTACACACGTGTTGTTAGTCAAATACATACCCTACACACGCGTCGTTAGTTAATACATACCCTACACACGAGTCGTTAGTTGGTACGCACCCCACACACGTGTCGTTAGTCGTTAGTTGGTAAATACCCTACACACGTGTTGTTAGTTGGTACATACCCTACACACGCGTCGTTCGTTAGTACATACCCTACACACGTTTCGTTCGTCAGTACATACCCTACACACGTGTCGTTAGTCAAATACATACCCTACGCACGTGTTGTTAGTCAGTACATACCCTACACACGCGTCGTTAGTCAAATACATACCCTACCTTACACACGTATCGTTAGTTGGTACATACCCTACACACGAGTCGTTAGTCGAATACATACCCTACGCACGTGTTGTTTGTCGGTGCATACCCTACACACTCGTCGTTAGTTGGCACATACCCTACACACGCGTCGTTAGTTTATACCCTACACACGTATCGTTAGTCAATACATACCCTACACACGTGCTGTTAGTCAAATTCATACCCTATACACGCGTCGTTAGTCAATATATACCCTACACACGCGTCGATAGTCAGTACATACCCTGCACACGTGTCGTTCGTCAGTACATACCCTACACACATGTCGTTAGTCGAATACATACCCCACACACATGTCGTTAGTTGGTACATACCCTACACACAAGTTGTTAGTCGAATACATACCCTTTACACGCGTTGTTAGTCAATATATACCCTACACACGTATCGTTAGTTGGTACATACCCTACACACGTGTTGTTCGTCAGTACATACCTTGCACACGCGTCATTAGTTGGTACATACCCTGCACACGTGTTGTAAGTCAAATACATACCCTACACACGCGTCGTTAGTCGGTACATACCCTGCACACGTGTCGTTAGTTGGTACGCACCCTACACACGTGTCGTTAGTCAAATACATACCCTACACACGAGTCGTTAGTCGAATACATACCCTATACACGCGTCGTTAGTCAATATATACCCTACACACGTATCGTTAGTTGGTACATACCTTAAACACGAGTCGTTAGTTGGTACATACCCTACACATGTGTTGTTAGTCGGATTTTGCCAATCGAGGACGCGCCTTCCCCCTTTTTGTTGGGGATTCTGGAGCTGTGTGTACTGTCACGTGTTCACCATCCTGACTTCCAGCACCAATATTGACGTACCGTCATTAAAGCACAACACGCACACGCACACGCACACACATACGCACACGCACATGCACACACACGCACAATCTCTCTCTCTCTCTCTCTCTCTCTCTCTCTCTCTCTCTCTCTCTCACACACACACACACACACACACAGACACACGTACAGGGCCGCAGCAGCACAAACAAACAGCGCATCATGACCCAGCACACCACCTGCCCCCGCCACACTAACATTCACACACACACACATTCACACGTACAGGGCCGCAGCAGCACAAACAAACAGCGCATCACGACCCAGCACACCACCTGCCCCCACCACACTAACATTCACACACACACACACACACACACACACACACACACACACACACACACACACACTCACACG
>Ga0307968_1003240_pt1 | contig 13544 bp, 10 predicted proteins | sample OrgLakmetagen650_FD_201834 | JGI IMG/M metagenome (GOLD analysis project Ga0307968, IMG submission 201834) | Saline water microbial communities from Organic Lake, Antarctica - #650 | ecosystem: Environmental > Aquatic > Non-marine Saline and Alkaline > Saline | place: Antarctica: Organic Lake... | reverse complement strand
CACTCCGTGGTGCAGACTGCACATTTCACACAACGCACCTTGTATGCTCTCTCTGTAGAAAGCGAATACGTACAGCCACTCCGTGGTGCAGACTGCACACAACGCACCTTGTATGCTCTCTCTGAAGAAAGCGAAGACGATTAGTCACTCTTTAAAAACTGCACACAACGCACCTTGTATGCTCCCTTTATCGAAAGTGAATACAGACAGCCACTCCGTGCATTCTGCACACAACGCACCTTGTATGTCCCCCCTGCAGATAGCAATGACAAACGGTCGCTCTTTAGGAAGTGCACACAACGCACCTTGTATGCTCCCCCTGCAGAAAGCCAAGGCAAACGGTCACTCCCTGGTGCAGACTGCACATTGCACACAACGCACCTTGTATGCTCTCTCTGCAGATAGCAAAGGCGAACGGTCATTCTTTAGAAACGGGGGGGGCCATAGACATAGTCAGCTCGCGGGTGGAACAATTAGAGAAGCTGCCAGGGGGCGTAGAAAAGGTATGTGCGTTTGATAGTTTTAGCTGTGAAGGCGTCGTATGGAGCAATTGCCTGTGTTTTTACTTGTTTATCCACAAACTGTAGACACTTCAATGTGCCAAGAGTGTGTGGGTATGTGGATTTTGGTGTGTGCGTATTGTGTGTGTGTGTATGTGTGTGTGTGTGTGTGTGTGTGTGTGTGTAGGGCACAGATACAAGAAAGTGCGTGGAGAGTGTATGTGTGTGATTGTGTGCCTAATTGATGAAGCGCTGGTAATAGTTGGACACGTTGTAGGGGTGTGTGTGCATGTGTGTAGAGTGTGTGTGTAGGGCACAAATACAAGAAAGTGCGTGGAGAGTGTTTGTGTGATTGTGTGCCTGTTTGATGAAGCGCTGGTAATAGTTGGACGCGTTGAAGGTGTGTGTGTGGAGTGTGTGTGTGTGTGTGTGTGTGTGTGTGTGTGTGTGAGAGTGTGTGTGTGTGTAGGGCATAGATGCAACAAGGGGCGTGGAGTGCGTGTGTGTGATAATGTGTCTTCTTGATGAAGCGCTGGTAATAGTTGGACTTGTTGAAGGGGTGTGTGTATGTGTGTGTGTGTAGGGCACAGGTACAACAAGGGGCGTGAAGGGTGTGATTTGTGTGTGATTGTGTGTCTTCTTGACTAAGTGCTGGTAATAGTCACGTTGAGGATGTGTGTAGAGCACGATGGGAACACATTCAGGATATATATGGTGCGTATTCGTTGTTTATGGCCGGAAAATCACCAATTATACGGTCTGATACGGCGTATATGTACGGTTCCGGCGAATATACGGCATATATAGGGTTGGCCAGAACCATATAAATACGGTGTATATACGGTACTTTTGGCAGGGAAATTACCAAATATACGGTCAAATACGGTGCACATATACGGTTCTGGCCAACCCTAGGCATATATATATACGGATCCAGCGTATATATACGGTTCCGGCCAACCCTATCAATGTATGTGCTTGTGTGTATGTCGTGCCCAAACAAAGATGCAAGGAGAAGCAAAGAAAAGTGCGCACGCAGTATGACCACGTTCATGCTAGTACAAACAGTAAAGCTTACGCTAAGAAGTGTGCCTTTTGCCAGCTTTGACCACATGTACCATATATTATTAAATTAGTATCGTATTGCATATCGTATATTTTTATATTATAATATTGTATTGTATCGTATATTATTATATTATATATACTGTATTGTAATACCGAACGTCCATGGATCCAACGCACCACATGTATTGCATATTATATGATGACCATCGCAATAATTGTATAAGATGTATATTATATTATTATATTACTATCATTATTGTACATGCAAGACAGTGACATGGCTGCGCACTCCAGTGTTGCTTTGCAACAAGTGTGGACCAAAAAATGCTATGAGATGCCGAGACGTTTTTACCTAGGCCCTGATGTCAAAAATGTTGTCAAAAATGCTATGAGATGCCGAGACGTTTTTACCTAGGCCCTGCTGTAAGGCTGGTTACGACCTCTAATGTGAACGTGCCTGAATGTGATTTGGTCCTCCCTTGCTAGAAAATCTGTTCACGTAGGGTTCAGGGTTACCCCTATACATAGTTACTGTACAGGTCGTCACATGCTCTACCTTGAGTAATGCATGAAATCCAGATGATTCTACTGCTTTCATTAACTGTGATCATTTCATTAATTGTACTATTTAAATTTTGATCAACCCTATACATGTGTTCACACAGGGTTTAGGGTTTATCCTATACACGCTACTGTACACAAGTTGACCTTCTCGTATACGTTTTGCCCCTCTTATCTTCAACCTGGTTGCCCCCCCTACTTTCTTTTTTTTCTTTCGGCCTGCCTCACTCTTTATTTGTCAACTTTCAGTTCGTTTTAACCCAGGGTTGTTCAGTTTTACGCATTTTAACAAATCCTACAAATGCCGTTTGTGAGCTATTAAAACTTCGTCGAATTTTATGCCCTTTTTTCGAATTTAACGTGCTCCTTTTTGTATTTAAGCGGAAACAACTCACACTGCAATTCACAAATTGAATTCAATCTAGCTTCACACTGTTGCTGATATTATAAGCTACCAGAGCATGTGCTCAGATTTAGTTAAGTCGCCCCGCATAAGAAATGACAGGACTAAATGCACACGTCGTGTACCTGTACCCTAAGTAGGTGCTCTCCATGGAAAATGTTGCATAATTTTGCACATCTCGCCAAACACTTGCTTTTTTTGCTCCATTGTTTTTGCAATGATCTTTATTTAATTGAAGGGCTTTAAATAAGCTGCATTGAAATCTACATAGCAGAGCTGAGCTTGAAACGTGCCAGTTAGGGGAGCCATACCTTAAAAGCATGCAAAATTATACCCCTTTTGGGCCTCAGAAAACCCCCTTTGCAAAAATGCAGGAGAGAGCCTCAGATGGCCGTCAAACGTTCTGAATTTTGGTATATAAATTAATTCTATTGTATTGCATATATTTTAAACAATTAAAGCATATTTCGGACGAGTATTACCACAGGAACCAGCAAAATCGTCCATTTTCTAGATTGCACATCGAACTGCTCGAACAGTTTGAGGGTTCTAGAACTTTACGAACCCTTGCTCCCAAAAAGTAACTGAACAACCCTGTTTCAACCTCGTAGTAGGGAGTTTGCTACCTCCCCTTGACCTATGTAATACGCCAACAACAACTGGTGTGTGTGTGTGTCTGTGTGTGTCACTATACTGTACCTTATCATGGTTAGCCCTATACCTGTTACTGTACCGCTCATCACTGTTCAGCCACCCATCAAATTTAATCTTCGGCAATCCCAAGCACTTGTAGCCTCAAATATTTATATGATTTACGATACCGGAATCATTCCAGAGGGCAAATAACGTCATTTATCTGGGGTGATATAGGAAAGGTACGGAATGTATGCAAGGATGTATGCATCCTTGAATTACACATTAAATACAAACCCACCTTGCACCTTTAACTGTCCCAATATCAAATATACCAATATCAAGTACATTAAATACAAGCCCACTTTGCACTTTTATCTGTACCAATACCAACCCAAACTCCCAGCCAAAAATTGTGTTTCAAAGGCGCTGACGTGACTCCACAAATGAATAAGGGGATTTGTAAGGCGCTGATGAATAAGGAGCACACATGAATAAGGAGACTTGTAAGGCGCTGATGTGGCTTAGCAAACGAACGAGGTTCTCAATTGGCGTTCAAGCATCTCAAATAACAACACAATTTTCAGATAGGTCTCAGAGCAAGTGGGCAGGCTATGCACTTTTCTATATCTTGTGTGTGATCCTGTAGATGGGCGAAGGTGTCTTAACAAGCACGCTTCTCTTACGGCTTACCAGCGATGTGTCATACGGTCATTTGGGACGTTCAATACGGTAAAATATGCGTTAAATACGATGCGGCGTATAACACGAATACGTCGTATCACACATCCCTGCTGCTTACCGGTCTTCAGAACCACGTTGACTTCAGGTCTACGTCAAAGTAAGCAATCGGGCAGGCTGTGCACTTTTTACATCTTGTGCAATCCTGTATGCAAGCACGCACCTCTCAGTGCTTACCACTCCTCTAAACCACACATACGTCAGGTTGACGTCATAGTGAGCGAGTGGATGGGCTACGCGCTCCTGTTTGAGGCCATGCTGGACAGCGTGCTGACAGCTAGAGACAGATGGCTCGCCCCAGGGGGCGTGGTCCTGCCGGACATTGCTACCATCCATATAGCAGGGGCCGCCCGTGGGGCCCTGGACCTGCAGTTTTGGAAGGTGTGTGTTTTGTGTGTGTGTGTGCATGTTTGTGTGTGTGCGTGTGTGTGTGTGTGTGCTCATGTGTGTAAGAACGTGTGAGAGTTGGTGCTGCCAGACGTTGCTACCATCCATATAGCAGGGGCCGCCCGTGGGGCCCTGGACCTGTAGTTTTGGAAGGTGCATGTTTTTATGTGTGTGTGTGTGTGTGTGTGTGTGTGTGTGTGTGTGTGTACGTGTGTGTACGTGTGTGTACGTGTGTACGTGCGTGTACGTGTGTGTACGTGTGTGTACGCGTGTGTAAGAACGCGTGTGTGGGAGTTGGTGCTGCCTGCCAATGCCACTATCCAAACAGCAGGGACCTCCATTGGAGCCCTGGACCGGCAGTTTTGGACGGTGTATATGTGAGTGTGTATGTGTGTGTGCGTGTAACCTTGTACTTAGTGTGGGTGTGTGCAGCTTCAGCTTGCCGGCCACTGCACCTCAAGCACAACAGCATTGCCTCTTTTTCACACCACCACAAATCACAAAAATTGCGCATCTTGATTAATGTGGAGATTGAGTGGGTTCTACTCCGGCTTGGCTCCACAAAATGTTGGAAGAGAATTTGCACTTGGCCAACCATCCATAATCCCTGCCAAAACTCTGCCTGGCAAATAAAAAACTGGAGAGAGAGGAAGCTGCCTACAAAAACTGAGAAACACTGAATTGGCTAAAAAACGAGGCCCCTCCTCGGAGAGAACAAGGGAGTTAGCAGCCGGGTCGTTGATGCCCATACCTGCCAACTAAGACAGCAAGAAGCGAAGGTTGAGAGAGGCAAAGCAGAGGGGAAAACTAAACCTAACACTGACTAAAGACCAGGTGTAAAAAAAATGGTTTTCACAGCGCAAGCTGCGGCACGACAGTTCCAACTGAAGTTTGGTTGCACTCGCCTCCAAGAACTTGAGTACTTCTGCAGCAAGCTGCAGAGTACTCTGCAATTCGACTGCCTGCACAGTTTTTCCTTTGTATATATATATGATCACTTATTCTGCAACCCTAGTCCACCAATGCAAAAGAATAGGAACAAGGGAAAGCTACGCAGGCAGTAGAAAAGCACACTCCAGTGCAACACAACCTGGGCTTGATGAATGTGGGGGGTGCGTGGCTTTGACTGACTGACTGCACAGTTTATTTTTTTCCTAATCCTTTTCCTCTGCGAACCTCTGCAGGATGTGTACGGCTTCAGCATGGCTCCCATCGCAGAAGAACTGGAGGGTGCACGCAGGGGGAAGGCGAACGTTTTGGCTGTTGAACCCTCAGATGTGGTGACAAATACTGTGATGGTCAAGGTGGGTGGTGTTCATAACTTGATGTGTACGCGCTTCAGTTTGTGGATCCATCTTTGCGTATGACTATTGGTAGGTATCTTGAGCGCACAAAAAGGAAGCTGCACAACTTGATGTCATTATAACATTCTAACGTCTGCACTTGCATTGTTGTTCAATCTCACTTTTTGTTCAAACTTTTTATTCACTAACCCCTGGCCAGGATATTCCCTTAGTCTGGTCCAGCAACGAATGCCTGTTTGACAAACCAGATCGTATTCTGGCTTGAATGCAAAAGCAAAGTTTCATTATAGGAGCTTGTCATATGCCTGGTACCATTGTCGGCTGTCATTTACTTGACTGAGGCTCTTGCCAAGCAAGGGGGGTTGTTCTACAACTCTTTGTATAGACCTACCATCGCCTACTTCAGCATTTTGGCACTTCTGTAACCAATACTTATTCAACTCATTTCTTCAAGTCATCTGGCTTGAATGTGAAAGCAAAGTTGACAGACCAGATCCATGCTTTTCCAGCTGCACAGCCCACACCCACGTTATAAAATCAATATCTTTATTTTTTCATTTTTTCCAGCTGCACAGCCCACACCCACGTTATAAAATCAATATATTTATTTTTTATTTTTTCCAGCTGCACAGCCCACACCCACGTTATAAATCAATATACTTACATGTTTTTCCAGCTGCACAGATCATACATAGGGTTGGCCAGAACCATACATACGGTGTACATACGGTATTCATGGCAGGGAAATTGCCGAATAAACGGTCACATACGGCGTGTATATACGGTTCTGGCCAACCCACCCATACACCTGTGCGTAAGTAATCAGAGGACCAGGCATCCACCACACTTTCACAATTGCTTGACAGATCCGTGAAAAATCTTCTTTCCAATTACGCAGTTCATGGGCCTGTGCACGGTGATATTAAAGGCCCACGATCTCATGACATCTTCACAATTTGTTGGCAACGCAAACGATATCTTTGCAACTACGCAGTCCATAAACCTGTGCAGGCTAAAATCAGAGGCCCTCAATTCCACAACATTTTCACAATTATTTGGCAAACCCAAACGATATCTTTGCAACTACGCAGTCCATGGACCTGTGCACAATGAAATCAGAGGACCAGGATTTCACCACAGAGTTTGTGCTCACTGCACGGGACTTTGAATGGCCTGGTGCTGCAGACACAGGCACACATGAGGTACGTAGTATCTCTGAACAGTTCGGTACTCGTGTATGTGTGTGTGTGTGTGTGAGTGATGTGCAAGTATTTTTTCCCTATGACCTATGAAAGTACCTGGCAGGCTCTGGTTTTAGCTTGAGCACTAGTCAACAAATATAATTTAAAGGAATTAAGTTTGGTTTTTGTTTGAGCACTTGTCAATAAATTTTATTTAAAGGAATTTTGTTGGATTTTAGTTTGAGCACTAGTCAAGAATGCTGTGTGAGCACTAGTCAAGAATGTTTCTTAAATGGCGCATGCTGAGCTGTATCAGCTCCAATGTGTGACGCTTCCTCCTGTCTCAAATAAATGCACACACTAGACACACGCACATGCACACACACACACACACACACACTAGACACCCCCCAACAACTCTGGCCTCATAAGCACAAAGCACACACACACACAACACACATACACACACGCAAGCACACACTCAAAACACGCACATACGCACAGGTACACGCCATCGTCTTGTGGTTTGACACCACATTCTCTGTGGCCCGCTGCTCGGAGGCAGAGGTCCTGCTGTCCACTTCCCCCTTTGCCCCCACCACGCACTGGGCTCAAACAGTGCTGCCCTTGCAGCATCCAGTGACCCTCAGGTCCACAGGTGGGTAATCATTCATGCATGCTTGCCCGACAAACGTCACACTCCCACCACGCACTGGACTGAAACAGTGCTGCCCTTGCAGCATGCATTGACTCGCAAGGGGACAGGCTTGCGTGCTTGCTGGACAACCCTCAAGAAATGCGCCTGCGTGTTTTCCGTAGTGTGCCTCGTGCTCCCCTCACCCGCTTCTGGAAGGAAGAGCTTGCGGCGTTAAGACCACGCGCACGCACACACACACACAATGTGCTTGCCAGGCAAACCTTCAGCGTGCCTCCCGTAGTGTGCCTTGTGCTCCCCTGTACATGCTCCTGGAAGGAACAGCTTGCAGTGTGCTTGCTGGCCTGTGTCTGTGCACTCGTTATATAGCTACAGCCAGCACTGTTGCCATATAACTACACTGTTGCCTTATAGCTACAGCCAGCACTGTTGCCACATAACTACACAGTTGCCATATAGCTATAGCCAGCACTGTTGCCATATAGCCAGCACTGTTGCCAAATAGCTACACTGTTGCCATATAGCTGTAGCCAGCACTGTTGCCATATAGCCAGCACTGTTGCCATATAGCTACACTGTTGCCTTATAGCTATAGCCAGCACTGTTGCCATATAGCTACACTGTTGCCTTATAACTAGACAGTTGCCTTATAGCTATAGCCAGCACTGTTGCAGCACTTGGTTCTGCCTCGTTGGGGATGGGGGGAAGGGTAGCTTAGCGTTTAAAGTCGCAAGTTTGTTTCTGGATAGGGTTGCCAGGACCGGGTGCACGCACACATACTGTGTATGGCTGTATGCATGAAAAACTCCCTTTTCACAGCATCGAATATACTGTATATTATATACACGGTATATAATGATTACACGCTGACACATATGTAAATTTACATATATGGAAAACTCCCTTCTCACAGCATCGAATATACACGGTATATAATGTTAACACACGCTGACACATTCATGGAAAATTCACGTATAAGGAAAACTCCCTTCTCACAGCATCGAATATACACGGTATATAATGTTAGCACACGCTGACACATACATGGAAAACTCACGTATATGAAAAACTCCCTTCTCACAGCATCGAATATACACGGTATATAATGTTAACACACGCTGACACAAACATGGAAAACTCACGTATATGGAAAACTCCCTTCTCACAGCATCGAATATACACAGTATATAATGTTAACACACGCTGACACATACATGGAAAATTCACGTATAAGGAAAACTCCCTTCTCACAGCATCGAATATACACGGTATATAATGTTAACACACGCTGACACAAACATGGAAAACTCACGTATATGGAAAACTCCCTTCTCACAGCATCGAATATACACGGTATATAATGTTAACACACGCTGACACATATATGTGTGGCTTTGGCTGAACCTTCTTGTGGAAAAGCATGTCTGACTCGATGCTGCTGAAAAGGAATTTGCTGGTACTGAGTTCACGGCTGGATTCCTTGGACACACGTCCAATTGCCTGCTAATATTTCAATTTAGTTGTGGGTTTTTGCCTGCTTGCCAAACATGCACACGCACACACGTACACACACACACGTGCTCCTCCTTGTAAACCGGCCACAGGCGCAGTTACACCAGCAGGCCAAATTCAAGACATGCAATGGGCGCGTGAAATCCGAGGCCGTATCAGTATGGCGCGCAATGCGGCCAAGCACCGCAGCTTGGACATATCCTTGGAATACAAGGCAGAGCTTGCCAACAGCATGGCCGTGCAGGGCACTACTGTGTATGCTATGAGCGTGAAGGAGTGAAAGCAGGGATTTTCATGTATGTTCAAAGGAACTGTCCAAACATGTTTAAAGGAACTGTCCAAACATGTTCAAAGGAACTGTCCAGACATTAGTGCAAGACAGGCTAGATCCTTTGCCTTGATCAGCATGTTTTGCAGTACACCTTTTTTGCCTTGATCAGCATGTTGCAGTACACATTTTTTGCTCTTGAGAGGACGACTTCTAACATTCCCAGATTCCCTCTTTATTTATGAGCTTTTTGTTGTGGAGTTTCACAGTATTCGGTACCGATATGCCTTTTTTTCCTCAATTAATGTGGGGAGCAATTCTCGCTGCCTGCACAGGTTCTCCTCTTTTTTTTTCCTGAGCTTATGGATGTTCCTTGGTGACCTTCCTAAGATGCCAATAGCCGTGTGGCTTTAATCAGACTTCGCATTCTTTGCTTTGAGACAGCAAATTGGAATTCCACCTCTTCCCCTACTTGTGACTTGCGTGATGCTCATCATGAATGATGTCCAGGATGAAAAAACATGTTTTCTACCACTGCTTTCTTTAGGGGGAGTTGTGTTGGAGCCTGTTTTGGCGCACCAGTCATTGCTATGGCTTAGATTGCTCTTATCCTGGCTGGCTCCTAGCTTCTCTTGCCTTCGTGTCTGGTTGCTCTTTTGGTAGTGTAGGTATCCAGGCCTTAGCTTTTTTAGTTTGACCTTGGTTTTGCGCTGCCCTCGCGATCATCGCGAACGAGACGCTGGCGTATTTCATGGGGAGGACGTGGCTATTCTTGACCGAGGTCGTGGGCATTCACCCCAAACGGATAAAATCCAGACAGCACGCCGCCGACGAGATGACGCATTATCCTGTGGTTTCTTTGGATCCTTTTTTTTCCGCCTGCACCACTTCGGGGACCTCCAGGTTTCCCCCCTTGCCTCCTTTTTCCATCCAACCGGCCGCTCTCGCTGCCTTTTTCTCTCAAGATTTACAAAGAAAGATTTTCAGCCAAGAAGTGCAACTGCTAGCCCTTTTCTTTCAATTTTCCTTCTTTATTCAGCGGAGTAAAGAGTACCCACTGCACACACCGCCCTCAAAGTATTTATATCTATGGAAAGTCTGTATTTTCCTTTATTTCACAGGGTGTGTCTGCGTGTTTACACCAGGAAAAAACATCAACTTGTGACAATGCTGACATGCTGACATGGCTGCAGTTGAACACACGGTCCAATGATTGCTGGTCAGCCTTTTTATTCTGCCATGGATGGTCTAACACAATCCTATATCTTCAGACAGAAGCTGCAAATGTGTGAATCTATTATTCTCAGCCGTTTTGTTGTAGATCTCAGGGAGAGACACTTTCAGTACTGGACACCTTATTCTGACATGCATCCGAGAAAACAAAACAGCAAACGCTCTACTTATCACCAATGGTGTGCTTTTCCTACAAAAAAGGCTATGGTCACTCATTCGCCTTACATCCTCCCCAAATACATGTTTCTCAACCTGTCGCGTGTTGTCATTTGCAGTACAGCTCATTTCAGTCTTTGTGTTTACACCCTACGTTTTGAGACAGCGACATGGATCAATCCGCTTGCGTGCGCATACTTTGAAAGTTGAGGCAGCAGCGTGGCTTATAATGGGGCTCATGTATGTGACCAATGTCCTGGTGAAGGTGAGCATGATCAGAACGAGGTGCATGCTCTTTTATTTTGCCAAGATCATCGAGTTTGTGAGCTGAGGAAACATTCTTCCTTTCTGTTTACACCTTTTTTTGAGGACTTATCAGCAGCCCGACCCTTTTTGATGCAACAGGTCAACAACCAACTTGTTCATGGTTTCCTTTCTCAGCAGAACAATAAACTTCTTCTTTTTCTTTCTAACTAAGCTTATGGATTTAAGAACACCAATCTTGTATTTAAGAGCATCAATAATTTAACATCAATCCTGAATTCAAGAACATCAATCCTGCTACAAACACTTTCTAGACCTCATTACGCTTGCTGCTGATGTCACTGGTATGACAGCAAGAGAAATATCGCGCAGAATGCAGCTGGGCCTTCCCATGGTCCCTCGGAATGACGCAACGTGCCGTGATTACAAAAGACGTATCAGGCGGGACAAAAAACACAACCAACCTTTTGCTGAGCTGCAACAACAACAATTACTGCCTGGCAGAAAATTTGGAAAAAGAGAAGGCAGATGAGATGGTCGGACTCATTGACGCTCGCAGCCCAGAGGTGTACAAACTGATGACTGCGAACAAACGGTCTGACATTTCTCCAATTTCTGCTGAGTCACGGACTGAGCACCTTCAATCACAATTGTGCAAACACAAGAGAGCGTTCCTGACGTGCTACCTGGACGATCCAACATACCTACACGGAATCAGTTACTTAGTGACCAGTTACGATCTGGACAAGTTTCTCCTTCTGACATTGCAGTTCCACCCTGGTGGCAGGTACAGGAGCATGAACACTACCTTTCAAGTAAGAGACACACAGAAAACGTTCTGCTTCCCCTTCTTACTGACTTGTTCCATCTGTTCCTGTCAGACGGTGTCACCCCACATCTCTGGAACAAAGTCAAAATTACGCCTCTACACAAAAAAGGTCCAACTACGTCCCCCAAAAATTATCGTTTGCTGGCTATCAATGGTTGTGTCTATAGACTTTTTCCAAACGTGGTCAGGGACTTGTTGACGGACTGGGCTCTTGCTGAACATCAAATAACACTCTCAATTTGATTTTTGGCCCACAAGGAACACAAACTAACCCCTCTTTATGAAAAGGTATACACAGCGTTCCTGAACCTCTTTGCTGCCTACGACAGTGTCCAAGAGAGAAGCTATGTAGACACTTGCAAAAAATAAAGACTATTTGAGAGATATCAATCAAACCATGTACACAGGATATACCTTCTCATTGATGGCGACAATTTCTGAGGAGGTTTCGCCCAACAGAGGCTTAAAACAGGGCTGCCCTCTGAGTCTCCTTCTGTACTCCCTTTATAACAATGGCATAGACAGATTTTTAAACTGTACAGAGAGATGCTGCCACTGCCCTGGATTCAATTAAAATTTCTCACTGTGATTATGCTGATGACATTGCTCTCACTTCAAACACGGCTGAAAATCTGCAACTCCAACTGAATAAATTCTATGACTATACACGTTTCAAAGGGCTCAAGCCCAACACTGACAAAACTAAGTAATTGTCTTCTTTAGCAGGGGTAACTCTGCGATTCCCACCTTCTCGTACGATGGCACACCTCTGGAACTTGTCACTGAAATAAAATACCTTGGAATCACTCTTACTCGCTCGTGATAGAAGCATGCTCACAGCTGCTAAGTAGATGGCAGACAACTTCAGGTCTGCCATTGCCAGAGTTTACAGAATTGGTGACAGCAAGGGTATCAAGCTATGGCTTTTCTAGGTCTTTGCTTTGACAGCTGGTCTCGTAAACGGTTGTCAAGTATGGGCCACTTCTTCTCTGACATATGATTCCTCAAAAATCACCCCCACACATGTCCTTCATCTTGGCTTCCTGAAAAGACTCCTGGGTGTCAAGAAAAGCACTGATACTCACTGCGAGCTCCGCAAAACAGGTCAGATGCCCATTGTTTTCTATTGGTTCAGATGCATCTTACGATTCTGGAACAGTTTGCTCTCTTCAAACAATCCCCTTTTTGAAAAAGTTGTGCAGGCTAACCTTCTTATTGCAAATAGAAGCGATACTGGAATTACCAGGTTCTGCACGCACTCCAAGATTTCCCTACAGCTCAACAATTTTTGAATGCCACACGATCTAGAGAAGCTATCAATATAAAACAGTTCAAGCTCACTTTGCGGGAACGTATCATTGGGAGCTGGAGAGAGCTTGACAATTTGACACCACATGATAATCACCATTCCAGCAGAATTACGAGGACTTATCACACACATTTTGGTGAACCTTTGGGGATTGCTCCTGGCTGGTAGGATGACAGAAAAAGAAGTCACAAGCTTGTGTTACCTATCTACCTGGATTCGCTTGGATATTTCCAACGTTCTCAGCCGTGCACTTTCTTGCCTTCGCCTTTCTGGTCATAACTTTCTGATCCAAAGAATGCGTCATAACAGGAATAGAAGGCCTTATGAGCTTAGGATCTGTGACAAATGCGGCTGGCACTCTGTTTAGGATGAGGAACACAATTTGCTGGATTGTCTGCAAGAACATCTTGTTAGCAACTCCGCTGGTGAAAATGTTCCTGTTTTTGATGTTGGCGGTGCCACCCTTCATCACAAAGATTCTTTTAGGTATTTGGGCATGGTTTTCTACAGGACCTTGAACATGGCTAAGTCTGCTGAACA
>Ga0307968_1003238_pt1 | contig 13547 bp, 10 predicted proteins | sample OrgLakmetagen650_FD_201834 | JGI IMG/M metagenome (GOLD analysis project Ga0307968, IMG submission 201834) | Saline water microbial communities from Organic Lake, Antarctica - #650 | ecosystem: Environmental > Aquatic > Non-marine Saline and Alkaline > Saline | place: Antarctica: Organic Lake... | reverse complement strand
TGTGCAGGGCACTGTCTACTTGTGGGCAGAGGGGGCAAGTTTGACTTGTTGAGAGTTTGAACAATACCGCATGTTTTTGATTATATAGGGTGCCTGTTCTGTATTTCATAATGATACATTTGGTCTTTAAGAAAACATTGGATGATGTTAGGTAAGCATTGCTAGCGGCTCCATTGGCAGTACCGTCCTTTATGAGGGTCTGGTAGTACGCATGGTAGTGCGCTTCATTTTTGGCATTTCCCAGTTTATGGAGAAGATGCATATGTGCTTGAAGGGCGCCACGGTGGTTTGGTAGGTACCAAAGCCTTGGGGGAGGAGGATGGGCCATGTTTGTTGTATGGGTAAGATTATGAGTTTGCGTTTGGTTTTCTGTGTCTTCTTTTGTAAACAAGTGGATGTTGTAGAAGGGATTTCCCTCAGGACCTGCTATTCTGATGGAGGTGTCAGCGATGTCAGAGTAGGTGGTGGCTGACTTTTTAGCAAGGGGGTCAGCATGTTCATTACCGATAATACCGGCATGGGACTTTACTTTGAAGAAGTGGATGGGTGATGGTGATTGGCGGATTGCTTTAGCAATGGATTGAAGGACATCTTCTTGGATGTGGTGGCAATGGAGATTCGGGTGTGAGAGCTGCTTTTTGATTTGGTGCAGTGATGTAAGGCTGTCTGTGGCTATATGTGATGAGTAGCCGTGTATGACTGCAGCTGCTATAGCTGCTAGCTCTGCACGTGAGATGGTGTTGGTTATACCCACCATGCCTTTTGGGTTTACATAGTGGGAAACATTTAAGAGGGTGTGGTATACGCCTGATCCGGGTGTCTTGCCCTACATCATTCTTTTGGAGGCTGCCATCAGTGTAGGTCCAATCCCGCCAATCTTTTACCTTAGAGCACCTATGTAGCCCCCTCCCTTAATCATGCTGGCTGTGTCATCACTACTAGCGGAGTCTTTTCCTTTTTTTTTTTTCCAAAGGCTATCCGTTGTTCAAGCCTGCTTATTAGTTGCATTTTCCACCTGTCATGCTATATCAGTGGCATGGATGAATCGTGTGAATTCCCTTGAGATCTATAATGTGAGCAACGGTTTACGGTTATTTGGTTGTTTGGCCAATTAATTGGTCCTCTCGTAACAAACTCGCTCTTTTCTCAGACTTGTCTGAGTCCATCTCCTCGGTGCGTTGCTTGAGCCGTCGCTTCCTTCTCGCGTGGAGAGGGAGGAGACCTAAAACACACCATGATTTGTCGTGACATGTTTTACTAATTCTCCATGATAGGGAGATTACACGCTCGCTCTTTTATCTTTACTCCAGACCTAGCTGTCATACATTTTGACACTTTGACTGATGGCATTCACCAAGTTGGTATTCACAAGCAACTCGTTTGGGGACCTTTTTGAACCAATTTGACATGTCCAGTGTTGCTTCTTTATTTGTGGCTGAGTGCCTAGCCCTTTTCTCGTTTTGTCTTCTTTTGTTTGTAGGCTTTTCCCAAGCTTCCGATCAGATGCCCCCAGAGGCATATATAGCGACGTAACCTCATCTTGCAAATCTTATCGACCCTTTAGACAAAGATGCCACGGTCTCAGGTGCCTCACTCTGACATCTCCAAAAATCGGAGTCTTCCCTGTCTTTTTCATGCACGCTAGCGCTATACAGCAAGGCGAACCTCGAGCAGTAAAAATTGGCCACTCACTTTACTCTCCTTACGTTCGAGCGCATAAATGTCTGACAGCGTTAAAACCGCTTGTGAAAATTGGCCACTCATTTTACTCTCCTTACGTTCGAGCACATACATGTCTGACAGCGCCAGAACCGCTTGTGACACATGCCTTTGCCTTCCTGTCCATCTATCCGACTAAACAGTCAGTGACAGGAATTTTTAGGTGAATGCTATGTCCTATTGCCACCACCCCAACATCAGCATGAAAATTCTTTTCCCGTATCGTCCATTTTGCTTTCACGGCGACATGAACCAGTTCAGTACAAAATTAATTGGGACGTTAAGCGGCGGGGGGAGGGCTGCGCGGATGCCAGCGGTTTTGGCACCCACTCTGCTCCAGATCTGTTTGAACGTGCACATGAGGAGGGAGAGAAGGGAGTGAGAATCATATCATATGAGAGTACAACCATATCATATGAGAGTACAAATTTAGCTGCACGTGCACATGAGGAGGGAGAGAAGGGAGTGAGATTCATATCATATGAGAGTACAACAAGTTTAGCGACACGTGCTCATTTGTGTCAGCTTTTCAGCCTATGAGCCTACAGCGAACGGGCCGAAAGTGATAAGGCCTGTCAGCTCCCTCCAAGAATGAGGATGTGACTATAAGAGTTGTTTAGAAGGCTGCATTAAACGAGCCTGTCAAAAAAGAGCCTGCTCTGAGAGCTTACACTGTGTGCGCAAGGAAAAATTTGAGAAATAATAGGTGGGCTTTTGAGGCTGTATTTGTAGGGTTGGCCAACACCATATATATACGGTGTATATACAGTATTTTTGGCTGGGAAATCACCAAATATACGGTCATATACGGTGTATATATACGGTCCTGGCCAACCCTATGTATTTGACGTAAGCAAAAGTGACCTGCAGCTGTATAGCATGTCGGAGCGATGTGAGGTTAAAACAAGGGTAGGTTATACCAGGGGCAGGTTAAAACAGGGGCAAATTAAAACAAGGGTAAGTTAAAACGTTAAAACAAGGGTAGGTAAGGAGCAAGGAAAGAAGCCACTAAGTATGCCCCTTTTTGGGCCTCCTTAGACTCCCTCTGAATAATGCAAAGATGATAATGGGCGTTCGTTTGTGCCTTTATCACTTTATTATTGCCTGCCTGCAAGCCCAATGAGACAACTGCGATGCTATCACTAATCTGCCATAAACCATAAACAATGTGTTTGTACCCAATGCCAAATGCGTAGAGTTGGCCAGAACTGAATACGCTGTTTGTTTAGGAGCGTACGTGTACGGCGAATTCCCTGCAATACATAAGAATATTAACTTTTTGTGAATGCATACATAAGTGCACGGCCAACCCTACAAACACGGTCTTAGGCAGTGTTGACCTGCTTGAGCTGAATTGCATCTTTGCTGACGATAGTCTGCATCTCCAGCACGCGTGTGGTGCATGCACAAACAGTACAGCAGAACCATGCATCTCCAGCATGCGTGTGGTGCATGCATAAACAGTAGGGCCAGAACCATGCATCTCCAGCATGCGTGTGGTGCATGCATTAACAGTAGGGCCAGAACCATGCGTCTCCAGCATGCGTGTGGTGCATGCATACACAGTAGGGCAGAACCATGCATCTCCAGAACGTGTGTGGTGCATGCATTAACAGTAGGGCCAGAACCATTCACGCACAAATTAGGTCCTGCTTTTTTGGGCAGGGGAAGGGCAAAGCAGACCGCCATGTGTGCAGTGTTTATGCATGATGTGTGCAGTATTTATGCATGATGTGTGCAGTGTTTATGCATGATGTGTGCAGTGTTTATGCATGATGTGTGCAGTGTTTATGCATGATGTGTGCAGTGTTTATGCATGATGTGTGCAGTGTTTATGTATGATGTGTGCAGTGTTTATGTATGATGTGTGCAGTGTTTATGTATGATGTGTGCAGTGTTTATGCATGATGTGTGCAGTGTTTATGCATGATGTGTGCAGCGTTTCTTCTGTATGATGTGTGCAGTGTTTATGTATGATGTGTGCAGTATTTATGTATGATATGTGCAGTGTTTATGCATGATGTGTGCAGCGTTTCTTCTGTATGATGTGTGCAGTGTTTATGTATGATGTGTGCAGCGTTTATGTATGATGTGTGCAGTGTTTATGCATGATGTGTGCAGTGTTTATGTATGATGTGTGCAGCGTTTATATATGATGTGTGCAGTGTTTATGTATGATGTATGATGTGTGCAGTGTTTATGTATGATATGTGCAGTGTTTATGTATGATGTATGATGTGTGCAATTTTTATGTATGATATGTGCAGTGTTTATGTATGATGTGTGCAGTGTTTATGTATGATATGTGCAGTGTTTCCTCTGTATGATATGTGCAGTTTTTACGTATGACTCTGGCCAAACCTAAGCGGGGGGGACAGCAGTGTGCTTGGGACATCACCTGCTGCTACAAATTATTCCTTGCTGACGATATACTTTTGCCAACGTTTGTGTGTGTGTGTGTGTGTGTGTGTGTGCGTATGTGTGTGTGTATGTGTGTGTGTGTGTATGTGTGTGTGTATGTGTGTGTGTGTGTGTTTCCAGCAAAGTATCAAATTGCGCACTTCATGTCTCACATAAATATGCGGCGTTGTTAGGGTTGGCCAGAGCCGTATATCTGCACCGTATATGACCGTATGTATGGCAATTCTTTTGCTAAAATACCGTATGTACACCGGCTCTAACCCATAAGTGTATAGTTCTGGCCAGCTCTAGGTGTTGTCAAACCTAGGGTGTGTGTTTGTGTGTGTGTGTGTGCGCGTGTGTGTGTGTGTTGTCAGAGCGTCACCTGCTTGTGATGCACCGATGCCTCGCTGACGTGGTACCGCATCTTGAGCAGGTTCCAAAAAGCGAATGTGAGGAGCAGGTTGCGTCGGGGTCTGCAGAAAGCAGAGGCACGATTGAAACATGATGTTCTCTGTCAGAAATTCTAACAGACTTAAGGGGGAGTGCCGACAGGGACAGGCCCAGGTGTTCAATGAAAGGAGGCAAGGTGTGGTGTTTTTCTGCTTGAGATGCTGGAACAATACTGGGCAAGGGCCTCTGCAAAGAGGGCAGATTCAGTGAGTGGGCGGCATCAGGGCCTGCAGAGGGGAAAAAAGAAACGACAAGTATGTGCGTGTATATGTGTGTACGCACGTGTGTTCGATTCGTAGAAACTGCACACTCAGACTCAAGCTCCTGCGAACGGGTTACGGGCATCAGTAGGGTTGGCCAGACCCATGTATATACACCGTATATGATCGAAGATATTTGGTGATTTCCCTGCCAAATACACCGTATATACACCGTATATGCATGTATGCTGGTATATGGTTTTTATCAACCTTAGGCATCGGTATTGGCTGGGTGCAAGTTCTACGAAGAAACGTCAGCATGGACCACACCCCCTTTTTTAAAGGGATGCTAGACATACAATTGCTGCTTACAATGCGTTAGGGGTGGGTCCCTGAGTTTTTGGTCCAAAATACAATGTGTAAGGGATGGGTCCCTGAGTTTTAAGTCCAAAAATGAGGTCCAAACATCATCACATCGCACTGGACCTTATTCATAGAGCGTAGGGTTGGCCATAGCCTCAAGCGTGCAGACAGCGTGTACAAATGTATTCAAGTGTGCGTGCCTAATACCATCTACTCAAGTGTGTGTGCCTAATACCATCTACTCAAGTGTGCGTGCCTAATACCATCTACTCAAGTGTGCGTGCCATAATACCATCTACTCGATTTGTGCACACAGCGTGTACACATGTATTCAAGTGTGCGTGCCATAATACCATCTACTCGATTTGTGCACACAGCGTGTACACATGTATTCAAGTGTGTGTGCCATAATACCATCTACTCAAGTGTGCGTGCCTTATACCATCTACTCAAGTGTGCGTGCCTAATACCATCTACTCAAGTGTGCGTGCCTAATACCATCTACTCAATTCGTGTATGCTTCTGCCCAACATCAATGAAGCGCCAGGCGTCAGAATGGTAGATGCCATGTCAGGCTGTTTTGAGAGGAAATTCAAATTCTAACGACCACTCTGCTCCGATTCATTCAGTCTCTGGTGGGGAAACTCACTCGTTTTTACGAACACTCACACACGAAGAAGTCAACGCAAGCTTTTGATGCTCAGATGACAACCCACTACGGCTGTCAGCTGTTATTACACTAACGTGAAGCATCTCACACTGATGACTGTTCACACATGCAAAAAACACTGCTGATATTTCACACTCACGTGAAGCATCTTTCACCAATGACTGTTTTCACACTCGCAAAAAACATCACTGCTGATTTTCACACACTCACGTGAAGCATCTTTCACCGATGACTGTTTTCACACATGCAAAAAAACACTGCTGATTTTCATACACTCACGTGAAGCATCTTTCACCGATGACTGTTTTCACACGCAAAAAACATCACTGCTGATTTTCATACACTCACGTGAAGCATCTTTCACCGATGACTGTTTTCACACTCGCAAAAAACATCACTGCTGATTTTCATACACTCACGTGAAGCATCTTTCACCGATGACTGTTTTCACACTCGCAAAAAACATCACTGCTGATTTTCATACACTCACGTGAAGCATCTTCCACCGATGACTGTTTTCACACTCGCAAACAACATCACTGCTGATTTTCATACACTCACGTGAGGCAGCTTCCGACAAGGAACACGCCCACCAGCAGCTCAGATACAGCAGACCACATGTTCGCTTGCGCCTCCCGCTTCTTCAAAGCATTGTGCAGTGGCTGTCCGTAACGCTGCCACAGCTTGTTCTGACTGTGTGTGTGTGTGAGTGTGTGTGTGTGATTCTGCATTGCTGCTGCTACAGCCTGCTCTGACTGTGTGCAAGAGGGAGAAAAAGAGCAAGACAGAAAACTAGACCGACTGCTTGTAGAGCTCCAGTTGGATATTTCCTCATGCTGCCACATCCCTTCCTGACTGGTGCATGGCATGGAGTACGTTGTTCAAGGCAAGGGGGTGGATAGTGAGAAAGATAGGAGGCAGGATCAAAACAAAAGGGACACAATGAGATTTAAGAGAAAATGTACAGGCTAAGGGAGAAGTTGTACAGGCAAAGGGAGAAACTGTACAGGCAAAGGGAGAAACTGTGCAGGCAAAGGGAGAAATTGTACAGGGAAGGGGAGATATTGTACAAGCAAAGGGAGAAACTGAACAGACAAAGGGAGAAACTGTACAGGCAAAGGGAGAAACTGTACAGTGAAAGGGAGATATTGTACAGGGAAAGGGAGAAATTGTACAGGCAAAGGGAGAAATTGTGCAGGCAAAGGGAGAAACTGTACAGGCAAAGGGAGAAATTGTACAGGCAAAGGGAGAAATTGTACAGGCAAAGGGAGAAATTGTGCAGGCAAAGGGATAAACTGTACAGGCAAAGGGAGAAATTGTACAGGCAAAGGGAGAAACTGTGCAGGCAAAGGGAGAAACTGTGCAGGCAAAGAGAGAAACTGCACAAGCAAAGGGAGAAATCGTACAGGCAAAATTAGTTAAGAAAAATGGTACAGGCAAAAAGAGTTAAGAGAAACGGTACAGGAAAAAGGATCGTACAGTGGGTAGGGAAGAACAGTGTGTGTGTGTGTGTGTGTGTGTGTGTGTGTGTGTGTGTGTGTGTGTGTGTGTGTGTGTGTGTGTGTGTGTGTGTGAAGGCACGGGGACTGCAGAGAGAGTAGAGAGGAATGGTGCAGGCAGAGAGATCACGCAGAGGAACTGTGCATAAGGTGGGGAGCAATGATCAAGGCAGAGAGATTACGCAGGCAGAGAGATCATGCAGGTAGAGAGATCACGCAGGCAGAGAGATCACGCAGAGGAACTGTGCATAAGGTGGGGAGCAATGATTAAGGCAGAGAGATCACGCAGGCAGAGAGATCACGCAGGTAGAGAGATCACGCAGGCAGAGAGATCACGCAGGCAGAGAGATCACGCAGAGGAACTGTGCATAGGGTGGGGAGCAATGATCAAGGCAGTGAGATCACGCAGGCAGAGAGATCACGCAGGCAGAGAGACCACGCAGGCAGAGAGATCACGCAGGCAGAGAGACCACGCAGGCAGAGAGATCACGCAGAGGAACTGTGCATAGGGTGGGGAGCAATGATCAAGGCAGAGAGATCACGCAGGCAGAGATATCACGAAGAGGAACTGTGCATAGGTTGGGGAGCAATGATCAAGGCAAAGGGATCGCAATGAGAGGAGGACGGTGAATGCATAGGGATTTCAAAGAAGGTCGAGGCAAAGTGATTGCAAAGAGAGGAGGACGGTGAATGCAGGGACTTCAAAGAAGGAAGAGCTTTGCAATCCAAACTGAACTAAAGAAGGACAAACGGTCAAGGCACAGGGACTGCATTATAAAGAAAAGAGAAGAATGACCACGGTAGAGTGGCTTGTTAAAAAACGCTGAGGCTGGGAGGCTGTGAAGGCACAGACAGGGACCACATTATAGAAAGAAGAGAGGAAAGATCACGGCAGAGTGGCTTGCAAAAAAACGCTGAGGCTGCGAGGCTGTGAAGGCACAGACAGGGACCACAATATAGAAAGAAGAGAGGAAAGATCACGGCAGAGTGGCTTGCAAAAAAAAGCTGAGGCTGGGAGGCTGTGAAGGCATAGATAGGGACTGCAATATAGAAAGAAGAGAGGAATGACCACGGCAGAGTGGCTTGTTAAAAAACGCTGAGGCTGGGAGGCTGTGAAGGCATAGATAGGGACTGCAATATAGAAAGAGGAGAGGAATGACCACGGCAGAGTGGCTTGTTAAAAAACGCTGAGGCTGGGAGGCTGTGAAGGCATAGATAGGGACTGCAATATAGAAAGAAGAGAGGAATGACCACGGCAGAGTGGCTTGCAAAAAAATGCTGAGGCTGCGAGGCTGTGAAGGCACAGACAGGGACTGCAATATAGAGAGTAGAGAGGAAAGATCACGGCAGAAGGGCTTGCAAAGAAAGCTGAGGTTGGTAGGAACGGAGGGGGTGCACATAGAAACGGGAAGACTGCAAAGAGAACGAGAGGACTGCAAAGAGAACGAGAGGACTGCAAAGAGAACGAGAGGACTGCAAAGAGAGTAGAGAGGAATGGAGTAGAGAGGGGCTTGCAAAGAAAGCCGAGGCTGGGAGGAACGGAGGGGGTGCGCGCATAGGAACGAGAGGACTGCAAAGAGAACGAGAGGACTGCAAAGAGAACGAGAGGACTGCAAAGAGAACGAGAGGACTGCAAAGAGAGGAGAGAGGAATGGAGTAGAGAGGGGCTTGCAAAGAAAGCCGAGGCTGGGAGGAACGGAGGGGGTGCGCACATGGGAACGAGAGGACTGCAAAGAGAACGAGAGGACTGCAAAGAGAGTAAAGAGGAATGGAGTAGAGAGGGGCTTGCAAAGAAAGCCGAGGCTGGGAGGAACGGAGGGGGTGCGCACATGGGAATGAGAGGACTGCAAAGAGAACGAGAGAACTGCAAAGAGAGTAGAGAGGAATGGAGTAGAGAACGAGAGGACTGCAAAGGGAACGGAAGGACTGCAAAGAGAGTAGAGAGGAATGGAGAGTGGAGTAGAGAGGGGCTTGCAAAGAAAGCCGAGGCTGGGAGGAACGAAGGGGGTGCGCACGTGGGAACGAGAGGACTGCAAAGAGAACGAGAGGACTGCAAAGGGAACGGAAGGACTGCAAAGAGAGTAGAGAGGAATGGAGTAGAGAGGGGCTTGCAAAGAAAGCCGAGGCTGGGAGGTACGGAGGGAGTGCGCGCATGGGAACGAGAGGCATGGCACCTGCATGGTACTTGCAGGCAACATTCGTCGCATTGTGTGTCCTGTGCCCGCATGACCTGGCAAAGAAGAGTGACTGAAAAGGCAGGTCTTATTTCAGTTTATGAACTCTCACGTGGTCCTTTTTGAACCATCTGCGTGACCTGTTGTGAGCAAATGAGGCAGCAGAACATCACGTGGTAGAAAGGGTTGGCCAGAACAATGTTTATATGCGGCATACACATGCTAGCCAATGATGAGCTCAACTTTCGAACCCTGTGGTTCTATCTAGAACCTCTGCGTGATTTGTCATGAGCAAAAGAGGCAGCAGAAAATTACGTGGTAGATAGGGTCGGCCAGAACCACATACATATACGATGTATACAGTGTACTGTATTGTATTGGTGTATACAGTGTACTTTATTGTACTGTACTGTTGTACATACGGTATTTCGTCTGGAAAAACAACAAATGTACGGTCATATACGGTGTGTATACACGGCACTGGCCAACCCTAGTGATAGCCAATGACCCCAAAGGAGACAGACAACATTACAGGAGCTGACACCAGCAATTCTATGTTACACAACTGGTATTATACACAACTGGTGACAACACCAACTGGTCTATTATACACAATGGTTATTATACACAACTGGTCTATTATACACAACACACTGGTTATTATACACAACTGGTCTATTATACACAACTGGTGACAACACCATAATCAATCATCCATGGGAACGGAGACGTGGCTGTCAGACAGTGAAGAACTCACACTACCAGGCCTGATCCCGCGACCCCAAGAGCCTGGCCTGACCATGGACCACTAGGCTTTCAGGGCAGCTACCCAATCAATCGTTTACTTTGATCTTATGTAAAAGGACAGCGTAGAACTCACGCTACCAAGCAGAATCAGGCCCGCGACCCCGAAGAGTCTGGCCTGACCATGGACCACTAGGCTTTCAGGGCAGCTACCCAATCAATCGTTTACTTTGATCTTATGTAAAAGGACAGCGTAGAACTCACGCTACCAAGCAGAATCAGGCCCGCGACCCCGAAGAATCTGGCCTGACCATGGACCACTAGGCTTTCAGGGCAGCTACCTAACAAAGCTAACAGAAATGAGTAGGGTTGGCCAAAACCGTATATATACACCGTACATGACCGTGTATTTGGTGATTTCCCTGCCAAAAATACCGTATATACACCATATATATATGGTTCTGGCCAACCCTAGAAATGAGCAGTGCGCGCCTCTAATTTGTGGCCAAGAAGGTGGTCACCCCGAAGAGGGCGGACACCGTCAGTGGGAGCAACACCCCAACACAAACTCGACAACACAGAACAGGCACGGTACAAACAGATAAGAACACGCGCGCACCTATAATTTGTTGCCAAGAAGGCAATCACCCCAAAGAGGGCGGACACTGTCAGTGGGGGCAACACCACAACACAAATTCGACAACACAGAACAGGCACGGTACAAACAGACAAGAACACACGCGCACCAATAATTTGTGGCCAAGAAGGCAATCACCCCAAAGAGGGCGGACACTGTCGTGGGAGCAACACCACAGCACAAATTCGACAACACAGAACGGGCGCGGTACAAACAGATAAGAACACGCGCGCACCTATAATTTGTGGCCAAGAAGGCAATCACCCTGAAGAGGGCGGACACCGTCAGTGGGACCAACACCCCAACACAAACTCGACAACACAGAATGGGCACGGTACAAACAGATAAGAACACGCGCGCACCTATAACTTGTGGCCAAGAAGGCAATCACCCCGTAGAGGGCGGACACCGTCAGTGGGACCAAGACCAAGGACAAGGGTGCGTGGGCCATGAATGAGAAGCTAATCACTAGGATGTAGAAGTCGTTGGTAGGCAGGATACGGACGATGTAGAGCTGCAGGGACTCCAGAAGAGGCCTGTGTGTGAGTGTGTGTGTAATTTGTATGTGTGTATGTGCATGGGTGCATGCGTGTGTGTGCGTGTGCGCATGTGCATTTGTGTGTGCAAGTGTGTGCGTGTGTGTGTGTGTGTGTGTGTGTGCATGTGTGTGTATCACTGGTGTGTGGATTGTTTGAGCTGCACATTACTTGCGCAGCAAGCAGCAAGCCTGTGATGATGCACAGACGTGAATATGACGACCGCGTGCTCTGTGCTCCTCTTGACCAGCACGGCAAGTAAGAGCAACGACAAAACGTTCCTTGAAGGGCATATGCACACGTACCCACCTTACACACAGCACTTTTTAGGCGGGCGATGTTAATGTTAAGGTTCACGGCCTGTACGTTGTTAATACACACACACACACAACTGACATCGTATCTCTGCTGCTGTCCAGTCTCGTTGGCAGGCATTTGAAATTGCTTGCCTGCCTTGAGGGCTTACAGCTTCCTGACAACTTCTTAGCCTTGGTATGCGAGGTACAGCTGACAGCTCAGTTGTTGGCTTCAGCACCGCTCGTTTCAGCAGGCTCGCTATGGCTGCGATCCAGACACTCAAATAAATACTTTCCATGGCGCAGGAGCAGCACATACTTGAAGGCAGGCCTGCCATGGCATAGGAACAGCTTGTAGCCCTGGCCTACTAGCGACAGCTGCATCAGGTGACGATAGGAGCAGCTTCCTATCCTGGCTCACTGCTCACAACAGCTGGGACCGCTGTTGCTGAGCTTTGGTGCCACGCACCATGACACATTTTTAGGGTTGGTCAGAACCATACATATACAGTCTGTATACAGTATTTTTGGCAGGGAAATCACCAAATATAGGGTCATATTGCACATCGTAATGTATATATATACGGTTCTGGCCAACCCTACAAATTCGCCAAGACAGCTCTGCTGTTGGCCTTGGCACGCCACACAAGAGCAACACGTACCGCTGGTAAGCTTTTGTGCAACCCCAACTTACTCACTTGAAGGAAGGCCGGCCGTGGCGTAGGAATAGCTTGTAGCCCTGGCCTACTAGCGACAGCTGCATGAGGAGACGATAAGAGCGGCGCGACCAAGAAAAGGGAGTCAGCGGCAGCATGTGCACCAGGGCTAGCACCAGGACCTGTATGTGTGTTTGGGTGTGTTTGCGTGTGTTTGCGTGTGTGCATGTGTGTGTGTGCATGTGTGTGTGTGCATGTGTGTGTGTGTGCTTGTGTGTATGAATAAGTATAAATGATGTGTGTGTTTGCTTTAGCAGAGGAAAACAGCTCGCACACCAGCACATAAAACACAAACTAACGCACACCACTCACAGCAAGGTGGTAGAGGAACACACGGCTCTGAGAAGCTGGGCTTCTTGACGCAGGAGGGGGGCCAGAGGAAGAAGAGCCTCCACCACTAGCGGTGGAGGAAGAAAAGGGAGGGGGGCGTGTGCTGCCTTGCTGCTGGCTGCCGCTGAAGAAGGTGCTAGAGCGAGAAGGGCCTGAGCTTGCGGGCCGGGCTTCTTTGGCCCATGCCAGGTCAAAGTTGGGGTCTATGTGGACCTGTGTGTGTATGTGTGCGTGCGTGCGTGCACGTGTGTATGTGTATGTGCATGTGTGTGTATGTGTGCGTGTGTGTGTTAGTGTGTTCGTGCATGCTCAGTGAGCATTGCTCACACTTGTGCCCACCTTGTAGAACTTGGCACGGAGCTTCCTTTCAAAGTTAGGGTCCGGCACCTCAAACTTGGCAATAAAATCCTTGAAACGGCCATCAGCCTCAAAATTGAAATTGTGGAAGTCCTGCAAGCAATCCTGCTTGCCCATGCCTGTGTATTTTATGTGTGTTTATGTGTGTTTGTGTGTTTGTGTGTGCGTGCGTGTGTGTGCGTGTGTGAGCACGTGTGTGCGTGTGTGGGTGCGTGTACATGCATGTGTATGTGTGTGTTTGTGTGTGTGTGTGCGTGTGTGCGTGCGCGTGTGTGTGTGTGTGTGTGCATGTGCGTATGCATGATGTGCGTAGGCATGTGCATGTGCATATGCACGCGTGTGTGTGTGTGTGTGTGTGTGTGTGTGTGTGTGTGTGTGTGTGTGTGTGTGTGTGTGTGTGTGTGTGTGTGTGTGTGTGTGTGTGAGTGTGTGTGTGTGTGTGAGTGTGTGACG
>Ga0307968_1003236_pt1 | contig 13549 bp, 20 predicted proteins | sample OrgLakmetagen650_FD_201834 | JGI IMG/M metagenome (GOLD analysis project Ga0307968, IMG submission 201834) | Saline water microbial communities from Organic Lake, Antarctica - #650 | ecosystem: Environmental > Aquatic > Non-marine Saline and Alkaline > Saline | place: Antarctica: Organic Lake... | reverse complement strand
GTTTCAGTCTGCTTTCATCTTTAAACTGAATGGTTCCAGGCTTCTCACGTCCACACATTGCTCTCACATGCAAGCACACACACACACACACACACACACACTCACACACACACACACACATACACACACAAACACCCATGCACACACACACACACACAAGCGCACACACACACACGCGCACACACACATACCTATGTACACAAACACACATACACACAGGTGCCCCCCTATGAGCGCCCACACCTAGGCAGGGGCTCCCTCCAGTCAAGGCCTCTGGTGCCCATAGTTGACCCACAGGCACGTATGCGTACCTTTAGGCCATAGAGTGCGTGGCTGTGTGAGCGGGGAAGCACACGGTAGAGCACAACTGAAGAACTTTAGCTTTGAATTTATACAATCTATGATTGCACATTTGAACTGCTACCACACACGGCACCCTTTATTATAAATAAGGCTGCATCCACACTGGTAGCTTTCTTTATCAGCTCACCTACCTGACATCCAACAGTCACCCCATCATATCCTTAGTAGGATAGACTGCGCTATGTTCCTGACAAACACTTTGCTAACTGAGTCAAGTACGATTTGAAGGTTGCGCAGCAATATAATCAGAGTTTGGCTTGATAAATAAGAGATGAATTTTGCTCACGTCAGTCATTGCCTCACTTTGCATGGCCTCTATAACCTGAAATCGCAACAGGAAATTCTGAAATTGTTTGTGTTTAGCATTTTTAAACGAACTACAGGAGGTTCCGTCTCTGTACGGCAAAAGCCAAACCACAGGAGATTCTGGACTTATCTTGTGTTTAGCACAAACCTGAGGCATCCGTGACGCATGTAACCACGATAGGAAGCTCTAAACCCTTATCTCAGCATAACCCTGACTCATTGAAAACAAAACCACAGGAGGTCTTGGACTCCGTGTTCGGCACAAACCTGAGCGGCCGAGTGAACGGGAACATGCCAAGCTATTTACAGGGCTTGGGGAGGCTGCATGCAGGTAACTGGGTGGGGGTGGGGGTGTGCATGCTTGCTGCACAGATAATGTGTGATGTGTTGGCCGTAATCATTTATCTACGGTATTTTTGGCAGGGAAACCACCAAATATACAAATATACGGTCATATACGGCGTATATATAAATGGTTCTGGCCAACCCTAGTGATGTATGATGTGTTGGCCGTAGCCACATGTACCTGCTCATCGTACATTTCGTTATCTTTCTGCTAAGGTTACCATACATACCACACCGCCTACTTGTGTGTATGTATGTATGGATGGATGGATGGATGGATGTGTGGTTTTGGCCAACCCTTGTGTTTGGTATACAAATTGGAGATGGCTTTCAGCCAATTGGTTCTCTCACTGTTTTCTTGTGTGTGTGTGTGTGTGTGTGTGTGTGTGTGTGTGTGTGTGTGTGTGTGTGTGTGTGTGTGTGTGTGTGTGTGTGTGTGTGTGTGTGTTTGTGTGTGTGAAGCATAGCACAAGCTTCAACTGCCCTTTCAAAGCAGAAGGAGACTGCCGTCTTTAACCTTGCGTTGCCATTGTCAGGTGCTCTCAATTTTTTAGGAACCTCTTCCTTGCTCCCTTGTTTTTATTCACAGAGGGCCCAATTCTCTACAAACCTACCGTGGTGGACCAGCCCCCAGCAGACGTGTCTGCGCAGCTCCCCTTCATGCTATACCTCCCAGGTGCGTGCACATAGAAATTACGCCCCGTATTATATGATCAAGTGTGTGTGTGTGAAGGAACAGCAGCCGTTCTTCAGACATGTCTGCGCAGCTCCTTTTCATGCTATACCTTTCAAGTGCGTGCACAGTGAATTCACGCCCCGTATTATGTGATCAAATGTATGTGAAGGAAAATGCAGCTGTTTTTTAGACGTATCTGTGCAGCTCCCCTCCACGCTTCAACTATATGCACACCACTCAGTGAAGCTGCTCTGTTTGGTGTGTAACGCTTGAACTCCAAACAAGGTCCTCCATCTCAGTAATAAGTCCACCTCACAGCTCACAGCACAAGCAGATGAGGGCCATCCTGGTCCAATTTGATCTCACGCACAGCCTCTTAGGCACCACTCCCTGGCAGGTTGTGAGAGGTGCTGTGAAGTCTCTCTTGCTGCTACTGCTTCTGCTGCTGCTGCTGCTGCTGCTGATGATGATGATGGTGATTTAAATTGCTGCCCCTGTTGCTCCTCTCCTGGCTCATTGGCAAATTAATGATCTAGTTTGATCCTACAGAGTATGAACCCTGACGTCACCTTTTCTGACCAGGCAAGTGTTGAAGCGCACACACGCACACACACACACACACACGCACACAAACACACTCGCACACAGTCAAACAAAAACATACACGCACACACTCACGCACATGTATACGCATACGCACACATTCACACACACACACACACACACCACGTGCTCTCCCTAACCTGCCAGGCATTGACGGCACTGGCTTGGCAGCTTACCGTCAGTTTCCAAATCTTTCAAAGATGTTTGACCTGCACGCGATGTTCCTTCCCCCCACTGACCGCTCCAGCTTTGAGGACATCGTTACCACCATTCAGGTAAGCGGTGCTGCTTCGCGCACACAGGCAAGCAGCATGGACATGCACACACACGCACACACACATCCATCTGCAATGTGATAACTATTCTCGTGTGATCAGCAGTGATCCGCGTGAAACACACACATCAACTTGCAATGAGATATATATATATATATATATATATATATATATATATTTCAGGTTGTAACACACAAGCAAGCAGCATGGGCTCACATACATTTGGATTGCACGTCCCAGAGTCATAGACCCTGGATGGTAGTGGTCACCTAGGCAAGTAGGGTTGTCCAGAACCGTATATATGCACCGTATGTGACCGGTTATTTGGTGGTTTCCCTGCCAAAAATACCGCGTCTGGCCTACCCTTCTAATTATTTATTGACACGAGCAAATTTCTTGGTCCAGACGGTCGTTTGTTCTGACAGCACACAGACGGGCATAGTGCACGCACGCATGGGCTCACCGACATTTGAATGTGCAGTGTACAGCGCACAAAGGCAAGCTACGAGCACAGGGGCAGGCTTTTGTCCGCTTACGTCTCTTTGTCTGCCTACGTTGTCTACGTCTCTTTGTCTGCCTACGTTGTCTACGTCTCTTTGTCTGCCTATGTTGTCTACGTCTCTTTGTCTGCCTACGTTGTCTACGTCTCTTTGTCTGCCTACGTTGTCTACGTCTCTTTGTCTGCCTACGTTGTCCACGTCTGTTTGTCTGCCTACGTTGTCTTCTCTCTGTCTGCCTACGTTGTCTACGTCTCTACGTCTGCCTACTTCTCTTTGTCTGCCATGTCTCTTAATCGGTATGCAGTCGTAATAACCAAGGTAGGTAAGGTAGTTGCCATCAGCAGAGAGAGACGGGGCAGACAGGGCCACCCTTTGCATTAATAAGAGTACCTTAATGCAGCAATGCGTGCAGCTTGAGATCTATGGCTGATCTTAACCAATGTCCATGTAATGAACCAAATGCTGCAAACGCACGCACACATACATACACACACGCACGCACGCTCACACACACACACACACACACACACACACACACACACACACATAGCACACTATAAAGTAGAGGTGCCTACCTCAAAAAGCATGCTTGCTTGCCTTGCTGTCCGTGATTGTAATTTTCAGCTCTACATGCTGCTGTGTGTTATCTATTACACATGATCTACGCAGACCACATGCTTCTTTGTAGGGCCAACTTGGCTTACTCTGTGCTCACAATAATGGATGGGTGCCAACCGTTTTGCCTGGCTTTGTGCCAGTGCATTTCCCCTCTGCAATAGCCGGCCCAGCTAAGAGCTGTTGCTGAACCAGCAGGGAGAAGACAACCTTCACCTTGTTGTGGACGTATCTGTCTCTCACAACTCGACCAGCATGGGTCATGCACAACACACCTCATTTCTTATGTGTCTCTGTGTGTGAGCCTGGGATGATTTGCTCGACGAACTTGCGTTCTTTCGATGCATGTGCAGACCCAACTGAAGGATTAACTGTCAGGAGGGGTCAGCCTCAGGCCTTATCTTGTGTGTGTGTGTGAGAGAGTTTTTGTGGCTTGCTTATACTAATGATACTGTATTCTTTTTGTGCCCATGCAGGCCCAACTCGAGGATAAACTGTCAGGAGGGGACAGCCTCAGGCCTGTGTACTTGCTAGGGGAGTCCTTTGGGGGCCTCCTGTCGCTTGAGCTTGCCAGACGCTGTGGCAATATCGTGGATCGTGTGGTGCTAGTCAACCCAGTGAGTGTCATGCGTCACCGTGTTTGTGTGAGTGTGTGCATGTGTGTGAGTGTGTGTGTCTGTTACCTAGAGCCTCCTGCCGCTTGAGCTTACCAGGCGCTGTGGCAGTGTAGTGGATCACGTGGTGCTAGTCAACCCAGTGAGAGTTGTGGGTTAATATGTTATTTGTGAGTGTGTGTATGTGTGTGTGCGTGCGTGTGTACGTGTGTGCGTGTGTGTGTGTGTAGGGTGTGTAACTTTGAGGGCTCCTGTTGCTAGAACTCGCCAGGGGTCTTGACGGTTGACATACACACACAGATGCATAGACAAACACAAGTACGCACTTAAACGCACGCGTACACAGACACGTACACACACCACACATACATAAAATATGCACGCAAACAGGCCACCAGCTTCGCGGACTCCCCCTGGCCTCAAGCAGGAGGGCTGCTGACCTCTCTCCCAGAAGTCCTCTATAATGCACTCCCTATCGGCATCAGCCCTCTCATCTCCAACCCCTTCAGCATCGCGCTCAAGTGAGTTAGGCTGTGTTTTTAATCTGTGGAATCAGCCCTCTCCCAGAAGTCTTGTATAACGCATTCACTATCGGCATCAGCCCTCTCATCTCCAACCCCTTCAGCATCGCGCTCAAGTGAGTTAGGCTGCGTTTTTAATCTGTGGAATCAGCCCTCTCCCAGAAGTCTTCTATAACGCATTCACTATCGGCATCAGCCCCTTCATCTCCAACCCCTTCAGCATCACGCGCAAGTCAGCGTACGCTATTGTGTGTAATTTATGGTATGAGTTTTATCACCTGCGACCCCTTTAGCATTGTGCTTAAGTGATTGTGATTTTTTATGAAGCAGTTCTTTGTCCGACACATAGCGTAAAAGCAGATGGAAAGTGGTAGTCACCGTGCACATAAGCAATCTGCAAAGCATGGCTTGCATGAGCCCTGCCCATGGAAAAAGTACATCAATATTAGTTACATTAAAAACGTTGTTTTAATTGTGGTGCCGTGACCCCCAACACTTCCTCAACACCCACACTGCACATCACGGACCGTTCAAATCTCGCAGAAAAAAAAACAATTAAGTCATAATTATTTCTATTTCTCTATGTGCATAAACGTGTTTGTTCCTGCAGTGCCGTGGCCCCCAACGCCCCCTCAGCAGATGCTGCCTCACAGTTTGCGTGGGCCTTGGTGGACTTGTTGCCTGAGCTGGGCTCTCTGCGAAATGTGCTGCCCGCTGCCACTCTCGCACACCGTTTGCTGCTGCTGAAGGAGGGCTCCCAGTTTGTGAACGCCCGTCTGGACCAGGTGGGGGTGTGGGATGGGTGCGGGTGTGGGTGTGGGCGTGGGCGTGGGCGTGGGCGTGGGCGTGGGCATGGGTGTAGGTTTGGGTTTGGGTTTGGGTTTGGGTTTGGATTTGGGTTTGGGTTTGGGTTTGGGAGTTTAACTGAATGTTTGAATCATGTATGCTTTAGTGCTGAGCCATGCTGCCTGCTTCCATGTCCACATACACACTTGTCTGCTTTCCACAAGAATGCCACGTCAGCTATATTGCACAAGCACTGTTGCCAGGACCCATGACCTCAACATTATCAAAGGTACCCCCTCTCTACCAAACCAACAAATGCCGTTGCAAATGGCCCAGTGCATGCTGCTGAGCACCCACGATCTCGTCACTTCCTGTTATTGCCCCTATGCCTTTTGATTCTAACAAAAGCCATGATCACCTCTCTGTGACCCTCAAGTCATATCAAATAATATATCAAATAATATATTAAATAATAATGATTCAAATCATATATCAAATAATAATCATATATCAAATAATCATATCAAACTAGTGCTTTCCATAACCTCGCAGGTGGCTCAACGTGTGCTGCTGATCGCCAGCTCCAATGACCTCATCATTCCCTCCCGAACAGAAGGCCCACGCCTGAAGGCAGCGCTTTCCAGATGCAGACTGCAGATGATGCCTGGGCGCTCGCACGCGCTGATGCAGGTGTGAATGTCGGAGTGGGCGGTGTGAAGTGTCAGGTGAAGTTGATGATGGTGTGATGCAGGTGTGAATGTCGGAGTGGGCGGTGTGAAGTGTGAGGTGAAGTTGATGAAAGTTTGATGCAGGTGTGAATGTCGGAGTGGGCGGTGTGAAGTGTGAGGTGAAGTTGATGATGGTGTGATGCAGGTGTGAATGTCAGAGTGGGGGGGGTGTCAGAGTGGGGGGGGAGGAATGTGCTTATGCCCTGGGTAGTGTTCTACCGTCCTGATCTCTGTACGTTCACAGGTTACGTATGGTGCCTGTGCGCCCACACACACACACACACACACACACACTGATGCAGGTGTGAGTTTTGGGGCTGCCCTTGGGTAGTGTTCTACCGTCCTGAGTCCTGTACATTCACAGGTTATGTTACAATAATAGGGTTGGCCAGAACCGTATATACACACCGTATATGACGGTATGTATGGTGATTTTCCTGCTTAAAATACCGTATGTACACCGTATATATGTATAAATATATGGTTCTGACCCATCCTAGTTATGAATGGTGCCTGTGCGTCCACACGCACTGATGCAGGTATGAGTGTTGGGGCAAAAGCAGGAGCGTGTTTAAAATTTAGGAGCGTTGCAACTCTGAGTTCCAAAGGTAATATCTTTTTACGTGCACTGTGGAATCCAGGCTGTGCGTCATATGCCTCTGTTTGGGGTGAATTTTGCGGGGATCACGGCTGACAAAGCTTTTTAGGCCTGCTGCACATGTGAATTATCTACAATCTACAGTGATTTCACGCATGCTGTGTGTGTTTTCGGTAGTGCGGGTGGACATGGTGAGCATCATGGCCGACGATGGCAATAACACTGAGCTCATGTGTGAAAGTGTGTGTGTGTGTGACCTGTTTAGTGCCTTGTGATTGCAGGAGTCTGGGGTGGACATCATGGACATCATCGCAGACAACGACAACAACACTGAGTTTGTGTGTAAAGGCTTGTGTGACCTGTTTTACGCCTTTTGATTGCAGGAGTCTGGGGTGGACATCGTGGACATCATGGCCGACAACGGCTTCTACACCAAGCAACGCATGCTCACAAGCGCGTTCAAAACAAAAGACAGGGCAGAGGGTGGTTCTGCAAAACCAGGCACCGGAAAGAAGAGCAACAGCAGCAGCAGCAGCAGCAGCAGCAGCAGCAGCAGTAATGTTAGCAACGGTGAGGGTACGTAGCTGTGTTCCCCAGTATCAAACCTGCATCTGGTTTTTGAGAGACCTCTGTTAGTTGTTTGATAGAGTGACTGCTCCCATGAATCCCGAGAACTCCACGAGTCAGAGGAGCATGATGAATGCATTCCATGAATCAGTGGGGTATGAATGAATCAGAGGGGTATGATGCCTGAGACACTCATGTCAGTCATAATGGTAGACAGACATTGCGGTCATATGACTTCCTTACCCACCCGCCCACTCACCCACCTGGCCTAGATCCTGCCTGTTGTGTCAGGTCACGGTCCCTGCCTTACTCTTTGTAGGGTTGGCCAAAACCGTACATATGCACCGTATATGACCGTACATTTGTAGGGTTGGCCAGAACCATATATATCCACGGTGTGTATATGGTATTTTTGGCTGGGAATTCACCAAATATACGGTCATATATGGTGTATATATACGGTTCTGGCCAACCCTATATTTTTGGTGATTTCCCTGCCAAAAACACCGTACATACACCGTGGATATATATGGTTCTGGACAACCCTGCTCTTTTGGCTTGTTTCCCCCCTTTGTATTCATAAGTACATGTGTATACATGTATTCATACCTCTTTTGGCTTGTTTCCCCCCTTTGTGTTCATTAGTCATGTGTATACATGTATTCATTAGTACATGTGTATACATGTATTCATTAGTATGTTTATACATGTATTCGTACTTCTTTTGGCTTGTTTCCCCCCTTCGCATTCAGTGTTACATGTTTATACATGTATTCATTAGTACATGTGTACCGCAGGCCTGGGGGTCCCTGTTTGTACGGTTTAAGCAGCAACAACACGTAGTAGTAAATAGTAATCAAAGCAACACTACAAACAGTAATCAAAGCAACACTACAAACAGTAATCAAAGCAACACTACAAACAGTAACCAAAGCAACACTACAAACAGTAATCAAAGCAACACTACAAACGGTAACCAAAGCAACATTACAAACAGTAACCAAAGCAGACCACAAACAGTAACCAAAGCAACACGACAAGCAGTAACCAAAGCAACACGACAAACAGTAATCAAAGCAACACTACAAACAGTAATTAAAGCAACACTACAGACAGTAATCAAAGCAACACTACAAACAGTAACCAAAGCAACACGACAAACAGTAACCAAAGCGACACGACAAACAGTAACCAAAGCAACACGACAAACAGTAATTAAAGCAACACGACAAACAGAAACCAAAGCAACACTACAAACAATAATCAAAGCAACAGGGCTACCATTTGGCTCATTTGTGTCCCTCGTACTGAGATCTCAACGAGATGTGTTAGGCGTGTCCTATTCTTAATAATAAGCAGTTCAACAATCATGGTACAAGTAGCAATGGAACTGCTGGTTTTACAGTCGACCAATCCAGGCTGAGGTTTGAGTACATGATGGGCTGAGCAAGTATTTCTGCTCCTCACTGCTCTAATTCGACAGGCAATCTGTAAACGCATGACAGGCTGTGTAGACACTGCTCCTCTTTGCTGCCCTGCATATACAGGCGATCTGTAAAATCCTGACAGGCTGTGTAGATACTGCTCCTCCTCGCTGCTCTCTCTCTCTCTCTCTCTCTATATATATATATATATATATATATATACACTCCTCTCTGTATACTTCTCTGTATACACACTTTTCTGTATACTCTCTCTCTCTATATATATATATATATATATACATATATATACACTCTTCGCTGTCCTATATATCCACAGGCAATGGCAGCAACAAAATCGGAGCAAATGGCAACGGAGCTGCAGGCCCAAAAGTCAACCGCTTTGGGTTCCCTACCTCTGATATCGTGACTGCAAAGGGTGCAGCAGACACTCAGCAGCCCTCCGCTTCTGGTGGGTGTGGCTGTGGCTGTGGGTGGGTGCGTATGTGGGAGTGGGTGTGGGTGTGGATGTGAGTGGGGGCATGGATGTGAATGTGAGTACGTGTGTGCATCTTTACAAAATCTTGAGCTGATGTGTGCACATGCGCGTACCGAGGTAAAACAAATGATGGGGGAAAAGGGAAAATAAAGGAACAGGCAAAGGCTTGCTGGGGTGTTCGCTGCACTACTGTTTGCGCAGCCTACAAAGACGTGCCCTGCAAGCTGCTTGTGATCTCTCCTTTGACCATTATACACAAGGATTTCAACAGACGGAGTCATTGTCGTTGTGGCTTGTGATGATGCGTAGCTAGCACAGAGCCAAACAAATCGTGGTTATGTTTGGTAAATTTCACAAAATACAAAACACGTACCCAAAAGGTTGACTGACAAACGCGGCCACCCTCCCTGCACTTGCACACGCGCACACGCATACACACACAACGTAATTTCATTCACATACTCACATACACACAAACATTCACACACGCATACACACACATTCGTTTCCAACAGCTGCCAATGGAAATGGGACTGTGGACAAGGATGCTGCTGCTGCTGCCGCTAGTGCAATGCCAGCTTCACAGCAGGTATGGTACAGTTCACAACTTCACAACACGTACGCATAGTCAATATGATAGCAAAATTCACGCAGGCGCCTTCCCTATATCCCTTAGTAGGAAAAACAAGTTTTGTGGTATATGCATACCTCTCATTGCAAGCAACACGCGATTGCGTCCTCACTGTTATGTTCTCACTGTGATCAGGTTTTGTACAATTCACTTTTGTGCGTCCTCACTATTATGTTCTCACTGTGATCAGGTTTTGTACAATTCATTTTTGTATATCTGTGCGTCCTCACTGTTATGTTCTCACTGTGATCAAGTTTTATACAACTCACTTTTGTATATCTGTGCTTCTTTCACCTCAGCCACATGTACGGGTGTATGGCTTCAGTCGACACAACATTACGCAGCAAAATTTTGGACAGGAGTGGCATGCACACGCACATTCACCGTACATGCATCAGGCTATATAAGTGGCTGCATGTAATAGAACAGTGAGGATCCTAGCCGCGTTTAATTTTCAATCCAATAAAGTTGGAAACTACCTGAATTGTTGTAGACACGCACACGTGTGAAACTTGATGAACAGGTCTGCATATTAAATCTCGCATCTCCTGTACCTCTTCATTGATCTGTCGTCTTGTGCACGTGCCACACATGAGATACGAGAAAGCAGCGCTGTTAAGTTCAGGGTTTGGTCAAATGTTTGGGTTCACAAACTTTCACACATTTTAGCAAACCCAAAAATATGTATGTAAGATGATACGAGCATGTTTGGACGAGTACGACCACAGAAACCAGCAAAATCCTCCATTTTCGAAATTTGCACATCGAACTGCTCAAACATTTCGAGGGTTCTAGAGCTTTCACGAACTTTATTGAACCCTTGGTCCCAAAAACACGAACTGAACAACCCTGCGAGAGAGTGTTTTTAAACAAGGAGGGGTTCGGGTTAAGGGGGCCTAAACCTAAACCTAAACCCTAGAAAAAGCAGGGCGCAAGTTGTCGTTGCGCGTGTGACGGACCAAACAAAGGTGCAGCATGTAGCTGGGAAATTCCTAGATGCATGCAGTGGTGCCCTGTGTACATGCGTTCTACATGATGCAAAAAGGATTCAACCCTTTGAGAGGGGGTGCGAGAGTCGGTGTTTGGATGAACACTCACATACACATACGTACACACACACGCACACGCACAGGTCACCGCAGCTCCAGAGGCAACCACCACCACCACCACCTCCACTACTAGCTCCACCTCTGACGACAGTGAGAAGAGTACTGCTGACAAAACCAATGTTCGGGGGCCTGTGCCTCAGGGGGGGGCCAACTTTGGGAAGCCTATGCCTCTGGAGCTTCCCACACGCAGAGAGGTGATAGCCACTTTCATGCATGCCAAGTTTCGCGTCGGTGTGACGTGCATGCACGCGTTCGCAGAGGTGGTAGTAGGAACATGTGACAGTTACTCTCTCTCTCATCTGGTGGCAGTACACCGTCTGAAAATCTATAGTTGTGGTAGTTTTCCAAAGAGGGGTTTCAAACGTGTGTGTGCTCGCCCTGTCTCTTGCGTCTATCCCCTTCTCTCTGAATCAGTCTCTCTCTCTCTCTCTCTCTCTCTCTCTCTCTCTCTCTCACACACACACACACACACACACACACACACACACACACACACACACACACACACACACATACTCACACACACACGACGCACACACACACTCAACCATACATACGCACGCACGTACAAATACACACACTGGCGATTACCTGCTCACAGGTGGACCTGGCAATGGAGGATGGTGGTGCCCTGAGCGTGGCCAACTTGAACCGCATCGTATCTCCCATGTTTTTCTCTACAGACGCGGAGACTGGCGAGGTGCGTTGTCTCGTGCGCATATCGGTTGCGTGCGTGTCCCATACTCGTTCCTTCAGACAATCAGGCAGGTGCACTGATTGATCATAAGAGTGTGCGTATGTCCTTTTTTCTCGTTGACACACGGAGAGGCTGGAGAGGTGCAATCGCTTGTGCATATTGGTTACGTGCGCGTCCCATACTTGTTTCTGCAGAAACGAGGGAGGTGCACGAATTGTTCATTATAGTGTGTGTGGTCATGCACACCACTGCAGCGTCTGTGGGGCAACAAGGCACAAACATACAGGCTAGCACGCACATACACGCACATACACGCACACATACAGCGGCGCTCCCACACTCGTCGTTAATGTGTGTGTCAACAGTGTGTCTTCAGATGCTGAGGTTGGAAACGCAATCATTCGTGCGCTTCTGCAGCTGTGCCGCGGTGCTGTGGCTAGCATCGAACAACGATTGTATGGATAAAATTTCCAGTCCCGCTGTGACCTCAAGCTTCATCTTTCAATCAAAGCCTGAATTCTTAAATCGGAGGGAGTGCAAGCTATCAACAAACGCGTGCACATACACGTGCACATACACGTACAACATACACGTACAACATACACGTACAACACACACATACAACACACACGTACATCATACGCGTACAACATACAAGTACAACATACACGTACAACATCCAAGTACAACATACACAGACACACACAGAGCCACACACACACACACACACACACACACACACACACACTCACACACACACATGCACACTTGCACTTATGCATATATGCACACTCAATTTATGAGTGCTTGCTTGTGTGCAGATCATGCACGGCCTAGGAGGTGTGCCCATAGGCGAGCCCGGCAAGCCTGTGCTGCTCATTGGTAACCACCAGCTGTTTGCGCCAGACATGCCCCTCTTGGTGGTGCAGTTTCTAAAGGAGAAGGGGTGAGTGTATTACTACTGTAGTGAAGCATGGTGGTTTGACTGCTGAAGGAGTACAGGTGAGCACTGCTGCTGCCGCTTGATGCATTTTTGGTTCAATTTAAGACAGAGAGGAAGTGAGCATTGCTGGCTGCTGTGAAACGTGTCACTACGTCCTGTTCCTGCTGGAAAAAGGGCAAATCCTGCTGCTGCACGTAAGCATGTCCATTGGCTTTTTTTTGGGAAACTTTCCAGGATCCATGTGCCCACAGAATGTGCACTCGGCTCCTCCCAAATACAGCAAGGGGTAAATCCTGCTGCTGCACGTAAGCCTGTCAGTTATATTTTTCTCACAAAACGCCCCCCTCAGGATCAATGTGCCCACAAAACGCACGATTTCACTTAAAGAAGACCAATTATAAGGTCCATGTTATCCTTTATTTTATCTAATTAATGAATGCTACTTATGTAAGGCTTGTCCATATTATCCTTCATATTATCCCATACTATATTTTGATTACTACTAATGTAATACTTGACTCCTCCAGTTACAGCACGTCAATGCGCTGACAATGCACTTTTTTGCGTGTGCAGAACGCTGATGCAACTAACGTTGCACTCTTTTGCGCTCATTTGCGTGTGCAGAACGCTGACGCAATTAACGTTGCATTCCTTTGCATTTCTTTATGTGTGGAGAACGCTGATGCAACTAGCGTTGCACTCTTTTGCGCTCAATTGTGTGTGCAGGACGCTGACGCAACTAACGTTGCATT
>Ga0307968_1003235_pt1 | contig 13549 bp, 16 predicted proteins | sample OrgLakmetagen650_FD_201834 | JGI IMG/M metagenome (GOLD analysis project Ga0307968, IMG submission 201834) | Saline water microbial communities from Organic Lake, Antarctica - #650 | ecosystem: Environmental > Aquatic > Non-marine Saline and Alkaline > Saline | place: Antarctica: Organic Lake... | reverse complement strand
CCCTCAAAAAAAGAGTTATTTTTACCCTGTCCGCACCAATCCGCACCCCTCTCAATATATAAATTAGTGCTTGCCGCACCAATCCGCAGGGGCAAAATGCCCTCAGAACCGCACCAAGGGTTGCTGCACACGCTGCTCGGCGGTTGGGGGGGGCTTGCAGAAGCTGGCCATCCCGGTCTGGACGCGCCCCACAGGGGCTCTCGGGGGCTCTTTCCCACTCATGACCCGTCAAAAATTCAAAGTAATTATTTAAATTCAACCCGCACTAATCCGCACCCCCTCAATTATTTATATATTTCAGGGGGTGTGAGCTCGCCGCACCCCCCAAAAACAATTTTTGCGGCGTGATATATTGTTCGTACGGTAACTGGCTTTTTGACAAACTTTTAACAGCTCGCAAACGCATTTCTGCTCGCAAACGCATTTCAGCTTGCAAACGCATTTCAGCTCGCAAACGCCTCGCAAACTTTTAACAGTTCGCAAACGGCATTTCTAGGGCCCCAAACTGAAGAACCCTAGTGTGCTGGCAATTCTTTTTGTTCGCTCCACCACCACTGATGCATCTATCGTGAACGTGCAGGCTTTAGAAGAACGAGACTCTACCAATGATGTGCGCGTGGGGGACATTGTGTGCGTCAAAGTGGACGCTGTGTATACGCCGTATGGAGACATGCAGGTGTGTGTGTATGTGTGTGTGCGAGTGTGTACGTGTGGGTGCATGTATGGATGTGTGGGTGTGTGTTTGTGCATTCGTGCGTGCGTGTATGTGTGGAGGATGGACACTGTGTGCACTATATATACGCTGTAGGGAGGTATGCAGGTTTAGGCAAACGTGTGCCACTGACAGACGCAATCTATAAGGTCAAAGCAAGCGAGCACGTCTCACTCACTTTTTAACGCAATTTATAAAATCAAAGCAAGCAAGCGTTTGTCACTGACGCTCTTTATAAAGTCAACACAGAGTCCGAACTTTTTTGTTGTTGTAGTAGGTAGCCCTTCCTGTATGTGGCTGTGCGTGGTGATTAATGTATTGGTTATCATTATTATATTATTATTATATTCAGCCCTTCCTGTGTGAGGCTGTGCCTGGTGATTAATGTATACATGCAGCAAGGGGATTCTGCCAGGAAAAAGCTTCCCATCACTAGCATGCAAGCTTATTCATTAGCACGCACGTGTGCACGTGTAGAGACGCACACACACACACACACACTCCATACACAGCCGCGAGGGTTTGAGTCTAATCTTCTACTTGCAATGCACAGGCAGAAGGACCTCAGCAGGACCCCGAGCTGAGGAAGCGTGCTTCGTCAAACTTTCTCAGTGACCATTGCTTCTCTTTGCTTCTGGTGCTCAGGTGGAGGGGCTGCAGCAAGACCCAGAGCTGAAGAAGCGTGCTTTGTCAAGCTCTCTCTGTGACCATTGCTTCTCTTTGCTTCTGGTGCTCAGGTGGAGGGGCTGCAGCAGGACCCAGAGCTGAAGAAGCGTGCTTTGTGGCGTGAGCTGGGTACTGCCTCGCGCACAAGGCAGCCGGTGTTTGGTCGCGTGCTGAACCAGTGCCCAGGTGTGTGAATCATTGCCCATGCATGTGAGAAAAGGATCCACGAACCAGGAGTGCGAATCATTGTCCATGCTTGTGAAAAGGAATTGCGAGATCTGGTGCTTGGTGAGTAGTGTGTGTGTATGTGTGTGTGTGTGTGTGTGTGTGTGTGGGTTGCCAGTTCTCAGCTTTGAGAAACGATTACAAGGTGTGGTGTTTGGCCAAATTTTGAAACGAGTGCCCAGCGCCCAGGTTGTGAGGAAGCACACTACAAGATCCGGTGTGAGGCTGAGTGCTGCAACAGTGGCTATTGCGCAGGTAACTAAGTGACGCCAAAAAAGTGACTGTCGACTTGGTGGTCGATGTTTTCTTGAGCACTTTTTGTACCAGGCACCAGGTGCGTGTTGTAAACTGTGGTTGCTTGAGCGCTTTTTGTACCAGGCACCACGTATATGTGTTTCATCCATTGCAAAGGAGCCTGTGGACCCCTCTAGGATTCAGATAGGGTCATGAATTGGGCACATGCAGGTCTGTTTAGGCGTTCTGTAAAGTATCGCCAGAGGCCAGTGTAGGGCTCAGATGCTGACCTAAGCCCATGCAGGTCTGTAACATTTCTAGGCCCATGCAGGTTTATATTATATATATATATAATCTGCAAGCGGCCAGGGTGGCTCTTAACATTTTGGATCAGTGCCAAGGTTCGTCTGAAGTTTTGCAAGAGGCCAGTTCAGGTTTCATGATACTGGATTAGTGCCCAAGTAGTAAGTGTCCATTAGAGATATGGGTCAGGAATGTAATATATAAAATATATATACCGTACCTTTGCGTACTCATCCCGCACCTTCAAATAATTGAATGTTTTATTGAATTTTGCACCTTCCCCGCACCCCAAGAATAATTATTTTATCCCGCATCAACCCCACAGGGTTTCTGACCCAGTTTAGCTTACCCAGTTTACCCCTTTGCTGCTCCCCCCCTCTTTTGTGCTCCTTTTTCCTCTGCTGCTCTCTTATCCTCTAGTTGCTGGTTCTGTCCTCACTGCACCTGCTCTCCTCGCTGCAGCTGCTGCTGCTGCTGTTGCGTGCTGTGCTTGTGCTTGCACCAGCTGATGGTGCTGCTTATGTACGAGCAGCCTGGGTGCGTGACCTTGTTTTGCGCACCAGCTGCCCCAGCTGCTCATCTGTTAGCTGCTGGGATGCTCTGAACTGCTTGGCTGCCTCAAGCACTGCAGCTTCCTCCTCCTCGACCCCTACGCCTTCTTCCCACATAGCTTCCCCCTCGTCCTCATCAAGGCGCTCTTACTCATCTCTGGCAGCGACCAAAAACGTTATCTAAACCAATCCCGAGTCAACCCCGCAGGGTTAAAATTTATATATATATATATATAATTTATATATATATATATGTATATAATAAACGATACCGCACTCACCCCGCAGGGCAAAAAAACAATATTTATGCGGGGTGATATCGATAAGGTACGGTATATATATCACGTTTAAAAGATATGAATAATTATATTGCAGGTGATTTTTCTAATTTTTTCCAAATCCAACTATTGCTTTCTTGGGCGTTGATCTAGAGCAGAAGTGATTACTGCGTGTCTTGTATCTCACAATTTCCTAGAGGGGGGGCACTTGGCAAAAGTCCAAACATGCTTTTATTTGTGGTAAAGGGGCCACTAGACACACGTCGCTTTGTCGCATTGGACCCAATCTAGCTTCAAACTGATGCTGAATGTATAAGGATTTAATATAACAGGGGTGATAAAATAAACGCACCGCCAGGCCAGTAAGGCCTCTACGCACACCACCCTGGCCAGCAAGGCCTCAACACCACCCAGGCCAGCAAGGCCTCCTACGCACCCCACCAGACCAGCAAGGCCTCTGAGCACACCACCTAGGCCTCCAAAACCACCCTGACCAGCAGGGCCTACACACAATATATACATGAGCACCCGCGAGGACTGCGCAACCAGCACCTGCAGATCTCACCGTTCCGTGTGGGGCAGCGACCGTCCTTCGCAATTACACTTCACATACGACCTTGTTGGGAGAAGGAAGAGGGGTGCCCTTCTGATCAAACTGGTTGGCCTCAAATTGGAATCCGCTGGATCTCATTTTAAAGAACAATACTAACGTACCTGCCCCTTATCACCCAGATGTAGCAAAGATGGACAAGAAAGGGAAGCATGCACATTTGTGCAGAATTGCATCACACAAGTCATCACTCGCCTGCAAAAATTGGAGTTCTTCTGCAAGCAGATAACTTTGCAGGTAGAGGTGGTGACTTTAACGAGCAGGTGGAGCCCATGATCTCAATGACATCTTCCTTTTTTTGCCAGGTTCTATGAACGCACGCGCACACACACACACACACACATGCACACTCACACACGTACACAACCACACACTTGCATTGTGATCTTGCAGGGGGCTATGCTGTAGGAATTTCGGGGTTTGTGGCACTGCTGCCTTACGCACGTGCCACCGAGCGCACCGTCATGCGTATCGGGGAACTCAACCCATTTTTTATAGACCAGCTTGATGAGAGGCAGCAGTTGCTTACAGTAACGGATGGCTTTATGGCAACCCCAGGAATTTCGGGGCGGGGAAGGTAGTTTGTGTAAGTATGATTCATGGTATGGCAACTTGATTGATTCTCCTGTAGTACTTTTGCCAAGATTGGGCAGACTTGGACAACGATACGCCATTTTTTAGAACCCTAGTGCCTACAGTGCCTATAGGGGGATGCAAATGACATGCGCGTATTTCCGGCTTAGAAAAGTGTATGGTTTTTGCTCAGTGCAGGACTCACTTTTGTGACCAGACAGGATCCCTGGAATGGAGGTGGCGGACGCTAGAGCCGTGATGACTACGACGGGGGACATGGTTATGACTTGTTTTAATTGGCCTTTATTTGTATCTTAGTCCACCGGTCCAAAAGCGGCGACTGGTTTGATTTCGGTTTAAACTTGTCAGTCGTCCAATTTCAGTTCTGAGGGGTTGAGGCGCCATGAAGGAAATTAAGGAGCGGTGATATAAATTTACAAGGAGCGTAGGAGGAAGGAGCGCAGCCCAGTTACAGGTTTACAGGTTAAACCATCAGTCAAAAGAAGGGCCAGTTACAAAAGCTGTTTCAGACGGTCAATAGTTTGTATGTGAAAAAGGCGCCTCCGAGCAGGAGCAATCCGACAAACGTAGGTTGTGAGGGAGGCAAAATGGCACGCATCTGACAATTTTAAGTGCTCTGAAAGGGGGAAAAAACTGCGGATATAGTATTGGGGTGTGAAGGTCAAAAACAAATAATCTTTGCTTACACATTGCGCATTGGTGACCCACTTTAGGTAAGGTAAGGTAAGGTTACATCACTATATATGCCTCAAAGGTGACCCACTTTTATCCCCCCCTTTTTGGGTCTAATGAAAGGTTTGAGCTGGAAAATGTGATCATTTGACTCAAATCAACCAGTTCTGTGTAGGCCCTCGAGCGAGGGCTGGGGCAATTGAAAAGGAAGAAGCAAATTTCTCAGCCATGTAGAGCCGATCACTACAGGCATGTGGCGAGTTGCAACAGCCTGCATTAACCATCTTACTTGCTTTGCACTCTCTTTGCATGACAGTGGGCACACACATCAGGTCAAACACAGGACCTTGAGGATGCAGTTGTATGTGCAGTGAGCACCAGCATTGGGCACACGCACAGCTCATGCATTTGCACACGCAGGGCTAGCTGGTGTGAGCACCAGGGAACCAATTCCATCAGGAGAGTGCACACAACTTAGCTTAAAACAGAATTGCCGGGCAGTTGGCACAGGTATAGTAGACAATGCCTTCTGGGATTTATTGAAGAGCAAGGAAGCCCTCGCTCATCACAGAGCTTTGACGATCTATGGTTACCAGCTTAATTCAACCAGAGATCAACTGCAGCTGATTCAACCATTCCAACGGTCTTACCTTACTTGAATAAAGCAAAATACCGCCAGCCATGCTGAACACTTCCAGCGCGACAAAGGAAAAGAAAAGAAGAGAAAAGAAAATACTCCGCTGGTAGTGATAACACAGCCAGCATGATTAAGGGGGGAGGGGGCTACGTAGGTGCCCGCACCAGGCAGACAGTTGAAAAATATAATGTGGGTCAGGGGAATTGTGTGCCATAGTACCCAGACCCAAACCTTGACTGTTGTTGCTTGAGTTATATTGCAGTGCATACCTTGTTTTTATGAGTGCAGATGCATGTCTGATGGCCACACTTAAGTTAAACCAGCCGATTCTGATTCAATTGTTCCACTGGCCTGAGTTGAATTATCAACCCAGTCTCAACCATGTTTTTGGTTGCTCATGACCTGATGACTCAGAGGTGCAAAGATGCTGAGTTGGTGGACCCCACCCGCCCAACACGCATAACAACAAACTGGCTTCTTGGTTTGCCATCCGTTTTTCTAGTGACGAATGTATGCCAACTTATGTGCTACAGTATTTCATCTTAATCTGTAGCACGTTAGCAGCAATGTCAGTAGGTCTTGCTCGCGTGCGCAGAGTGGAGCACAGGCAGCTTTGCCGTGGCTTTAAGGCAAAGGACGTGGCTTTAAGGCAAACTTCACATATATATGTGACCAGTGTCCTATTCAAGACCAGTTGCACGCTCTTTCGTTTTGCCAAAATCATAAGGTTTGTGAGCTGTGGAACGACCAGACCTTTTTTCAAAAACTCTTGCTGCATCAACATTTTTTTATTTCCACAGCGTAACAATAATTTTTTCTCTTTGTACCTGGGGCTAAATTGTGGCTGGCCGAGACCAGCCAGTCTGCAGCCAATTAGCCAAACAACCTGGCTGAAAGTCATTCTCTACTGTAATTATTGTACACTAACACACACCACCCCCACATACTAACACACACCAACACATGTGTATGTGCACACGCTTGCACCCACAATGGCACATGATTGCGAACGCACACCCGGAAAGGCTTTGCCAAATTTTCAGCGTTGCTTGCAACCCTCCCCCAATTTGTCTAACTCTGCAGGTTAATAGAAAATAGAAAACAGAAAGGTGGTAAAAATAAGTCACTATGATATACGGTAACAAGAATCAGGGATTTGTGAGCGAGAAATGAACAGTCAACACAGTTATGAAAAGAAGTTACTGGCTTTCTGCAATTAACAAAGTCCATAGGTATTCAAACAGTAATGAAAACAATCTCCTGTGTATGCATAAGCACACCTTCAAACTCACACACCCTATTACTTTCTACCGCCTCTCAAACTCCCTTCCTCCCTCACGCAAGGTTGTATAAGTCCACGGCCTGTAAGCAGCCCCTCTCGTTCCAAAGCAACCCGTTCTCCTTCAAAATCACCCTCTCCTTCCTCCTCAACCGCGTCCCAGTTTCGTTCTAAATCAGCCTCTCCATCCTCCTCGACACCATCCCATTCTTGTTGTACATCACACTTTCCTTCCTCCTCGACAGCGTCACTCCCCCTCATACTGCGTTTACTACCCTCGACACTTCTACCCCTACGCTCTGTTCTTGTCTGCCCCCCCTCGGAAAAACAAGCTCCATCTGCACTACTCAATCCACTCCCCTCTGGTATACTCGCTCCATCGGTACTAGCTAAACCACCCCCCTGAAATAAACTACTAGATCCATCTGCACTACCAATTCCACTCTTCCTTTCACACAACCCCACTGCCTCCACTAATTCACGGGCCCCCCTCTCGGACCTATGCGCTCCATTGTTTGTCTCAGCTTTGGAAGTCCTGTCCCCCACTGCTTTCCCTCTGTACATTGGAAGCATGCTCTCTTCTATGTCCGGGTCGTCTGAAGGAAGGGGAGCTGCACCGCTATTGCCCCTGTAGTGTGTGAAAGAGGGTAAAGAGATCAATGATTCCAAAAGTGTGCATCATTGCTAGGAATTGATGCATTGTCTTAGAAGCTTACCGTCTCTACAGTGTGTGCGCATGTGTGCGTGTGTGCGTGTGTGTGAGACAAAGAGATAGATAGATAGATAGATAGATAGATAGATAGATAGATAGATAGATAGATGGATAGATAGATAGATAGATAGATAGATAGATAGATAGATAGATAGACCTCTGCTGCGTCATTCCTGTTAAGTGGCGGCAAGCTGTACAGCAGCAGGTCACAAATCGGTTTTGGCTTAATGGCAAAGCAGCATAAAAGTACTCGTAATTGGGGACTTATCTAAATAACAGACATCCCTGCATTGCTGTACTTATGCCTTTCAGTTTGACTTTCTTTTCGCGAATCACAAAACCCGTGCACGTGCCCGTGTACATGTGCATGAGCGTTTGCATGTGCATTTGTGCGCAAGTGTAATCTTTTTGCCAATCCATACATGAAGTTCATGAAAGCTCTGAAGCACTTGCAAGCATGGCCGGCCAAAAAAAGCTAGACTCGTACGCACAAGTAGAGATGCTTATTGAGACTATTGCTCAAGGAGTGCAGAGTAAATGAGCCTTGATCTACTTCAATATGCACACAGGCACAAACACACACGCACGCACTCACGCACGCACACAAGTACCTGTGAGAGGCATCCGTGAGTTGAGGGCTGCGTGTTTCTCCAGAGGCTGTGTACAGACATATGCCGAGGGTCTCAGCAACAAAAGCTAGAGCGAAAAAAGGTCCTGAGCCCCCAAATCCTCCAAAAAACGCAGCCCTGTGTATAGAACAAAAGGAGCGGGCAAACATGTATTGTGTTTGCACGTTTGCTATCGCTGATTCTCTTTGTGAAATGAAATGCAAGGAAGGAGCAAGAGTAGATGCAATAAACACAGCAGATGCAATAAACACAGATGCAATAATCGCAGATACAATAATCGTAACCCACATATCATTTGTTGACAGGGATAGGTTTAGACACGGCATTAACCCTCCATGAGCATGCCCAATAGCAGAAAAAAGTAGAAGCTATGTTTGCACCCAGCACCCACAGCTTACAGACTCATCAACAAAGACGGGACAATACGGCACTGCCCCCCAACATGAGCACGCATGGGGAGTGGTATCACGCACTCTTTGATCTTTGATCAGATAATCTGTCAGCAGAGACAGGTTCAAAGGGGGGGTTTAGGGTTTAAGGCTCTTAACCCTTTCGTCTAAACCCTAAATCCTAAATCTTAAACCCTAAACCCTAAGTTCAACACGTCACTGCCCTCCATCATCAGCACACTCAATAGCAGATAGAACAAAAAGCACAAACGCACTGCAGCCCGTAGATCACTCGTCAGCAAAAGCAGGTTCAATAAAGCGCTGCCCCTAAACATTAGCACGCTCTATAAGGGATGACCGAAAGGCACGTGCGCACCTAGCACCCGCAGCCCACAGATCACTCGTCAGCAGCAAAAGGTTTAACACGGCACTGCCCCCCAACATGAGCACACTCTATAAGGGATAACCGAAAGGCACGTGCGCACCTAGCACCCGCAGCCCACAGATCACTCGTCAGCAGCGAAAGGTTTAACACGGCACTGCCCCCCAACATGAGCACACTCTACAAGGGATAACCGAAAGGCACGTGCGCACCTAGCACCCGCAGCCCACAGATCACTCGTCAGCAGCGAAAGGTTTAACACGGCACTGCCCCCCAACATGAGCACGCTGGGCAAGAGGAGGGAGAAGCAAAACAGGGACAGGGCGAAACCCAGGAGGGCAAGGCCTGCCTGCCAATCCCACGCATGTCCCGCCCAAGCGTCGCGCTCCAGCAGCAGGGCCTGAGAAATAAAAAGCAAACACAACAATAAATGTGCAGAGAGCACTGCACACACACACACACGAGGTGGGCAAGGCCTGCCTGCCAATCCCACGCATGCCCTGCCCAGCATCACGCTCCAGCAGTAGGGCCAGAGAATACCTTTGTAAATAGATGTGATTTTATAAGGGGAAGCTGCCAGCGAATCAGGGACGCCATGCTTGGCCCGCCCGAGCATTGCGCGCCAGCAGGAGGGCTTGACGGAACGTGAGTGCACATATCTAGAGTTGGCCAGGCACATATTTAATATATATTTTAAACGAAAACTTGAAATTAATTTTGATTTTTGGTGTCACTAAGTGATCGTGGACGCACAGTATACGGTATACGGTAATTTGGCTGGGAAATTGACAAATATACGGTGTATATAACCGGCACAGGCCAACACATATTAATACATAATAAAGTGATTAGAGGGTACTTTGTGCACATAGGCGCATAGGTAAAAAAGGTAAGGCTGCCTGCCATTCCTCCTGTGTACCTTGTCCAAGCATTTGGTTCGAGCAGCAAGGCCTGGTGGCATGTAGGCTCAAGAACCTGTTGCCACACACACACACACACAGACACACACACTCACACGCACACGCACACGCACACACGCACACGCACACACACGCACAAACACACACACACAGGTTTATAGAGGAGAAATACACACCACCATTCCCTTGTCTTTCCCTCCCTTTACTCCTCATACCTGCGGGAAGCGCTCAGCACAAGTGGCAAATCGGTCAGAACTAAATACATTCAGCATTCATCACCCACACATTAAAAATAGACTTCTGCTAAGAGAACGTATACCACACCCCGATTCTACAACAGTGCCTACAGTTCTGTTTACACCTGTGTAAACCTCCGTACAGATTACAGCTTGCCTGTACCCAGGCACCAAAATATGCTCACTTTAATCCTGCAGGACAAATACGCTGCCTGACCAAACCTTCCAGATCAGTTAATCGCAAAACAAAGATACCTGCAGGCTGTCTGCTACAGGATAACTGCTACAATGGTAAACATGCTCTGACCCGTGCCCACGTTCACGTTCACGTCCACACCCATGCCCACGCACGCACACACGCACGCACGCACACACACATCCCCCCCCCCCCACACACACACATGCACGCACACGCACGTACACACACACACACGCACGCACAAACACATACACCCCCCCCCCCACACACACACAGACACGCACGCAGACAGTAAAAAAAAGGATCACACAATACAACATACCATGCAAACACGCCGTGCCACACATTCTTGGGCACAAAGTAAAACAAAGTAAAGTCACCTGCAGGCCGCCTATGCCTGTGCCCCACAAGCTGACCATCGCAAGCAGCTCCCAGCGGCTGGTGTCATGCAGCAGGCGCTCCTGTGTGTGAGTGTGCGTGTGCGTGTGCGTGTGCGTGTGCGTGTGCGTGTGCGTGTGCGTGTGTGTGTTATCAGGTGAAGGCAAGCTTGCTGAGTCAATCATGCGGCGGGCACTCCTGTGTGTGTATGTGTGTATGTGTGCGAATGTGTGATCAAGAGACAGTATATAAAGTCGTTCACTCACGCTGACCGCTCCAAAATGCAGCGGGCGCTATTGAGTATGAGTATGCAGTCAAGGGAGAAAAAATAAAGAAAAGTAAAATTGTGCACAACTGTTGGCTGCGCCAATCATGTAGCAGATGCTCTTCTGTTTGTGAGTTTTGCATGGCAGTAAACAACTCACACGCACACGTGCATACACAAGCAACAAACACATTCACACGCACGCACACACACGCACACACACAATCACCTCATTAACGTTATCCAGCATACAATGCAGGTTCAGACTGTAAGGTAAGCAGTGAGGTGGCTAATGCAGGCATACTCTCATACGTTATGAATTCTCACATGTAAAGCATGGCCTTATAAACAGGGCGGCAATCAAAAGTGCCTTGGACGTTGAACCTTAAGATAACGTACCTGGGAGACATTACAGACAGCGCACACACACATACACACACGCACACAAACGCACACACAAACAGACACGCACATACACACACCTACCTACCTGGGAGACGTTACAGACTACGTACACACACACATACACACACACGCAGGCACACACACACGCACACACACGCACCTGGGAGACGTTACAGACGGCGTACACGGTTGCTCCAATAAGGACAAGCACATCACCCAATAAAGCGTTCGGGCCCCCGGTCTCAGAGGCCCTGTGTGAATAGGAACGAGCATAAGGTAATAAAGGGACCCCATCTGAACTGTACCCCTACGTGTTCAGGCACCCAGTCTCAGTCAGAGGCTCTGCGTGAATCAGAACAGATGTTGTGGGGTCATTCTCATTCTCATTATGGTGAGGCTCTTGCTAACACTAGTTCAGCACTAGTTCATGCTGTGCATGCACACAGATGAACCCTACCAGAGTACACCCTTCCTGCCTTACATGCGAGCAGGCAAGGCCTGGAAGCACAGTGCATGTAACACACAGGAGAGCTGTGCTTCCAAGTAACACACAGGAGAGCTATGCATGTAACATGTAACACACACAGTGCGTGTAACACACACACAGTGCGTGTAACACACAGGAGAGCTGTGCATGTAACACACACAGGAGAGCTGTGCATGTAACACACACACAGTGCGTGTAACACACAGGAGAGCTGTGCATGTAACACACAGGAGAGCTGTGCTTCCAGGGTAACCAGAGCAAAATAGCGCAGAGCCAGGGGAACAAACAGAGCCTGCTTCCAGGGTACCCAGAGCAGCACACAGCAGAGCCAGGGCACAGGAGAGCCGTGCTTCCAGGGTACCCAGAGCAGCACACAGCAGAGCCAGGGGCACAGGAGAGCCGTGCTTCCAGGGTACCCAGAGCAGCACACAGCAGAGCCAGGGGCACAGGAGAGCCGTGCTTCCAACGTACCCAGAGCAGCACAGCAGAGCCAGGGGCACAGCAGGGGCTGCTTCCAGGGTACCCAGAGCAATACACAGCAGAGTTGTGCTTCCAGGGTGCCCAGAGCAGCACACACACAGCAGATCCAGGGGCACAGGAGAGCTGTGCTTCCAGGAAACCCAGACCCAGCACACTCCCTGTACAATTTCCCCTGCTTTCAATCCCATTAACGCAGCAGCAAACCTATCTGTGAGAACAAGCAGGGCAAGGCCTGCACAACACAGGGCCACCCATAAGACACTGTGCACAAGTATCATACATGTGTACAGTGTAGATGAATTACATACACGCATAAATGGTGCATGTCATTCATCTAATTTGCAGTCAATGCAGCCTTACCTGTCTGTAATAACAAGCAAGGCAGGACCTGTACAAATCAGGGCCACCCATGATAAGCTGTACACGGATATGTGATCCATCCAACTTGCTGTCAATAAAAATCTCAACATGCTGCAGCCTTACCTGAACTCAGCTTGCTGTCAATGCAGCCTTACCTGTCTGTGAGTACGAGCAGGGCAAGGCCTGCACAACACAGGGCCACCCATAAGACACTGTACACGTATATGTGATTCATCCAACTTGCTGTCAATGCAGCCTTACCTGTCTGTGAGTACGAGCAGGGCAAGGCCTGCACAACATAGGACCGCCCCCAGGACATGACCCAGCCGGTAACGAGACCTGCCACGCAGTAACGATGCACTCAAGTGTCAACACTCCAAGGTTATAAAAGAGGAGGTTTAAAAGGAAAGAATCTGGGCAGGTTTTTAGACATGACTTAGCCCGAAACGAGACCTGCAAAATATTGTGCAGGAAATGGAAGTTGAAAGAGTCCAAAACAAAAACAATGGTGCAAGTCTCTGCAGAAGCCACGCAAAGAAGCGTGATTTGCTTCTTCAATTTTAATAGAGAAGGGTGTTTCGACTGCCGCACAGTTCTGGCGGCTATGGATGCACACAGTTGTGTGTATTTGGATGCACACATTCGTGGTGCCAGTGAACATATACACAGTTTTATGTATTTGGATGCACACGTATGTGGTGATTGAAGATTAAAGCAGTCGTATAACGTACAGAACATACACTGTTAAAATTACCGTATATTCAAGTGCCGGCTCTGACTGGGCTACTACTTCGCTTTAAGCCGTCAATGGTTACAATGTTTACAATGGGGGGTGACCTTCAGCCAGGTAGTTTGGCTGATCGGCTGCTGACTGGTCTCGGCCAGCCACAAATAAATCCATAAGCTCAGAAAGAAAAAGAAAAAGTCTATTGTTCTGCTGAGAAAG
>Ga0307968_1003234_pt1 | contig 13551 bp, 11 predicted proteins | sample OrgLakmetagen650_FD_201834 | JGI IMG/M metagenome (GOLD analysis project Ga0307968, IMG submission 201834) | Saline water microbial communities from Organic Lake, Antarctica - #650 | ecosystem: Environmental > Aquatic > Non-marine Saline and Alkaline > Saline | place: Antarctica: Organic Lake... | reverse complement strand
AACGCAAACATACACACACAGAACAGGCACCCAATAACATACACGCACACCCATACGCACACAACACCCTGCAAAGTGCCTGCGCCCACCAGAAACACCCACACAACCCCAATTTTGCACCCACCCCTTCACATCTCCAGCCTGACCGCCCCAGAAGCTGCCTTTCTGTTTCTGGTGCTGCAGCAGCTGCTCCTGCTCCTCACGTTTGTGCAAGGGCGGAAGGTGGGTGGCCAAAGCGGGCATGTTGAAACCCAGCTGCGCTCATGCATGTGTGTGTGTGTGTGAGGATGTGCACGTGTGTTTCAGGTTTCGAACTGCATGTGTGTGTGTGTGAGGATGTGCACGTGTTTCAGGTTTCGAATTGCATTTGCACTTCAATGTCTGTTTGCGTTTGTGCAAGCATTAAGGGGTGCGGGAGGTGGGTGGCCAAGGCAGGTATGTTGAAACCCAGCAGCCCTCATGCACGCGTGAAAAAATGTATGCTGGGAGGTAGGGAGAAGCTGTGCAAGGTTGAACGTATTACCTGAGCATATGACGTGCTTGCTGTGTGTAAGCTGGATAATAGTGCACAACAATTCATGTTCCTCCTGCATCCGACCCCCTGTCCAAACAACTCATTGCACTGGCGTCAACGGGCGTGCACACACACACGCACGCACGCACACACACAGACGTTAAAAGCGCACACATGCACACACGCACGCACGCACACACACATACGTTAAAAGCACACACATGCACACACGCATGCACACACACAGACATTGAAGCACACACACACACACACACACGCACACACACATTTGCACACACCCACACAGCTATGACATGCTTGCCAAGTTAGGTACAGAAAAGTAAGGGCCGTTCTTACACCAACAACTGGAAACCAGGAAAGGAGAGCACCAAAAGACCACCCACACACCTGTGTGCGTTGACACACTAAAGACACAGCATTGGAGTGCATGACAGAAGAGGGTGACAGGCCCCCAGCAAAATGGCCGCCAGCAAAATCCTGAATGTTGACACACACACAATGTGTTGCGTGGCGCGTGTGTATGTGTGCATGTGTGCATGTGTACGTGCGTGCGTGTGTGAGAGAGTGTGTGTCTGTGTTCATATCTTAAACGTTTATGCCACAATGCTACAGTGCGCTGGCAGGTCATGTGTTTGTGGTCAAGCTGTCCTCATAAAGAGGCTGTCAGCACCAGATCAAGGGCTACAGCATCACCTGCTGCTACAATATAAATATAAATAGTGAAACTTAAAACCGCGTTTGTAAAAGATGGCACTTTTAGCCATTAGGCAGTATAATAATATCCTGTCACAATAACGGGCCCAAGAATAATCAAGGGAGGTGTTTACTCAATATCACAAACATCAGTGACAACACATGCGCGCATACACACACACGCATGCACGCATAACAGTGACATCTGTTACGTCAAAGGCACACGTATTACCCCAAGCCTTGCTCACCCACCTCTACACAAAAGAGTCACAGGTGCACGCACACGCACACGCATGCGCATGCACAACATAACACCTCCGCATGAAAACCAGCTTGACACCTCACACCCATCAAGAGACTAAACACTCACGCACAAGCACAGCACTCACACACCTCTCGACGCACTTACCCACATTGACACCCTCATTCCGACAGTGACCACACTCACGCGCATACGCTGCACATGCATAAGGTTGGCCAGAACCATATATATATATATATACGGTGTATATACGATATTTTGGGCTGGGAAATCACCAAATATACGGTCATATATGGTGTATATATACGGTTCTGGCCAACCCTACACATGCACCTCCTACCCTTTACTCACCCTCACCCCTTCATCATAAAAACGCACATGCACAGCACTCACATCTCTTTCCCCTTACTCGCTTGTGGCATTGCACTTAACCCTCAACAGTGAGCACACTCACACATGTGCACGACACTCACATCTCCTTCCCCCTTCACTCACCCGCGTCATTACACCTTCGTTGTCACTGTCCGAGCCTGAAGCAGTGTCTCCATCCCCCAGCACAAGGGTAAAGGGCGGGTGGGAGTGCATGCCTTCAAGTTGCAAATGTGTGTGTGTGTGTGTGTGTGCGTATGTGCATCCCTGCAGCGCCGAGTGAACAAATAGGCACGCACTAGAAAAGAGGTAGGAAGCATGCTACCTTACAGCAGCAAGCAAGCACAATCTTGCGAGCAAGCAAGCAAGCAAGCACAATCACGCAAGCAAGCAGGGATTGCCAGGTATTGGGGTATTGCCTCATGCAACAAATTAGAGCCCCGGCAAAAAGGGAGAAGGAACACACCTCCACACCACACCACACCCACATACCCCCCCTCCCAACGCACCTTCCCATACCAGCACACACCAGCACACCACACACACACACACACACACACACACACCTGGAGTGCAGTCATCACTTGCACCCTGCCAAGGCAGTGCCCCCTTGCCCCCTCCCCCTCCCCCACCCCCATAAATTGACCCAGCTGCCACACCACTTGCCGCAGCCGCGGCAGCTGCTGCATGCATAAAGGGGGTAGGAGGGGGAGGCCCAGCGGAGGCTGTGGTGGTGGTACCATTTGCTGCAACAGCTGCTGGGTTTTCTTCAGCATCTGTCTCTTGGCGGGCTTGTGCAATGGCTTTGACAACGCCTGCGGCTCGGCTCTGTGTGCGTGTTTGTGTGTGTGTGTGTGTGTGCGCGTGTGTGTGTATGTGTATGTGTATGTGTGTGCGTGTTGTTAGCAGTGATGCACACAGTGAATTGAGTGATGCATTGAGTGATGCACACAGTGAATTGAGTGATGCATTGAGTGATGCACACAGTGAATTGAGTGATGCATTGAGTGATGCACACAGTGAATTGAGTGATGCATTGAGTGATGCACACAGTGAATTGAGTGATGCACTGAGTGATGCACACAGTGAATTGAGGTCTTGCTGCTCCCAAAATTCGCGATGCTATTCACATGCACACACAAAGACAAAGACACATGCATGGAGCACACCTGCTGACACACACAAACACACATGCAAATACACACGCAAACACACAGACACACACTAACATACACGCAAACACACACAGACGCACATCTACATTAACTAAGCTATCTAATAGCTCAGTTAGGACTTATACCTGCTGACCTCAAAATTGTATGCACTTACATGCATACTTTCCTCCACATGACATGCATACACACACACGTGCACACTCACACACACAAACTCACCTGTGTATGCTGCCCTCGGTGCTTCTTCCTACGGTCGTGCTTGTTCAGCTTGTCCCCCAGGATTTTGAGCTTGGCCAAGCCCAGAACATCCTGTCAGAGGTTACGCACGGTACGTGGGTTTTGCGTCTCTGTCTAGCCTCTATACCTGACACTCTTGCATCTCACCCTGGATCTACACGTCACTTTTATCTTACGACACACTACGCCCATCGACCTCAAAATAGCTTCGTACTGCCTTGTTTATATTTGCATACATTTGCATAATACTTTTGCATACATTTGCATAATACATTTGCATAATACTTTTGCATACATTTGCATAATACATTTGCATAATACATTTGCATTATACATATGCATACAATTGCATACATGTCATTCTTCATTTGCGTAATAGATCAACTCTCTTCTTGCCGTGCAGCTTCCCGCTACTACCGTTCATGCTTGTAACACATCCCCCGCCATCTCCAGATGCAAACAAAACAGGTGGCATACTTTGTGAACTTACCTATAATCTCTGCTCACTGCAGCTGAGTTATTTAGCAACAGCTGTGCAGCACTCACCTGTATGATCTGCTTGCTATACTCGAAACTTTGAGTTGCTAAGCAGCAGTCGTGTTGCATTCGCATGTGATCTCTGCTCGCTATACTTGAGTGTTTAGCAGCAGTTGTGTAGCATTCACCTGTACTCTGCTCACTGCACTCGAGTTGTTAGGCAACAGCTGTGCAGCACTCACCTGTATTCTCTGCTCGCTATACTTGAGTTGCCTCATTCGAGCCTCCACTGCAGCAAGCTGTGCCGATAGCTCTGCAGACATAAACAGTGAATGGGCATTTGTCTGTGTGATGTGTATGCGTGTGTGTGCGTGTGTGTGTGTGTGCGTGTGTAATTGTGTAATACATTGTGTGCGCTTATTTGTGAAAGCGCCTGAGTGTGTATGGCCGCACAAGCTCGTATTTGTAGGGCTGGCCAGAACCATACATACACAGTGGACATACGGCATTTTTGGCAGGGAAATCGCCAAATATACGGTCATGTAAAGGGGTATTTATACGATTCTGGACGACCCTATGCATTTGGCTTAGGTGGTGCTTATCTGTGCAATGTGTGCACCCCTGAAAGAGCAGGTGACGTGCCTCCTTTACCGCTCACAAACCTGCCTAAGAGAATACCTGATCCCTGTCCCATGTTCCATATCTGATTTGATGTATTGATGTATTTCAGCTGACGTGCTCATTGCTTACCTGAGCCACACATGCGTAACAACTACACGGTACATGCGGTACAATTACTCGGTACATGCGGTACAACTACATGGTACATGCGGTACAATTACTCAGTACATGCGCTACAACTACTCGGTACATGCGGTAAAACTACTCGGTACATGCGCTACAATTACTCGGTAAATGCGCTACAACTACACGGTACATGCGGTAAAACTACTCGGTACATGTGGTAAAACTACTCGGTACATGCGGTACAATTACTCGGTACATGCGGTACAATTACTCGGTACATGCGCTACAACTACACGGTACATGCGGTAAAACTACTCGGTACATGCGGTAAAACTACTCGGTACATGCGGTACAATTACTCGGTACATGCGCTACAATTACTCGGTACATGCGCTACAACTACTCGGTACATGCGGTAAAACTACACGGTACATGCGGTACAATTACTCGGTACAACTACACCACACCTTGGATGCATGGCGCACCTGTTTAGACCTTGGCAGGCCAGACCATGCGTACATACGGATTGACACGCACACACATACACATACACAATCACGCACTGGTGTAGTCATGGGAATCTCTGCAAAACATCTCTTAAACAGTGGTAGACAACCATGGATGAGGTACATTAACGAATACAGCTAAAGGAAACCCCTCGGAACGTCAAAAACACACATATTTAACACACACATTCACAACCACACCCTGCATTGCACGCTTTGCGCTTTGCACGCACCTTGCCGATTCGAAAAGACGTCAAAGTTTTTGGACATGGGGGGTGTGGCCCACTCTGATTCGCCGCCTTCCTGAGTCACGCGTGGGGGGGTGAAAGAAGGCCTCTCCATTCCCTGCACCCCATCTGGGCCTTGGTTGTTGAGGTGACTCTGCTGGTTGACCGCACGCTGCGTGCTGCCTGCGCATGTGATTCAGATCAAGGGCAGTGTGGACAGCGCACGTGCGTTGGTACTTTGGTGGAAGAGGCTCTTTCGCTGGTAATGTGCTGGCTGTGGTTCGATTTGATCGACACATTTTGCAGAAAAACAGCAAGAGCATTTGGATTGTGCCTTTCATGTGCTTTTGCAAGAGTCGGGTCGGTATGGAGCCTGCATCCCGCTGCAGCACACGTGCACACACAAGCACAGACACACAAGCACGCATACACACTCTCCATGGACAAACGCTGCGCACCTGCGCTCCTGCAAAGCTGTCGGACTACCAGCGCCTAGTGGGCACCAGACGCAGCACACACAACTGTGCGTTGCAGCAATCCACAACTCACAAACCCCACGAACGCTGCGCACCTGCGCTCTCTGCAATGCTGTCGGACTGCCAGCGCCTAGTGTGCGCCGGCCGCAGCACGCCTCCGTTGGCAGGCGGGGGAGGGGCTGCGCGTGTGATGTGTGCATGTTATTAGATGTTTTAAAATGAAGCATCATTGGTACAAGCGTGGAATTGGTACGCCTTGTGAAGATGATGCCACGCAGCTCTTCAAAGCGTATGCTGCTCGGTACACGCGTGTTATGGGCTTCCCTGTTTAGCCAGACACTTGAATGTGTGTGTGTGTATGTGTGTGTGTGTGGTTTTGTATCATAGCATGCATGCACATACATAAAACCCGCGTGCATGTGCTTGTGTGCAGCAAATGTGTGCAGTGTGGGTATGAGTGTGTGGGTGTTTGTAATGAGCGTGTGAGCAGTGCGTGTATGTATGGTGGTAGTGTGTGTGTAAGTGTGTGCGCATGTGTGCAGGCACTTGTGCATGCGTCTGCTTGCCAGGTGTGAGCCCACAAAGTGCAATAAAGTGTGAGGATTGTACGTGTGTGTATGTGTGTGTGTGTGTGCACGTGCGTGTGTGTGAGCAGTGTATGTGTATGTACGTGTGTGTGAGTGTGTGTGAGTGTGTGTGTGTGTGTGAGTGTGTGTGTGTGAGTGTGTGTGTGTCGGCACTCGTGCATGTATCAGCTTGCAAGGCGTGAGCCCGTGGGATGCAGTGAGGTGCATGTCTGAACAGGAGTGAGAAAAAAGGTAAAGGCAGCTCACCTTTCCCGCCAGCCACTCCCCCATTCATGCCCTGTTTTGCAGGGGTGGTGTTAGCAGACGCGGTTACTGGCTTTGCTGGAGTGGCACCCATGTTGGGGATGCTGCCTGACATGGCTCTGCTGTGGTGGGGGTGGTGGGGGAGGTGGTTGAGCTGGTGGGGTGGCACGTTGGAGTGGCCAGGCCGGGCCTTGATCGTGGTGGTTTCTGTGTGTAAGGGAGAAGGGGCGCAGTGGTGCTTTTTGTGTGGTGTGCAAGCGGCACTCATTGATTGAGGAGGAGTGGCATCTGGCTGGGCCTTGATCGTGGTGGTTTCTGTGTGTAGGGGAAAAGGGGCGCAGTGGTGCTTTTTGTGTGGTGTGCAAGCGGCACTCATTGAGTGAAGAGGAGTGGCATCTGGCTGGGCCTTGATCGTGGAGGTCGCCGTGTTTTGGAAGGAAGGAGTGCAGTGGTGCTTTGTGGGTGGTCGTATGCACATAACACAACATACTTGCATCATGATGTGCTCTATACAATGGGAAGCATCTAAATCAATTCAACCTTATCACATCCACTCGCTCATGCACGTATTGTTACCATACTACATCAGTTTGCCATCCTATCACATGCACTCTCACATACACAGTGATCACTATTACGCTGAGCGAGTGCGTAGGTGGTGCCAAGAAGTGGCTGCTCTGTGGCAGGTCTGCGTCTGTGTGGCAGTGTAGGTTGCATGGTGCAGAAGCGTGCCCTTGAGCAGGTTGTAGCAAACAGCACAAACTATAGAGGATGCATGTTGGGACAACAAGCTCCAATTGTGTGAAGCAAAGGTGGTTTTTTCTGAACTTCATAAGGTTTGACATTCCAAGCCACAACCTGCAAGGAATGTACACATCCAAGGTGACCATTTTCTTTTATGGCTTCTCCTTGACGCAAATTTCAACACAGGAATTTTTCTGTCCTATTTTCGAGGATTGCAGCTTAGAGACGACATATTTCCATTGCAAGCACCATGTGGCGCACTCTCTGGAGGGAACGGGGTTGCCAGGCAAGCCGGTATTCAAACTCTTGTCAGTACCTTTGCACACGATTTTTATGCGCAAGCACGAACACATGTGTTGGTGTCAACATGCCTTGGTTCATACATACCATGTGGCGCTCCCTCTTGAAGAAACGGGGTCGACGGGCAGGCAGGCGGCCCTGCAGCTGCAACCCCCCTCCCTGCAGCCCCCCCTACGTCGGACACTCGGCCTGCCTTGCTCTCCATTGATGATTGCCTGCAGGAGCACGAAGCAAACTGCTACGACTTGCGAACTTCTGAGCATAGTCAAGATTGCTACAAAGGGAGGCCAACATTTGACGCTAAAGTTTCTGAAACAATGTCAATGGTATTGCCGCGGCCTATCACTCAATTGAACAGCTGTGTGAATGTGCTAGGTGTGCAATCATACACCAGCCAACCAACAAATAAATAAATAAATATATATATATATATATATGTGTACATGCGGTTAATAAATGTATATGTGTACATGCGGTTACACGGTACATGCGATTATAGGAAATATAGCAAGTACTGTTTGAAATATTGGATGTGATGTACAATAAATATAATCGCACGACCACACGCCCTGATAGATCTGCAAATCCCTGCAGTGTACACACACAGACACACAGACACATGCTGCCAGAAGATGGTCGCGGATAAGTCCTCGTCTAATTGACATTCACGCCCACAAAAAACACGGGCGTGCAAAATTGCATCGAGCTGTCCCCATACAAACCCCTCCGCCCTCCCCAGGCAAACAATGCCAACACTCATAAATCAGCCTTATCTCCCCAACACTTTCACCGCTCAGACACCAGACAGATGCGTTGGGTAGCTAAATACTTCTGCACATGCCTGCGAAATAAGTAGGCTAAAAGGCACAGTGGTGGCTCGGAATGTAAAGAGACATCATTGCTCACACACTGCATCAATCTGCACGCTCCCACCTTTTAAGGCTTAAAACCCACCCCACAATTTTTTGGTGTGGGTTTGGGGTCACAGGAATGCACAGGCAAACCCAGCAAGGAAAGTGCTGAATGTCACAACACATGTGATTTTACCAGAATCCAACCAGGCCGCCAATTGGTCCTGTTCAACTTTGTATTCAGCTTGAATGCATGCCGCAACTCTGGGCACAGAAAGAGGGCTGGAACTCGCTGCCGATTTGGAGCAACAGGTTTGTCTGTCTTCTTCCCCTGTGCCTCCTGCGTGAGTGCCTCTCATGCACGGACGTTTTTTGTATCCATGCCCAAAATGCAGCATTGCAGCTTTATTAAATGACAATCATGATGCTTATGCCCTAAGAAAGATGTCCTTCACCAAAAGTTATGAATACACCTTTCCCCTGCCAAAGCGGATGCAAAATAGGCACCGAGACCCACAGAGCACCCCAGAATGCCGTTGACCCAGCATAGTTCAATGGTCTAGATATTAAAACAACTCTGTTGCGTTTATATGATGAAAAGGAGGCTTTGCATGGATTTACAGCTTATTGGCACCGTTTGGGAGGACCTAGGCTCGGGGACTCGGGGACGAGCGTAGGTGCTCCTCACACATCTAGTGGCGATCCTCACACAACCACGCAATTGCACAACCACACACACACCCTTCCAAAGCCATCCGCTCATGCCGCCCCGAGGTGGTCGCCGCCAAGGCCCCGTCAAAGTGGCGTGCACGTGCGCAGAAGTGCACGCCAAGCAGCAAGCTGTAGTCCATTACCCCAATGTCCTGCAGGAAGGATGCGTCTGCCCCTAATTGCTGCCCCAGCCTGAGAGTGTGAAGCAATGAGTGTGGGGGTGTAAGCATTTAGTTGTACAGATGAGCTGTTTGAAAAGACGCTTCTGTCCTGAATCGCTGCACTTGCCGGAGAAATTGTGCAGTGTGTTTTTTGGAGGGATGTACACACTCTGGATTATAGCCCTCGTCCGAAAGTGTGAGGCAATGCTGTTGACCTGGTACGCTTTGAGCAGCAAAATGATAGTTTGGTTTCCAGCATTTTAGCAAGGTGGTGCTTAGGGGTGGCACAATTGGAAGCAGTGGAATCCGTGAGTGACTTTTGCGATCACTTTGTATGGGCGAGGTAATTAAGTGCAGAAGCTAGAAGAAAGCAGTGGACGTGGTGCAGCATAAACAAGGTGACATTTCAGGGAATGATTTTCGCATGTTGCTTACACACGCAACTCAGAGGTGCTTGAGCTGTGACTGCGGTGTTGAAGTCATTGCTCCTTTCACTGGCTTCATGTGTTGCATGAGGCGTCATTCATCCAATGACAGACTCTGAAGGGAAATCTTACCTGTCGTGCAGCTCCTGTGGCAGTTTGAAGCCCACATCCAGGTCCAGGTCCTTGAACACACTCTTGGGGTCGTTGAGGTCGGCAGCACCCGCAGTGCGCTCAAAGGTGGAGCCCTGTGAAAAGGAAATGTTTGCACCCGCAGTGCGCTCAAAGGCTGAGCCCTGGAAAAAGAAGCATTTTTCACCCGCAGTGTGCTCAAAGTATAAGCCCCGAAGGAGGAAACGTTTGGGTATGCTTATTTTGCAGGGTGCCTCAGAATTCCTGCAAGAACAGTGTGTTCAACACAGCTGCGTCCGACGCGCAGATTCCCCTTACAGGCGGGCGAAGCGATTGTGCACCCACACGGTCATTCACCAAGGCAGTCTGTCAGAGAGGCAGGTTTGCACCAAGGTAACTGTAAACCTAGAGTCAACTTTCAATGAAACACTGTACTGTCTTTACATCCTCCCTATTTTCATCCTCTTTCTCTTAAAAAAAAGGGCGGTCTGCAATGGCAAAAGAAATCCATGTACAGAACCATACAGCTGGCACGGGCACAGAAGGCTGGGGACCAGAGAGCAGTGCATAATCACTCTCGCAACAAGATGCGGCCTTACTTGAATGAGAGAGACACATGCATTGACTGTACTGTCTTCCAATCCGCCGACCTGCATTCCATGAACCTCTCACCCCAGCCTTGCTTTTGGTGGCGAAGAACACAATTTTTTATAGGCCACACAACACACGCACACATATATGTATTTACCGTTTGTCCACGACCAGTTTGGATACTAAACGAATATTTGGCAAAGAAATGGAAAATTCGATCATTCTTGGAGCCCCCTCCCAACTGCAATTTAAATTTTAATGATGTCTTTAGTAATTTTTCTCCGAACTGAAAAAGTGAATTTTTAGATGTTCTTAATTTGGTCTCACGAAGTAATCGTGGACAAATGGTATATGTACATGTATCCATCTGTATATAAACACACACGCAGAAGCACAGCACTTGCCTTGAGGTCGAACTTTTTGTGGATCTGGAGTTCAGTGCAGAAGATGTTGGACATGACCATGAAGCGCACGGTGCGGCCGTGCACCTCCTTCACCCCATGCACTCCAAAAAAGTGGGTCACCAGCGACTGGGGGTGGGCCTCCATGTGCTTGAAATACTGCAGTGTGTGCAGCATGTGTGATAGTGCGTGTGTGTGACATGTGCGAGCGCAAGTACGTGTGCAGTGGAGGTCGAACGTGTGTGTGTGTACGCCATGTGTGGCATTATCATTGTTAGAGGTACTGCAGCATGCGCAACATGCGTGATAGGACAAGGAAGTGTGCAACAGGGACTGTGTACATTGAATGTAGAGGAAATATGTGTGCGTGAGTGTTAAGTAAGTGTGTGTGGATGTGTGAAAGCGGTTGCGCTTAAAATAATGCAGTAGGTATGTTTCTATAAGGATGTGTGCAATGGAGAGTGTGTGTGAACGTGTGGGAACGTGTGTGCCAAACAACAGCACCTGCTTGAAGCACCGCAACTTGATGACACAGGCAGGGATGTGTGATACTTGTGCATGTCCTTGTTTGCATGTCAGGTTTGCATGTCAGAGGGATATATCCCCAAGAGTCACTCCCAAGGAGAGAGACATCTAGCAAACCAGAGTCCTGACCCTGGCAAACCTCTACGTTGGAGCCAGACCGTTTTCTGATGAGGAAATCAACAGATGAAATAATGGCTTGCATTATGCATTCCACTTTCGATCTATTCTTGCTGCAAAGCCCGTGCTGCGCTCTTCCTCTTTTCCTCGTACCATGGGTAGCATCTCCACGAGGATCTTGAGCTCATTCTTGCGCATGGTCTTGATGAGGAAGCGCTCGTCATCGGACAGAAAAAACATGCAGCCTGCAGGGGAGGGATGTACAAGAGTATATATGTGTGTGTGTGTGTGTGTGTGTGTGTGTGTGTGAAGGAGTGGTGCAAGCTGGAATGACTGCAGTATGAGAGTCACACACTCTCTGCGCCAGCTGCTAACGAAGAAAAGGGTGCATGTTGAAACAATTGGAGCGCAACACTCATCACGCTTTCCACGCAGCACAACACAATTGCAAACATACTGTGTAAGCACAAGGGAGCAAAGGAGCATGTGTTGAGGTTAGTGCACGCAAAAAGCCTGACGCACCTGATGTGCAGGATTAGGTGAATTAACTTCAGGCCCAGTGCTCGTACATATATAGGCTACAAATTGATGGCTGGTACGGGGAGTCTCACCTGGTCTACCGAGTGAGTTGAGCTGCCTCAGGGCTTGAGGGCCACCCCAACACTCAGCAATCACTCAAACACATATACAAATATTCAAGTCACAAGTTAAAGGCCGGTACAGAAAGTCTCACAAGTCTCACCTGATTTGCCAGGCGAGTTGAGCTGCCGTAGGGCCTGTGAGCCACCCAGGCTGAGCATGTACTCAGCATCATTGATGCCCCATGCGGCGCGCAGGCGGCGGAACACACGGGGGGAGTAATCCTTCCACACAAAGTCAGAAGAGGGGTGCGCGGGGGTTGTGGAACTGCAAGGGCAGGCACTTGTGTTGTTTGTTTGTGCATATGCGTGTGTGCGTGTGCGTGCGTGTGTGTTTGCATGCGTGTGCACATGTGTGTGTGTACGAGTTTGTGTGGGTGTGCATTCGTACATACGTACGCATGTGTGCTTTCGGTTGCTGGGGTGTGGTGTGACTGTGGGGGGTTGCGTTGTGGAAGAGAGCATCACAGGTCCATGCTCACACGCCCCAGCTTACCTAAATGAAGGTTCCAATCAAGCATCCCATCATCGTTACCACACACCCATAGCCGCTCCTGCCAGGCATGGCGAGGAACGCCTTGGCCATGCGCACAAAGCCCTCCTCCTCTTTTGTAATTCCATGCTCACTCGCACCTACCAGCGTATGCACCAAACGCTCTGCACACGCACCTCATCCCACCTTTGCACCAACAACACACCCATTGCCGCACCTGCCAGACATGGGGAAGAACACCTTGGCCTTGTGCACAAAGTCCTTTTGCTTGAGGGGCACCTCCACAGCCTGGGGCGTGGTGGTGACGGCTCCATTGGGCGCTGTGCTGACCACAGGCACCACAGGCACCTGGGTTGCAAGCGTGCATGTGTAATGTGTGTGTATGCGTGTGTACATGTCTTTTCTGACCCTCGACACGTAATCTGCAAAAGTTCTACTGGGCGCTGTTGCTGACCACAGGCACTACAGGCACCTGGGTTGCAAGCGTGTATGTGTAATGTGTGTATGCGTGTGTACATGTCTTTTCTGACCCTCAACACGTAACCTGCAAAAGTTCTACTGGGCGCTGTGCTGACCACAGGCACTACAGGCACCTGGGTTGCAAGCGTGTATGTGAGTGCATGTTTGTGCATGTGTGTGCTTGTGTACATTGCGCCTAGAACCTGTGGTCAAAACAGCTCCAACGGAAACCATAGGTACTCATAGGCACCGCAGGAGCTGAACATAATAAGCGTGTCTGTTGCACGGTGTTTTAGCTACAAGAACTGGAGGGGAAATGCATGTTGCAAAAAAGTAAAACTACTGAGAAGCTTAAGAGTTGTGGCTGTGCCACCCACTGGTGCGCTTCAAAACGGGGATTTTAGGCCAACACCACGTGCACGAGTACTAAAATGGTCAAATGCAAGGACCTGTCAGATGTTTACGTGATTGT
>Ga0307968_1003227_pt1 | contig 13565 bp, 12 predicted proteins | sample OrgLakmetagen650_FD_201834 | JGI IMG/M metagenome (GOLD analysis project Ga0307968, IMG submission 201834) | Saline water microbial communities from Organic Lake, Antarctica - #650 | ecosystem: Environmental > Aquatic > Non-marine Saline and Alkaline > Saline | place: Antarctica: Organic Lake... | reverse complement strand
GAGGGGCTTGTAGCGAGTTTGGAGGGGCTACTCAGTTGGCTGTCTTTGTGGCAAAGACCGTGGAGGAGCAGGATGGTACACCAACAGGTGCGTGGACTGAAGGCTAGCTTTATGTGACAGTTTGGTAAATAAGGGTGGTACACCAACAAGTGCGTGGACTGTTTGGTAAATAAGGGTGGTACAACAACAGTGCGTGGACTGTTTAATAAGATTTGGTGGTACATCAACAAGTGCGTGGAATGTTTGGTAAATAAGGGTGGTACACTAACAAGTGCGTGGATTGTTTGGTAAATTTGGGTGGTACACCAACAAGTGCATGGATTGTAGCGGTGTGTTCGTGTAAGAGTTAAGTTAATGAGGGGGAAAAGCGCTCTTTTTACTTTTACAGACCTCAATCTGCATACTGTGTTTCTTTTCCTTATTTTTGGTCTTTGATCCGACCAGACACTTTTACGTACTTTCAATGTGCATCTCAACGTGAGGAAGAGGGAAACGCTTGTTTACCCCTCGCTAACTTTCTTTCTTCTTCCAGCGTGTCTCTCCTATCCTCATTTTGTTTAATTAGTTTTGCTCATTACAGCCTTGTAGCACAAAGATTGCTATTTCCCCTTGAGTTGGGATTCACCCCCCCCACCCCCCCAAATGACACTCGCCTGCCTGTCAGCTTGGCTGCTTTCTTACAATGTACATAGGTTTTGCTTCTTTCCCGTGCTTGACCTTCATGGACAAGTTTTGCCCTTCTTGCCATCAACCTGGTTGCCCCGCCCCCCTATTTATTCTATTTCTTCCAGCCAGCCTTTCTTGCTTCCTTTTGGTTTGTTTTCGTCCTCATAGTAGGGAGTTTGCTATCTCCCCTTGACCTAGACACGCAAATTAATAAGATACTATCGCGCTTCCTCACACATCTCCTGCACACAGAGCAAATGGTGCAGAGGCTGTGGCAGTCACAGGGTCCTCTGTATCCGGTGCTTATGGGCAAAATTTTCGCCTTGCAATCCTCAGACAAGTCCGCAGCCCAAGGTAAGTTATGTTGCAGAAACTTTCTTAGGATTCACATCGGCCATATGCGTAGGGTATTGATGTTGACCTTGACGACTGATGAGAACCAGTAACTGAGGCTATGTGGGCCTAACAATTCCACTTTACCTACCTCAATGAAAGCTCAAATGTTCTTTTAGCTTCAAGCCGTTAAGCAAGCATTACCACCAGGACCTCACACAGTTTTCCAAATAGATGGCTACTAGTAGTTGCACTGGCTGTCCTGCAGTTTGATGATTGAAGGATGTCACAATCTGTTGTTTATACTGACATGGCTCAGGCTAAACTAATATATTTAAGCAGGCATTGGAAAAACTACTCCACACATTGATTAAGGAAAAGAAAGCGCCACCAGGCACAGAAACTGCTAAAAGTATAAAGATCGCCCATCCTGGCCATTGCCAGCCTCAATATCAGCAACACAGCCAGCACTGAACCTGCCTTGCTACTCCACCAACACAGTCACCCAGAACAGAGCAAGTACAAAGTTGACAAGCAGCCTCGTTTCCTTGATGTAATGAAACCTTTGCCTGTGTTACTTTTATGGGTTCGGCAAGCTTACAGATGACCTTCATGTGTGCTGCGTGCAGAGCCAGGAGCAGGGAGGGGAGGCACAGGGACTGCCTTTGATGTTGCGTCAGTAGCAGGTTCTACCCAGGGAGAGGAGATATGAGATTCAATGTGTGCAGCAGCTTATGGCACATCCACGTTACTTCGCTGACATCCACGTTCCTTTGCTGACATCCACGTTACTTTGCTGAAGATAGGAAGCCTGTTCACAACTTATGAAACATTCTTACGCCTGTTTGTTCACAACTTATAAAACTTTCTTACAAGGTGTGGTTTAACGAGGTTTTTTTAACCATGCGGCGAAGACGGCGGAGAGTAAAAAGTCAAAGAAGAGTATAATCTTAGTGTAATCACATGTACATTGATTCAATCATCGGAAAGAACCTTCTTCAATGTAGAGCTTAGCAATATTCCACACAGTCACGCGAAAGGGAACTATCAGTCAGCAAAAAAGTGTTGAAAGACTGTTGTACCCACTGTTGATCGTGCTGCTATGACAGTAAAGCAAATGATACAGTCTCTTACATTTCTGCATGGTTAATGCTGAAAAACACAGTTGCAAGTACCACCCTGGATTACAACCTGCAACACTCCACTCGTCAAGACCACCACATGAAGGGAAGAAAAAGACTGCCTGCTACTGCTAATGATTTAATTATAGACTCAATTTGCAGGTAAACATGCCAGACGGATTAATACCTGATAAAGATTTTGCCTGCTCATTGCAAGCTCACTCAAAGGTGCACGCTAAACAAAAAGGTTTGCTCTTAGCCATACATTCAACGTGTTAACGACTAGTAGGGTATATAAATTTACCAAGCTCACTCAAGGATGCACGCTAAACAAAAAAGGTATGCTTGTCAGCTGTTCAATTATCACACAGGCAACTCGCAAGGTACACAATTCTGCCAAGTGAGGCCGAACGAATGCACACCATGGACTCTGGGCACACACAAGTCGCATAAAGTATGGTCGTCATTAAAAGACTTGATGAAATGCTTGCATATAAGTTACAAAAAAGGCGGTAAGTATATGAAGAAGATGTGGTTTGCATGCAAGCAATAAAGCAGGTTCTAGCTTGAGTTTTGCTAGGAAATGAATTACTCTAGGGAATTTAAAACAACAAAGCACACTTTTGGTAAACAAGTTTGAAAACTGTATTTAAACAGGAGGATCAACAGCCATTGTGAGAACCTCGTGAAGCTTCAGCGTTTGAGCTGGCAATGTCTGGTGCACTACAAGGATATCAAAACGTGAGAAACCTGGAGAGGGCTTGGCTGAGCGGGTCATTCAGCTGCACTTCTAATCCAGCAACTGGCTGAGAATCAAGCAATGCGCAATAGGCCGAGAGCACTCCATGGTGACGGGCACCTGCACAAGATGCACAAGAGAGGGGAAAACGTGCCAAGTGCGCGTGTGTGTGTACGTGTGTGTGCACGTGTGGTGTGTACTTACTACAGTACTTACAGGGCTGCAGAGGGTGCAGAGTGGGGCTGCTGCTGCAATAGGTCAGGTTGCAGAGGTATAGAAAGGCTTTGCAGAGAAGCTATGCAAGAATCTACTCTAGCTAGCACACACTCGGCCGGGAAGCACCCCATAAAGGTGCAACTCTACGATATAATGCATCAACATATTTACGGTGTCAGGTACACCAGTTCGTTTTTTCATTGACGTGGAGAGTGATTGTCATTGCCTGCGAAGGTGTTCTTCATAATCAAGAAGAACACTGGCAAATGCAGGCAGTGTAACAGAGGAAGGAGGACATGACATCAAACGTTGATAATTCAAACAGACCTTCCGAGCTTTAAGCTTTGGTACCACACAAGTTGTCGCACAGAAAACACGCCCACAACACTGTTAAGGAACGATTGCTGTGCACGTACAAGTGTGATGGTGTGTAGTATGTATTTAGTGAGTGTATGAGTGGATCTAAACCAGGCAGTTAAGATGGTTGACTCCTTTTCCCAGTTTCTCAAGATTGTATTTTCCCTTGAAATATATGTAATGCACCGTGAGGCCCTCCAATCTCCAACAAACACAAAAGCACCATTTATGAGGTGGCGGCTGTCGCACTCCACATACATAGCACATACCTTCTTGTAGCAAATTGAGGTATCTCAGAGATGGCTTGGCTGACCAAGGGTCTCCCAAGAATGACTTTGATGCAGAAAGTGTTTCAGCATTCACCCAATCTCCATTGTACAGCTCACAGTCCACAGGAATGACTTGGTAGCTGCAGACACAGAGAGAGGGGGGGAGAGGGAGGGGGTGTCAGACATCAAGTTTTGTGCATGTTAAAGAATGTTGTTCGTTCAGCTTGTATTCATGCAAGCTGTACTCGGGAGCTTTGCTCGATTTTGTACTCAAATAAGGGATACTATTTATATGAAACGAGGAGTTTGCAGCAAGGTTTTAGCCAGGTTACACCTAAAGTCACACATGATCTTACACTGAACAAGAATGAAGTGAATCCACCTTATTGATCGATCCTCCTTATCGAGTTTCTTTCCTCGTAAACTGCAGCGGCTGGCCTATATCCTGCCGCTCACACCAAGTAAGTTTGCGTCCTACCTTCTTTCCGTCCTTCCTCCCTACTCACCCAACCTGCAAGACTTGGGTGAAAGGCGGCAACACGCCCTCCGACAGCTGCACACGCGCCCAGTCCTCCCTTTTCAAGAGATGCACAACACCATGAACTGTGTGGCCATACACCCAGCGTGCTGCCAGAGCTTTGGATCTTGATTTAATTGACTTCAATCTGGAAGTTGCACGAGGTACATCGCTACTTCTTGGCTCAAGCTCCTGCGACTTGAGTAACACAAGGCCACGTTTGACTTACTGACGTTTTAAAAGCAGCAGAGCGAACACAAACACACACACACATACACACACACACACGCACGCACACACACACACACACACACACACACACACACACACACACACACAAGAGCAAGCGAGTGAGCCGACCACCTTACCAGAGGAATTGGCCGTTCAAAAGGTTCAACGGTTGAGTAGCCTTGACAGTGGAAGCCCATGGTGAAGCTGCATAAGTAGGTTGTGCACGATTAATAAAAAAGGGTGTGTGATCCTGCGGGTTGCGAAAATGGGGTGGAGCACGTGCAAGAAATCATACCCCAAGCCTTACAGAGTTGATTAGGCTACGTATGCCCTGGGGAGCTTGCTCCAAAAAGTGGCTTTCTTTGCCGTTGCTTGAGGATATAAAAGTTTGTAGCGTATTACATCAAAGCTTGATTTTTTTGAGCGCCATCCCCATCCATAAGCCCATCATTATTCTTGGGAGCAAGTGATGATGCTTCATTACCCCCTGCACCAGGATGCATGTATCGTGTCGTAAACCTGTGGGTTGCATTGAGCGCCTAAGAACAAGAGGCATCCAAGCTTTGCAGCGCTACATTAATTGCAACAGAGAAATACACTTGCGTAAATCGACTCACCCAGGTATTGAACAAGGAAAGGAAGTTAAAGGCTTGACTCCACGCCTATCTGTGAGAACCTGGGCAGGCAAACAAAAAAGAACGAAGAGAACATAAGACATGACACCTAACCCAAAAGGTGTGTAAGTTTAAAACCGACTAAGGTGTGTAAGTCTAAAACCCACTTGTACACTATTCATAACTGTTATCCAGATATCTACAGCTTAGTCTGACAAGGAGGAATGGCTCGCCTTTGGGTTCATGTTTGAACCGAATGCCGCATACCAAACATTTCCGTCCCCGGGCTCAACCCTACTTGCGCCTGTCGTCTCCACACCTGTGCAAATGGAGTGAGAGCGACACAGTGACACAAGCATGCAAGCGCACTGCATTCCACAAGCGAGGCTACACTCTACGAGCGCTACGATTTTAGCCACAAAGGAAAACACTCACCAGATTGTTTGGCATGTGTTTGTGTATGTAATGCCTGGTGTAGACTTCTGAAGGTCCTTGGAAGGCCATGTCCTCTCAGGCCTTTGGTTTGCAATGGAGCTTGCATGTCTCTTTTCAGAGCAGATGCTAAGCACAAATAAGCATATTGATTATTATGAAGGTGATTTTCGGCATTTCGGGGTGAACTGGGATGAATCCAATATAAAAAGCAATTGGGGTACATTTCACAACCAATTTGGTGCAAAATAATCTAGTGGTATTTGATCATTTGCAGGCCCTCTCGCGTAGTGCTTACCATAAACTCGGTAAGTAATCGTTTTAGAAGTATCACAAAATAATTCAGAAGCATCAATAGCCATCAACGTGACACTTGAAAAGGAAGCAAAAATGATACTATAAATGGTAGCAGCCGAACTGGCTCAAGCTTGTGTTCGGAGCATTAAAAAGGGGGCCAGTTATGTTTCCGCTGCTTTTACGAGGTGTGTGCGCCCAAATAATGACCAACAGCAGAGCTTCTTGCTATTGGCAGCAGGCCGCCAGTGCTATGATAATTGCAACGTTTAAGGGTAGGTTGCAGTTAGGGATTATCTGACTAATCTCTGCCTTTTGAACTTGTTCTGCCCTCAAGTGAGAGACCACCAATAACATTGCAACAATGCTGAGGCACCGGCGTTATAGGCTTTTCCCCAGCAGCAATCGCTGTGAAAAAAGCCGCCGCCGTCTCATCATCTTCTTTTTTGCTCCTTTTGAAAGGAATCCCTTGTATAATCATCATGCACACAGATGCTGGAAGGTGGTTGACCAAGAGTTCCCTTCACTTGACAAGGTGTGGGTTAAAGGGTGAACGGATAAAAGCAAATTAAGTGCAGGACGGCTAGAGCAACTGCAACCACATCACCTGTATGTATCACACACTTCTTCATATACTCTCTGCGGTGTGTGACACCGCAGAATGGAGGCCAGCAAGAGGAGCAGGAGACGATGAGTCACCAATGGTACGTATATGCAAAGGTATATGCAGCAGCAGTTTATGCAGCAGTTTATGCAGCAGTTTATGCAAAGCAAGCTTGTTCAAATTTTTAATAATATCACGACGGGGGATGACATGGTGCATGCAATGCAAGGCATACACAGACGCACGAGCGATGCATTTTGAGTTGACGTCAACAGGGTCTTTTGTGAGAGCAGCTTTGCTGTTGCAGGACAAGATCAGCAACAATCACGAATTGGACGGTAGCGGGTATTTCCTCTTGCCCCTTTTTGCAGGCGCTCAACGCAACAGTCTAGGAGCCGTTCGGCATCTCCCCTCAGGAAGAGAGCAAGCGTCGAGGTAGGTTGGGTCTGTTTGGGGTGTCTGTTTGGGGTGTCTGTCTGGGTTGTCGGTTTGGGTGCAATTCTATCTTTTTGCAAGCATCCAAATGTACATTTATATCCTAAAGACAGGAAGGTTGTCAGTTTCTACAAATTCTGATGACAGAATGTGCAACGTTCTAGATAGAAATGAACAGATTTAAAAAGATGCTAGAAGTAATAACACATCTAAGTTTGTGATAAAGGGAAGGAGCCTAATGAATCGCCAAATATTAGGTGGGTTGTGAGCATTGGCTTCCATACCCTTTGCTGTACAGCGCTGTGTGTGTGCATCATAAATGCTTCGTTTTGGTGGATGAGTTTTATGGTGCCCGGTACCAAAGTGGCTTCTTCTCCCTAATTACTGTGCGAGTGATTTTTACTGCCTCCGTAGTTTTCTTTTTTCCTTTTTCACAAGGCTCTTCAACTCTTCAACCATGCGTTGCTTCCATGCCCTTGACTTTATTAGGTTGCTTTTCCACCTCCTTAAATCCTTGAAATGTAACATATAATATATTAATTTATGTTATGTATTATTACAACACCAACTCCTTAAATCCTTAGAAACTTTACTTGTTATTTTTTTATGTGAGCGGATCAGAGCCTACCTGCTGCTAGTGATTGGTTGACACCACTTCCTCACTCAGGGTCTCGTGAACGAAGCGTATTTCCCTGACCTGGGCCAAGAGATGAAGGCAAGCCTTTCAAAGCGCATCCATTTTTAGAATAGCAGCAAATGCATTATTGCCATAACACGCAGCTACCAAAGACCAATCAATTAAGGGAGGCTGCATAGGCGCCTGCACCAGGCAAACCCTCATAATGCACAAACGAGCTGTTTAGTTTGGAGTGACCGTCTTCCATATTAGCTGTAAATCTTATACCGTTTTTGTTTATTCTTTGGTTGAGGTGCGCAAAAGTGCACAAACATGCTTACGGAAATGTGTTGAAGATTACTTGAGGCCGAGGGGTGGAAGTTTTTAAAAGCTGAAAAACAAGTGCTAAAACCTTTACTGTGTGCAAGCTCGAGTAATTTGCAAACCACAATAGCGTGCAAAGTGTTCGCAAAAAGTAAAGGTTAGTAACTTGATAGCAAGATTAGCTCTTGTTGAGCGACGCGGATGCAGACCGTTACCTCCGAGGCTGTGGAGCGGCCTTTTGAATTGCTGCTGCCAATAGTGCCTGTTGCTCCTGGGAGGATGGAATGTAGGCTTTTCCGGTGTCTGAATAGTTAATGAGACAATGACAACTTACTTATTATAATGTTCTTGTGACTTTTACACTTGTTGGATAGGTTAACTTGTCTTAATCTATTGATATTAATTAGGTATGTGTGCTGCGTTTCCTTGGTCAATTGTCGTTATTTTTTTGGGTGCATACTAGGGGGTATCGTTGGTAGGGCCATCTGTTGGATGATTGTACTGTTCAATAGAAAGGTGGAGTTCTATGCTGCAGTTCGCTGTAGGCTTCGTCATTACACCAAGGCATAAAAAGAATGCCTAAAACGAAACTACACAGCACTTTATGCAAAGTGCCTGCCAGATCTCAGCCTACGTTCACTACGCAAGAACTCCAGTTCTACAGCTGAAGCAGAGAACTGATGATTTTATTACTGTGCAGAGAAGCAGTTTGCATGCATGAGAGAGGAGATCACTACATGCCAGTCTGTCTTGTAGCCATCCTTGGATGTTTGTTATGAGCTTTGCTTGCACGCACCAAGTGTATTAATAATTCATGCGCATGTTTGCTGTGCTTGCAGACGTCTACGAAGCAGGACAGCAAAAAGGCGCAGCAAGCACGACAGCAGCTGATGAGTTCGATCCAGGAACAGCAAAACAGTCAACGGCGGGATGATCATATAACAGGGGAGGAGGACGAGGAGGAGGAGGAGGAGGAGGGTGTTGAGTCGTCATGGAGGTGGTGCAGAACACAAACAACATCCTTCCCTAATCCATGCTGGTTGCTGCCGCTACATCACGTATGAAAACTTAAACATTTAGGGAAAACTAAATCACGTCCTTACACAATTTCACACTCAGTGATGCATGGTTATTGTTGTGTTGCCTGCGTTGCAGGCTTCCTAGCTGATTTATGCTTTGCTGAATTATGCTTTGCTGCTGATTTATGCTTTGCTGCTGCAAGATGCCGGTTTTTCTGTACTGGCTGTCAAGGTCTGCGTTCTTTGAAGTTTTATCAATAAAACATGATATTAATGTAACTTGAACTCAATGTCCGATGTCTTGCTCCTACCACCTCCGCACAGGTGGTAGGTTCCAGTTCTCATACCCGAATGCCTGCCAAGACTCCTGAGGCTGCGGGAAGTCTAAGTCAAGGTTTTTTTATTTGTATACAATTGTATCTTTTATCACAATTAGAGGTGCTAGAGACAAGGAGGGCCTTGCTCAGCTTGCGCGCCTCGCTCAGCAGACGCGCCTCGCTCGTGTACGTGTGTATATTTTCCGAGGCCACAATATCCTCTCTTTGTGTAAATATTGGCATTGGTGCACAGATTTATTTAGATTTACAAGGGGGGACCTTCAACCAGACTGTTCAACTGATCGGCCTGTGACTAGGCATTACTGGTCTAGTGGACTATAATGTATTTCTGGGGCTGTACCATTCAGGTCTGTAGTTGTGGAAGGACATCTTTGACCTAATACGGTTTATCAACGTTGATGAAATTCTCCGGATCAGAAAACAGCTTTTTCTGTCTCCTGCTTCTCTGCTGGGGCCTATATGCCTGCTACGGAGAAATAGCTTTACGTACGTTGCTCAGTACCAAACTGGTTCCTTCATGCAGGAGTGGCTCTCACTGCCGAGTGGTAATTGTTTGGAAGTTCAAACTACTGTCCATCCACAGCTCCGAGCATGAGTCGTGCTTCAACTTTTGTTTTTGGTGTAGGTTATTCTAGCTGTCTAGAACTCCAAACACCAAGAATTTTTTTACCATCCGTGCAAATTGTTCTGAGAACGGGAGGATTTGTTGGCGAGGGTCCTGTTCCATTGAGTACCTGAGCCCTCCCTAGGGAACTATGCTTTCATCACGTCTGAGTCCCTGTGCCTCTACATTGAGTTACCCAGTGGTCCCAGTGAGGAGGCACATGTTGAGACTGCACATGTGCAGAAGTGAGTGAGGTTCGCCGAATTTTAGTCAGTAACACCTCTCAAAGACTATTTCTTAATTCTGCCAGCTGCGTCTAGGGTCACATCCTCCTGAATAAATTCCCGGAAATGCTCCAGGATATGTATAAAAAATATAACTGCCGATTAACAGAGACAGTAGCAAAATCCTTAACCCCAACTCTCATAAGTTAAAGACCTATATACTGTACTATACTTCTAGCTGCTGCCTACCGACGGAAAAAAGAAAGTAAAATACTACGCTGGAAGTCACTAGTGTGCATTAAGTAAAGGCTCTCAACTAGTGCTCACACTGGCCAAAGCCCCACCAAAAACGAGAAAAAAGTCTGCAGGGACTAATGAGGATCCGGCGAGTTGTCTGCCATGCGATCTGGCCTGCGTCTAGCCCTCCTAAAGGCAGCCACTCTACCAGAAAAAAAGGAAGCATCAACCACGGTACAAGCGGTGTGCACGGAGTTGCGCACCGTGGCACTGCTTCATGTAATTTCCTACATTACTGTACATGCTTCCGCAGCCAAATTCCTCTAACCACATCCACCCCTGGAGCATGAATTGGCCTATTGTGAAATAACGGCCATCACGCCTTGCAGATGACATGGGCGTGCTTTCCCCTGCGTGGTAAAAGAGAGCCCCCATAAATGCACATCAAAGAGCATATCAAATTGTGCGGTTTTCACTGGGACCTGTCACTCAACTCCATACAAAGAAAAAAAAACGAAAAGGCTCAGCTGGTAGTGATGACACAGCCAGCATGATTTTGGGAGGGGTTACTTAGGTGCCCGCACTAGGCAACCCCCCACCACGCAAACAATAATTAGAGATTAATGTGGATCAGAGGGGTTGTGTGCCGTAGCAACCGGACCGAATCCTCGACTTACTGTGCTTGTGTTATATTGCAGTGCATACCTTGCTTTAAATACTGCCTTATCAATGCCTGATGTTGTGTTCATGCAGTTTGCGTGACAGGTTTCTTATCTTATGGTAATCCAGATCAAGGTGAGACATTTCATCGTAAACACACTTGTTCCACTCCGCTATAATACCTTGGCTCACTCGTCTTATTATTTTAAAGAGGTACTGCAATGGTTGTGATGGTTTTGTGCGTTACAAAAAGCAGAACCCAACCACCTCAACAGGCCATTACGCTCGTGTGCGCCTGCCTGAATTGAGTATGCGCAACTTTTTCCCTCTTGACCAATGATACCCTCACTGTTACTACCTCCTTGGAACAACTTATTTCACCTTTAATCCCTGTCTGCAACGGTATACCCACTTTATGCATATGATGGGAGAAGGAAACTCGAAACATCTTCTCACACGCACATCACATATTTGTCTTAATGAATTTTAAACTTGCACAATCCTGAACCTTGGACCAAGAAACACAGTTTCCATAACTTTCAAGCAAGGATTACTCACTAATGTGTGTTGCTACGTTCTTGATGAAGGGTAGCGCCTTGCTGCCTTTTTCCATCCCCTGTCCCTCGTCATCCCACCCCCCCAGCAAGGCGACCTCGTATATCTGATGCATTATCGGGTAGCGGCCTGCTTTGAAGGCTGCCTGGGCGAATCTGTTATTCCTGCCTCCAGCTGTACCTGCGCAGCAAGGGAGGGGTTGCTTGAAATAATCTGACTCCGGCATTCATACGCAAAGGTAGCAAGCAAGCAAGCAAGCAAGCAAACAAGCAAGCAAGCAAGCAAGCAAGCAAGCAAGCAAGCAAGCAAGCAAGCAAGCAAGCAAGCAAGCAAGCAAGCAAGCAAGCAAGCAAGCAAGCAAGCAAGCAAGCAAGCAAGCAAGCAAGCAAGCAAGCAAGCAAGCAAGCAAGCAAGAAAGCAAGAAAGCAAGCAAGCAAGCATTATAATCAAATTTGATAATTTCACATCATGTGTGAGGAGCATCGTTGATTACTTGCGCGGAATCATATCATCGGACAGCAGGCTGAAGATTCCTTATTCTACATTGTGTTATGCCATGTAGTTCAGAATGACTGTGATACATCTCACATTTTGTCACACATTACAGCCAGGCACTTAATTACACGTAGCAGGGCTGCAAAGTTTCAGACAAGCACATTGAATGTCTGAAACTTAGCCAAGCACACAGCAAGAGCAGCTTGATGAAATATGGGGTTCGTGAGGCTGATCAGCCAAGTCCGCAGCAGAAGCGTGGGGGAGCATAGTCAAGCACATAGCAAAAGTCAAGTTGCACTCACGTTCTTCATTTGTGAACTGGTGGGCGGTCCCCCTTTCCTGGGCCACACGGCCACCCCGAGCACCTGCGCAGCAAGGGCAAGAATTCCTGATCAACCGAGTCATAACATTAATTGTCACATGTTTTCTTTTGCATCCAGGCACTGAGCAGCACAAAGCTGGCATCTCAAAGTCCAGTAGCTCGGCCAAGCACACAGAAGCTTGATGAATACTGGTACCCAGCCAAACACATTAAGGCAGGAGCAGCTTGTTAATTGACTACGCGGAAGCATGGCACCGGACATAAATTTAATTAAATTTAATTTAAGCGTGCTGGACAGCACGCTTAACTTCCCTTGATCTACATGGAACAGTGTTGTGTATTACAGAATGATGTAATACATCACACATTGTCACACATTACAGCCAGGCACTTAATTACACGCAGCAGGGCTGCAAAGTTTCAGACAAGCACAAGCAGGAGCAGCTTTGAATGTCTGACACTCAGCCAATCACAAATTTTGATGAATTCTGGCACGCTGACAAGCACATCAAGTCAGGAGCAGCATAATTATTTCTTATATATATGCACTCAAACTCAAAATGACAAGAAGTTGCGCTTTGCACTACATGCTGCGCAATTTGGACATGGCTATCGAATGGTATGCACCCTCTCATTTAAGATGTTGCAGACATGACCCCCTTTAAAACCTACCCATCTCCTTCAAATCTCGGCCTTTACCCCCAGGGAGGGCTTGAACAAGTGTGGACTCCAGGGTCTCCCAATCAAAGCCTTCCACCAGGGAGTGCAGCTCTGCACGCACATGGGCGATGGGACGGAGTACTGACGGGGCACCCATCCACTCCAGGCGGCAAAGAGCGCCTTTCACAGCGCCAAAGCGCCAATAAGGAGGCTGCTGGGTGCTGGGGGACGTGTCAATCAGGGCACTTAGAGCATCTTCAACTACCCTTGTTAGTCTGCATGCAAGGAGACAGGTTGGAAAACTAATTAGAACGTGTATCGTCCTTCCTAGAGGTGTTGATGATTTGGTTGTGCTTGTTGAATGAGGAAATATTTCTTGTACTACGGTTGTTAGTCTGCATGCAAGGAGACAGGTTGGAAAACTAATTAGAACGTGTATCGTCCTTCCTAGAGATGTTGATGATTTGGTTGTGCTTGTTGAATGAGAAAATATTTCTTGTACTACGGTTGTTATTCTGCATGCAAGGAGACAGGTTGGAAAACTAATTAGAACGTGTATCGTCCTTCCTAGAGGTGTTGATGATTTGGTTGTGCTTGTTGAATGAGAAAATATTTCTTGTACTACGGTTGTTGTTCTGCATGCAAGGAGACAGGTTGGAAAACTAATTAGAACGTGTATCGTC
>Ga0307968_1003225_pt1:5000-13567 | contig 13567 bp, 17 predicted proteins | sample OrgLakmetagen650_FD_201834 | JGI IMG/M metagenome (GOLD analysis project Ga0307968, IMG submission 201834) | Saline water microbial communities from Organic Lake, Antarctica - #650 | ecosystem: Environmental > Aquatic > Non-marine Saline and Alkaline > Saline | place: Antarctica... | reverse complement strand
GATGGATGGATGGATGGATGGATGGATGGATGGATGGATGGATGGATGGATGGATGGATGGATGGATGGATGGATGGATGGATGGATGGATGGATGGATAGATAGATAGATAGATAGATAGATAGATAGATAGAGAACAAGTGAGCATATGGTGATGAAAGAAACCAATAGTACGCGCCTCATTCCTTCTTAATCTATAATATACACTTGTACGGACACCCACAGTTCCACACACACTTTTGGCACCAGGCCATTCTTGACCATAACATTTTGCAAGAGGGCATCAAACGACAAGTTGTGCAGCAAGCACAGCATGCTCACAAACAGTCCGTCAATGTGCACCTAAACACTGCACGCACTTCTCACCTTTGGCACCAGGCCATTCTTGACCATCGCATCTCGCAAGGGGGCATCAAATGACAAGTTGTGCAGCAAACGCAGCACGCTCATGAGCAGCACGTCGTTGCGCACAGGCACAAACTTGACAAGCTTGTCCACAATCTTGCACTCAGCCATTTTTTCCTGTGTGTGTGTGCGTGTGTGTGTGTGTGTGTGTGCACGTGAGCGCACGTTGTGTTGGGTGAGTTTGTCCAAACGTTGCATGCACCTGCGTGAGGCAAATTGCTTCATCACACGCTTTGCTTCTGATAACCAGCTAACAACAAAAGTACAAAATGACGTGATGCACTACTGTGCATTCTGGTACCCACCGCCCCCCAGATCACAATCATCATTCACTGTTGTTTTTGGTCACCGCCGCCTCACACCAAAATCTACTAGAAGTGGTGACATTCATTTTGCACAGCAGTGTGTGGTGGCAGTTTCCCATGAGCATGAGCAAATAGCTTTGAAGTGTCCATGCACTCTAGACAACAAACGATAGGAGAGACTTGAGAGGGAGGATGGACAACTCCACCACCACCACCACTATTATGGGATGAAACTCTAAAGAAAGCACACTGAAAAGCATATGAGGCAAGTCTGGTTTGTCTTAACTATGACAACATTACTTGTTATGCACTAAGCTCCCGTTACTGTGCTACCGAGACTGTGCAATCAAACGCACAAATGTCAGGCAGCATAGGAAGCTTGCCACAAGCATAGCAGGCAGCAGCAAGCAACAGAGGCAGCAGCAAGCCACTCCCAGCTTGTGGGAAGGACACTTTGATGCTGGCAGCAATCGATGTCAGTAGGTACGCACAAAAGTCCACAGGCGTGCGCTTTGTTCTCTTGGTAGGTTTGGAGCTCGTGGAGGCGTCTCAAGATGAGGCGGAGGTGTTTCACGGTCAGGCAGAGCCAGCACCTGCTTGTAACATGAGGTTTTATGTACTCTGATCATGAGCGCGCACCTTGTTCTCCTTGTAAATGGAGAGCTTCTTCAGGAAGGTGATGGCCAGAATGAGCAGCTCCACGTTTGAGCGGTCCAACATCTTGACCAGGTACACCACTATGTTCTGCAAATGTAATCGTAATATACTTTTACGCATGTGTATGTGTGCATGTACGTGTGTGTAATTGGTACGGAATGTGTGTGATGTGTGCATGTGATGCGTGTCAGCAAATACACGAAATGAAGTTCAAGACAAACACACAAATGCGAGATGTCTGCATGCATTGCAGTGTCTATGCGCACGTACAACTTTGACGCATGTATCAAAAGCAAGAGCGCAAGAGGACCCTAACCCTTACAGGAAAGCCTTGGAAAGGGTATCTTTTGAATATGGTGCAAGCACAAGCACAAGCTGAACTGACCTGCCCAATAACTCTATCATATTTTAACCTTAGTTTATCATGTGCGCAGGTATGTATGAGCACGTACATGTATGCGCACACAAATGCAAATGCACGCCCACGCCCACACCCACTCCACCACTCACACCAACACCCACACCCACACTCACATGCACCCCACACCCACATGCACCCACAAGCACATGCTTACAGACACTCGCGCATTCTTTCTTACTATGTGCTACACTGTAACCTAAAGGAGTTCATTAAAAATATGCAGGCAATTGAAGTCACAGTTATCCTGATGTTCACTTGTTGTGGCCCCTCACCTTTTTCTTCATTTTGCGCTCCACCCCGACATCTTCTGAAAGGTTGAGCAACATGTAGAAGCTGAGGTACAGCAGCCTGTCCTGTGTCTGAATGAGGGACAGCATCTTCTTTTCCCTGCGGACGGGCAGGTTTGTAGGCACCATAATTCTACAGGTCAAGGTACAACTCTGCAGCCAGTCCTGTGCCTGGGTGAGGGACAGCAACTTCTCCCTGCGGACATTAACACGGGCACAATATCTGTAGGATGAAGGTACAGTACGACAACCAGTCCAGCATTTCGATGAAGGACAGCATTGAATTTCCTTCCTTTAAAGTCCTGGAGTCGTCCTGGGTGTGTCTGGATGGAGAGAGATACGCAAACACAAGACAAAGTTGGAGAAGGAGGAGGAGGAGGAGGAGGAGGAGGAGGAGGAGGAGGAGGAGGAGGAGGTGGCCTCATTGCACACCTGCTTCCCCCTGGCCCCCTCCTTGCAATCTCAATTGCTAAGGGTACATCCACATGCACACGTAAACACTCATACTCATGCATACGCAAACACACACGCTTGCACACACATACACACGCACACCTCCTCACATTGTTCTGTTTAAGAGCCGTCTGAAGGCAAACAAACACACATACACACCTGTCTTGCAGAGTAACTTTGCCGCTCGCAGCGTCCAGGGCTTTCTGCGCCACCACTGCAGGCACGATACCCTCCTCCGCTGCTCTGTGCTCTGTGCGCTTGATCTCTAGGTCAATCAGGTCCATTGTGAGTGCACCCATCTGTGGACGTGCACACAAAAGCAGGCACAAGTTGAGGACACACGGTCGACGGCTTCTGTGCTTGTTATCTAGTCTGTGTCGGGCATGAGTGTTGAGTGTATGTGTCGCTTTAAACACTTGCGTGGGTTAGGGCCATTTGGCCTGTCAGAGATACTTCGTGGCTTAATACACTTGCATCAGAATACCCTGGGGCAACTTATAATATAGGCTTTAGGGTTTAGGTTCCAGGCAAGGGCTTAGGTATAAGGGTGGATAGTATGAGCCCTAAACCCTGACCTGTTTCCTTGCCTTAACAGCGTCAAGGTTCATAAGCGTACCGCAATTCTTGAGTCAATTCGAGCTTGTATTTAACAGATGCCACGTCAATCTTGTAAGCGGGGGCTGTTGCATAAGAATTCTTGCCTATGCTGTCCTCATCTTATAAGATGGCAGGTGTCACACTTTCAGCTTGAACTCCACATACCTGGTGGTCCAAAGGTCCATTCAAATAAAAGTGACTCATCGTTGCTCTCTCTTTTAAGTGCTAACAGGAAGGTGCGTAATTTTTTGCATCATGTTGAATTTTGAATATCTGTGGTGCCACACTTTTTCAGTTCCCTTTTTCGAATCAACTCCTTCTTCTCATCCCATCTCCCATCTCCAGCCTCCCTCTGCCTGCCCACGACCCTCCTCAGGTGTGAGCTTGCTGTGTTTCTGCTCGCACTTCTCATGCTGTAGTCGACACACTACATTGCTGTGCCACGAATTCAAAACAGGCTGATTTCAAATCGGCCGCCTTTCTCTCAACGCCGCCTTCCGACCTTATTTACTCGTCCACACAGGATGGCCACCACCAACCCGCTCTTTGTACAAAGCCTCGGTGGCACCACCGAATTTTACAAGTGGCTGGGTGGCTGGTGAGACTTATCCCTGTTCGTAGGAGCTGGAGGAGAAGTGCGCGTGCACTTATTTCAGAACAACCACAAGATGCTCGAGGGCATCAAAGAGGCCCTGGGCGTCCCCGCCATTTCATCCGCCCCGACCACCCGAGCAATACCGTAAACGTCGGACAGCACCATCACGGCGAGGGCCCCAGCACCCTGAAAATCTACAACGCAGATGTCCACCCTGTCTTGGGCATTCTGATTACCCACAGCCCCGAGTTCCACGCCCAGGTGGGTTGGACTTCAGTTGAGTAGAGTTGCGAGCATGCACATGTGGAGGAGGCGGAGGAGGGAAGAGTGTTTTTCAATTCATTCAAGCAGCCCATCTGTCGTGCGTGCGCGCGCATGCAAGTGCACTAGCACACGCGCACCCACACCCATACAGACACACACACTCATCCACGCATGCATGTGCATACATGCGCACACACGCAGGCTCGGAGGCTGAAGGAGTTCCACACGCTGCGCAGCCGACGCCAGCAACCCAGCAAACAGCAGCGCATTCGTGACACCTGTAAAACCTTCAACGGGAAGGGAGACGAGGAGGAGGATGGGCCGGTGGAGTTTGAGGAGGAGGAGGATGGGCCGGTGGAGTTTGAGGAAGATGAGGACGGGCAGCGTGTGGAGGTTGTGCCACGCGTCACTGCCAGGTTCCTGGCCCAGCGCAGCCTTCGTGAGGCTGAGACCGCGCAGTGGCTGGAGAGGAACGTGAGTGTGGCTAATGCTGTATGATCAGCAGTGTGTGAGCTTCTGTGTGTGAGCTCCTGTGCACGTGCGTGTGTGTGCGTGTGTGTGCAAAGGGGCTCTGCACTGCTACAAATGTGCGTACTCTTGAGGGTCTTCAGAGAAGCAAGTCTTTGTGCCCGTGACCCTTGAATACCACTGAGAAATTTAAAGGGAGTTGATGTAGGGGCTCTTGTGGATGCTTTGTTTGTGAGCCGCTAAAACCGAGTGCAGCTAATTTGCTGACCCTCCCCCACCCCACGTAAACACACGCGCACACATACGCACGCACATACACACACACGCAGAGCCTAACTCTTGCACACTACGGTGGCCTCTGGAGCGCGGATGGCGCAACGTGTCTCCAAAAACACCATGAGCACTACAGTGTGCACAGTAGCATTAATGTGTCGGTGAACCCCCTTTTGCTGAAGGCATACCACGGCCTCCTTGGCTTTGGGACGAGCCACGTAGTCAGGTGAGGGATCTCATTCTATTTAATCTGATATGCTCAGACTGTTGCTACAGATTTATGCATAAGTTCATCATGATGCTGCACAGATGGATTGCGCCTTTGCTACAAATGCGTTGAGATCAATGCTTGTTCCTATTTCATTAGGGGGATGCATGCAGATGCAGAAACAGACCAAACAGTGTTTTGATGCCTGTCACACCATCCCTCCTTCCCTCCTCCTTGAATCCAGCAGGGGAGGAGGTCACCGACTGAAATTCAGTGCTGTGGACGACCTGGTGCGGCAGCCACCTCCTAAGCGGACGAGAGGTGAGGAACCGTGACACCAGCTGCTGGCCACAGCCCTGCCTGACCCTCCCTTCACCAGGAGGTGCGCCTAGATACGCGTGTGCGTGTGCGTGTTTGTGTGCGTGCGTGCGTGTGTGTGCGTGCGTGCGTGCGTGTGTGTGTGTGTGTGTCTGTGTGTGTGTGTGTGTGTCAGTGTCAGTTTTTTTATTTTGGGGTGAGTAGCAATTCAAGTCAAACGCGCTGCGCCAGAATTTTGGATTTTGTTGTGAGATGGAAAAGGGCTTTGCATAGGAAACTTTTGGGTTTTTGCATCCAAATCACAAGTTCTGGAATGTTTTATAGTGGGGCGATAGTAAAAGGGCAAAAAAGCGAGTTTGCTATGGAGCAAACCCTGTTCTCTGGGTGACCAGCTACAAGAAAAATGCGGCACAGGGTACTTCCCAAAATTTTCCATCTCGTGCACGCGCGACACAGGGTACCCCCGCTGAGCTTTGGTGTATCGGCTAAAAACCCTTAAAAAGCGACGCTTGATGTTTAAAACACGATGCGTCGCCCTTAAAAAAAAACCTTGTGTGTGTATGTGTGTGTGCGTGCGTGCGTGCGTGTGTGTGTGTGTGTGTGTGCACGTGTGGGTGCGTGTGGGTGTGTGTGGGTGTGCGTGTGGGTGCGTGCGTGTGTGCGTGTGGGTGCGTGCGTGTGTGTGTATGTGTGCGTGTGTGTGTGCGTGCGTGTGTGCGTGTGCATGCGCGCACGCGTGCGTGTGTGCGTGGGTGCGTGTATGCGTGCGTGCGCAATTAAATGCTCGAGGACACCCATCATTAAGCGTTTTTTTTGCAACCCCTCCTCTGCAAGGCTTGCCTCCTTTGCCACAGCGCGTGCTCATCTGCTAGCAAGGAGCCTGTCGTGCTCAACTTGTGTTTGGAACTCTGAAGGCAAAATTTTGCAAGCTGAACAAGTCTTGCAGCTTCGGTGTAAGCTCAAAAGATACATCCTGCAAGATTAGCTGCTCAAGGGTGAACGTGTGTGTCACCCAACCCATCATGCACGTAGGTGCATTGGCAAGGCAGCCAAGCTCGATGCGCACCTGCGCATGCCAGGTGTGTGCCCCCTTAAGCCTTCCACCAACCCATCTACCCTGCGTAATAACCTCAACGCAATGGGGCGTGCCAGTAACAAGGCCAGGGAGGGCTACAACGTGTATACCAGCCGTAGGTGGATGACAGGCATGCAGGCTGAGCGTGCCCCCCAGGTTGCTGAGGCAGCAGCCCAGGATACAGCGCACAGGGGCACGCTGCGCACTGACTCGCTGGCGTACGAGCACTGAGGTGCCCCAGCAGAGATGGGAGCAGCAGTGGGAGTGATGAGAGCTGCAATATAGGCTATTAAGAGGGGTAGCAGCAGCAGTAGTAAAGAGAAGAAAAAGGTCTATGGCGGAAAAAGAAAGAGTAATACAGGAATGTAAATTGCAGAGTGCAGGTCTTGTGAAAGCTGATGGGATGTCTTTCATACTGGAAATTGTTCGACTGAATAAAAAAGGCCTTACAAATCATCCGCAGAGTGCACACCTATAGTGCTCAGAGCCGCAATGCAGATCCTGTGGGTGCATAATATACTGTCTGTCAGAAGATCCTGTGAATGCATAACCTAAAGCATGCTTCACTCATGTGAAAGCATGCAAAGAAATCCTGCCTAGGAAAGGAAAGGAAGGGGAAAAAGAAAGAAAAAAGAAAATCTACGCAAGCAGCGAAGCCACTCCCCACATTGATTAAGGAAAAGAAAGCCGCTTTGGTACCGAGTACCGTAAAACTCCTTAACCAGCAGATTCCCACCTTTACATTACGGACTACGGACATACCTGGTGGTCCATGATGGTCTGGTGGAATTGGGAAAAGTTGGAGATGGAGAAGAACACGCTGACAATGTTGATGCACAAGTACATGGAGCGCTTCATCTCCTCACGCATCATGCGCGCCAGTGTCTGTATGTACGTGTGTGCGTGTGTGTGTATGTGCACTTGCGTGCGTGTGATTATGTGAGTGTCCGTAGTAAAGGGCTTCATGTCCTCATGCAATGTACGCAAGAGCACATGTGGAAGTGTGTGTGTGTGTCCACAAGAATGTGTGTGTAAGTGCGACTGAGAGCGTGTTTGCATGTGAGGGATGTGTGCATATGTGTTGCAAATAATGTTGGTGATCTGTAGCTGCGAGTGCAGATTTATGATCTTCTTAGTACACATAAAGCACAATGCCTTGAATGAGCAGAACTTCCAAATATCTTAGTGCGGTGGCACACAGTTCTTTGTATGGCGGTGCACAGAGCTGCGCAATCACGCTCATGCACGCCAAGTGCATACGCACACACACACTTTCCAAGCTTACAAAGCACACCTGGAGCAGAGTGCCGTGCATGAGCAGCACATCAAAGTTCTCAGTGTGGCGGCACAGCTGCGCAATCATGCCTGTGGCCCTGACCTTGGCCGACATGTCCTCCTCATACAACTCCTCCTGCACACATACACAATTGACGTGCACGCACACACAGCAGGTCACAAACAGAGTGTGTAATGTGAAAGTACGCTGCAGGGTGAAACCAACATGCCAGCAGCCTTGCAAAGCTCCTCCCACACGCACACAAACCTGTGGCATGCACATACACAAAACTGGAGCATGCTTGTGCGTGAAACGCGTGAAGTCATAAAGTATGATTGAGGTCTTATTCTAATAAGATAATTTAATAAGATGGCCAACACAGAACTGTAATCAGTTTTCAAGCAGAAAGGTCTCGCAATCAATGGCTGTATAAGGTGTTCACGTTCGGTGCTGGCAACCCCCAGTATGAAATAATTGACGGCAGAAAGGTTGCACAATACAAGATGTGTGTGTGTGTGAGTGTGTGTGTGTGTCGGAGTTGTGGCCGGTCGGATGCAAAGCTGTGTAACGCCATGAAAGACAAGAATGGAATAGAAATTTCTTTCCTGTAGCCTCCAGCATTACATGCAGAGAAAACAGAGTGGCCTCCATTTACGGACATGGAGTGGCCTCTATTCTATGCAGAGTACGTAAAGTGGCAAAGCAGGGTTCTTGATATTTCTTAAGTGCACACTTCTAGGCACATATACCGCTTGCTTTAGGCTTGCAAACGCTTCGACATCATGCCCACTCAAAATAATTTGCACGTTCAAGTCCTGGATACAGGAAATTTGCACCTGTATCCAGGACGCAGGTGCGTCTGTATGACTAGTGTTAATTACTCAGCCTCGTGATGTGACCACAAATTGAGCACATCATGGTGTCTGAACGCCACACACTCACGATGTAGCGGTCAAGGTCCTTAA
>Ga0307968_1003225_pt1:0-2500 | contig 13567 bp, 17 predicted proteins | sample OrgLakmetagen650_FD_201834 | JGI IMG/M metagenome (GOLD analysis project Ga0307968, IMG submission 201834) | Saline water microbial communities from Organic Lake, Antarctica - #650 | ecosystem: Environmental > Aquatic > Non-marine Saline and Alkaline > Saline | place: Antarctica: Organic... | reverse complement strand
GAATGCACGCACGAACTCGCAAATGTGACAAAGGAAGTGCAAGCACCCAAATCCCACTTCTAAGTGGAGTAGGTCAGAAATCGTACCTAGGAAGTGCATCACACGCCTACCAATTCAGATATATATTTAGATATTATGTAGCCGGGTTTCGTGTGGAAGAGTTTTAAACAATTTACATGTCGCGATCCACTCGGTTAGGTATTTCCGTCTTCGCCAGTTTTTCCGCGCGCGCAGCCCGTTGCAATACCCGTGCAAAACCTGTTTTGCTTGTTTGTCTTCTTTATCCTCTTGTTTACTGATGTAATTTTTTTGTATTTGATTGCGAACATTCGTTTGCTCCTTGACTACGTCCACAGTGGCTGGCATGATGAGCTTGCAGCCCAGCGCGAGCTGGTTGATGATAGACGGGGCTTGCTTCACATTCTCATGCTTGAGATGCTTGATTGTGTTTACTGGTTTTATTCAATACTGCAACAGGAGCGAGGTAGGAATCTTATTTTTGAAGGCATCATGAACACTTTTTAAACTGGACCCCCCTGACCCACCATCCACCCCCCAAACCCCCCTTCCGGTGTCCCCACCCGATCAAAAAGGGTACTAATCTGCTACTTTTTCAAACAGGCATCCATCTGCATACTCATCAAGACCTGAAATTGAAGTGTTGCAGAGTTATGGGGCAGAAACTGATGAGACGGACGCCCATGCGGCACACATGACCTACCAGGCACCCACAACTGGTTTGCACAGTCCCACATTGCTTCCATTTCTTCATAATTCCAATGACTGTCATGCTGGCACAATCCTGGACGTTTGGGGTTGTTTGCTGCTCAATTGGCTTGACTCACCCCGCGGCCTGCACCCGAGCGCGTGTGCCTCTGACTTTTGGACGTGTCCACAGACCCCCCCCCTTAACCTAATTTGCCCAAAAAGGGTGCCAATCGACTGGGATTGAGCTGGTGATTCCGCTGAAATATTTTTAAAAGTCTGTAGAGGTGTCCCAGAAAAATTCTGGAGGGGGGAAAACTCGGACCCCCCAAAAGAATTCCGGGGACCCCCCCGGGCCCCCCCCCCCCCTCTCCGCTGATCGGACCCATACATATACCAATTAAAAGCTCTTAATGAGAGGATTCCGAATATCTTATGTTTTGGAATTTGTACATGCCGTCCAAAAGTTACACAAACTCCTGCCTCCTGGCTGCAACGTCACAAATATTGTTGTGCCTTTTTTCCCTTTCCAAGGGTTCTTTTGTAGATGCTACAAGTCTAGTGCTACAACAACACTTGTCACATTTTTTACTCATTTTACATACGCAGCCTGTCGCACGTTTTGACAGATGGCTTTATCTGTAAATTCTGTAAATTCACAATCTCATCCCTCTCCCTTCCTCTCCCTCTTTCTCTCCCCTCCCCCCATGAGTTCCTTATTCGTGCACAATGGATTTGCCTTTGCAAACAATGACAAAAAAATTGTCGGAGAAGCTAAGAAAATGATGCTTCATGAAGTATCTCACAAAAGGTAATTGAATTTGCAAATGGTGCCGAGGTAAGGTTCCCAGTACCAGTGCAATTTAATTCAAGCATGCAGCTGATGAGCAAGAGCCCTCCTTTGCCTGCACACTGTCAGACATACAGCTACGTTTTGTGAGGTACGTCCATGTACATACATATTCATTTTTTATCCTGTTTCCGCATATCCTGGACAGGGCCAGGTTTGGCCTTCTCGTTTTCCTTTGGAATGGGAGGGGGCTTGATCGGCCGCTCCATCTTAATTCCAGAGAACACTGCGCTTGCAGATGGTAATAAGGAAAAGGAGAAGTTAGAAATTAGTGGCGCTGCGATTGGGGACTTCAAGTTGTGCAACTCATAGCAAGTCTTGTGCGAAAAGGCATGGCAAGTATGCAAACTTCCACAGCTATTAAGACCTTGTGGGTGATGCAAGATGTCTGTTGGAACTTCTGAAACCTGCCAATTTTAATCCCGGACAGCGCTTGCACCGAGCGCACGTCATCACAACAATAAGTGGCCGGAATGCAATTGTGCTCCAGCGATGTTGTATTTAACTTCCTGCTTATCGCGAAAATGCAGCAACATGACCCCGCTCGGGAACCAGGCTTGCATTCCGTGGCATCGCCAAATGCTCCATGCAGGGTCCAGCATGTCTTAGAGTTATGGCTTCTTTCCAGCTTTATAATTTTTATATCAAGGAGCTAAAAAAAACGTCATGGTTCACAATCAGGGCACTGTTCAACAAACGGAAATCACCATCCTTCTCAGCATGAGGTTCTCACTCGATTTGGCTGTAAAAGTTTGTGGAGAAAGGTCACAATTTCTATGCTATATGAATCTCAGTTTCTCTAGCAATCCATAAGCCCTAGACACTTTGTGTCCTGGGGTCCATAAGATGCTTTGGGCAGGAAAGTTTTTTTTGGATGGCACGTATACTTATGGGGTGGACACCCCTGAGGGAACCCCCCCCCCCCCAAACCCCCCTTCCAGTGCC
>Ga0307968_1003222_pt1 | contig 13571 bp, 13 predicted proteins | sample OrgLakmetagen650_FD_201834 | JGI IMG/M metagenome (GOLD analysis project Ga0307968, IMG submission 201834) | Saline water microbial communities from Organic Lake, Antarctica - #650 | ecosystem: Environmental > Aquatic > Non-marine Saline and Alkaline > Saline | place: Antarctica: Organic Lake... | reverse complement strand
TGTGTGTGTGTATGTGAGTTCATGTGTGTGTGTGTGAACTCATGTATGTGTGTGTTGTGTGTGCATGTGTGTGTGTGTGTGTGTGTGTGTGTGTGTGTGTGTGTGTGTGTTTGTGTGTTGTGTGTGCATGTGTGTGTGTGTGTGTGCGTGTGTGTGTATGTGTGTGCGCGAGGAGAACCAGGACCTACCGGAGAACAAAGTGGGAAACACTCGACTACCGCCAGCTTCCCCTTTAGCTATTTCCCCCTCATTGAATAAGAAACATTTTTATTAGCAATTGTGGGGGAAATTTAGCATTTATGGTTGGCAACTCGGTCCAAGATCGCTTACCTACTCGAATATCGTTAAATAAAACATGCGTTCTAATAAGCATTGAATTTACAACTTCCCTTAAGCGAGAGAAACTTCTTGACATATCCCCACTCACTGCGAATCGTTCATTCAGGCTGGATAATATGTGAGGAAATATTAAGCCTTCTCTGTCTTGTGTACCAGTTCAAAGTTGGGAGGGTAGAGCAATATGAACGCCTCAACGAGCCTGGTCGAGTAAAAACAGGTAAGAACTTGAAATGGCTAGGGGCACAAGATGCTGGCACCTCCTTGATAGTGTGATGCAGCAGCCTTTTGATCAAAGCCTTGCAAACCTTGTAACTTTAAACACAGGGTGTTTGTGTCAAATCATCAGATTGGTATTGCTTTATTGGCCTGGGGACCCTCCTGATTTCCATTGAAAGCCCTTACTCTTATTTCTCCGAGTGGGTTGATGTGTGTCTCAGCACTCATTAGGCGGTCCAGAACACAGAACAGCATCTTCCCTATTCCAACTGACAAAGTTTACTTTTGTTCCTTTATCAGCGTTTTCTTAAAAATCGCTTAGGATCTGCTCCGGCTTTGCCCGGCTCTGCTCTGCTCTGCTCTGCTCTGCTCTGCTCTGCTCTGGCCTCTCCAAGACGGGTCATTTTACTCGCAAGCGGTCCAAAGTGCCTCGAAATGAATAGGGTTTAGATATCACCAAGCCCGAACGAAGAAAATAAATGAAGCAGTTAACCTAGCTGCAAAGGCTCGCCAAAATATTATATGAATAGCTTTGCACTGCTGAAACGTTTGCCAAATTTATAGGCATATACTGCTTATTACAAGTTGAAAAGCTAAGTACAAATGCTGATGGTAGAGCACAAGCACACATTACCAGACTGAATGAGCAGGTGTATTGCAGGCCTGCTGTTTGCATTTAGGCTGTTAAAAAGTGCCTCCTTATGCTCATTATCCCGCAATTGCCATAACAAAACACGATACTGGATAATGATCGCATCCTTTATATGCTATTCTTATTTGCTAAGCATACACACAGGGAAGAACGACAGTGAATTGAGTTCATCTTCATGCTATCAATTTTTTGCAAATCTGACGCACTTGGTGCACCCTCATGCATACTCCGCTTTACTTGCTTTGAGGTGTGAGGAATTTGAAAGCTAGTATGTATTAGGCAACCTGCGAGCATATTGTATGAAAATTATGCATCTTATGCATTATCTATGGATGTCAGGCTTTCGGTTTTCAAGCTTAGCTCTAAACTGTCCTTTCCACGTGTCAACTAAATATTCCAAGCACAGACTTTCAATACGTCAACATTCAATATAGAAGCTGATCGCCACCTAGATCCAAATATGTGAAGCGCCTACCTTTTCTTAATCAGCGAAATGAGAATTGGTACAAGCATGGACGCAGCTGCACCTCCCACTGAGAGACCTGCAATTAAAGGTGCAAGGAGGAGTGGATTACAACCTTCTGTTGCACTTGTACTCATCACTCTCACCTAGCCCAAGTTTAAATCATGGTCGACCCTAGCCTAATAGGTCGTCCCATACCGGCACTGGCGTCAAGTCTCCCAAAACAGTGCCCATAAGCTTTCCATCAATCCAAAGCCACCTATTCTAAATGCAACATAACTGTTTAGCCAGAAATTTGGAATGCTGGGGAGCTATATGGGACCGAAATGTAGATGTGAGCCTCCCTCTGTATTTTATCCTCTTAGTTTGCAGGCAGATAGAGAGAAAGTCGAACTATCACAAATTTCGAGTTCCAGAATGGTGAAGTAGTTGGGAGGTGTGGCTGATTATGTGGGCGTTGCTACCTGCTAATTGGTCTCTCAAATGAAGTCCATGAACAAAAAGCCGTGAACAAAGAACTTTCTTAATGCCAGAGATTATCACTACAGCTTCCTTTCTCACAATATGAGAACATAAGAACATACGTAGATTTTGCATTGGACTGCACATGCAATTACCTTCACTCTAACCCTCTAGGAGCTGATTCTGATAACAGTTGCTGCATTCTAACACTGAGATGTATTGCTAGCGTCCAGCATGCAGCATTACCTAAAATCAAGCCTGAGTACTCGTCAAAGCCCAGTAAAACCGTTGCAACAATCCAAAGCCACACCTGAAATTTGAGGGAGACACAAGATCATGTGCATCTTTGAGACTTTGCAGGTCAGCTGGATTGAGATAACACATCGAGAAAACAGTTTGAGCCTTGTGTTTAGGCTGCACGGTGAGCACACCACAACACGCAGACACGCAGTCAAAACATGTCCATATATTGTAGAATACATGTAACTGTACCACAACATGCTGTCAAAGCATGTCCGTACATTCATACATTGATATGAAGTACACCACACTGTTGCCCAGATTATGTCCATTTTCTGTGGGAAGCATTTTGTAATTTATGGTAGCAACAAGCCCAAAACATTGGAAGGTGCATTGTGTAGGCCCAATTACATAACTGTAACGCATATACACACCAGGTGCCACTCAGATGGAATTAATATGGCGCAATCTACTTGTGTACCGATATTTTTGGCCAATTGATTAAACCAAATATTTTACCTTCAGCCCAGCACCATACTTGACAAATTCCATTGTCGTATAATTTCCAGCACCATACACCATGAGGTTGGTCTGGTAGCCAAAGGGGCTCACAAAGGCAGAGCTGGCTCCGAGCATAATGGCAACACTGATGAGCTGCGGCTTCACCCCTGTTGTTGAGTCCAGCGGATGCACTTTTGTAATTTTTTTTGCGCCAAACATAGAAAATTGCCAATTACCAACCAAAAGCGAGGGAATATCAAGGCATCTGCGACCTACCTAATTTGTCTCCTGCAGCTGAGGCAATGGGGTACATTAGGGCAGCAGCTGCGTTGTTGGTGAGAATCTCTGATAGAGCTCCGGTGGCAATGTACAGTGAGCTCAAAATAGCAATCTGTCGGAGCACAGAGTGGTAAAAAATGACGGTTTTTTGTAGGGATGAACCAGGAACAGTCAAGGCTGTTGTGACGGACTAATGCATTGCAGAGCAAGGAATAAGGGTGTTAGCAATGAATCCCTTTAAGCGTATGCCACTGCAACGCAGGGAGAGATGGTTGTAGAAAGTGTATCAAAAATGTGCTTGTTGCAACGTCTACCGGCTTACTTTGCCCCCAATGCCTAAGCTGATGTCGATGAACAATTTGCCAATGTTCTGTGACACAAACGTGTTCTCGGTGGCCAAGCTGACCCCAAAGGCGGATGCTATGGTAACATATACAGTCCTGCAGGTCAAGATTGTGAGTGAGGACAGCTGTAAAGCGAACAAGGTATGGACCGGAGTCCTCACAAGATCTGACCATCAATTCAACTCTTGAGTAAGGTTTATGTCAAACCACTCACCAGTCCATGCTTTGTCGAGCCTGCTTGCCACTCATGCAGCGTGTGAGAACCATGATGGAGGAGGTAAGCAGTGCGGCAGTCCACAGGTGTATAAAAGGCTCCTTGCCTGATTTGGTGAAGGACTGAATGACCTGTGTGGGAATAAAAGAATGATCCCATAAACTGTGTAAGAAGGAGCCGTGGAAAAGGCGAATAAATGAATCGTCCCATAAACTGTGTATAAAAAACCGTGGAAGAGGCTTACTGTGCTAACTTTGCTCTTTGAAAAGTAATATTGGGATGACATCCGTCCATATCAGCAGTTGCACTATCTCGAAAGAGACATTCAAATCCAGACCTCCACACACACACCTGGGTGGCAATCATAGCAATGAGCAGCCCCAGTCCCAGCCACATCTTGCCAGTCTTAGGGGGCGAGCTCTTCTCCACCTCGCTCACAAGAGCAAAGGCCTTGTCTTCCCGGTAGTTTTCCAGAAAATGCGAGCCTGAGGATTGGAGGTGAACAGTAATCCAGCTCGTACACAGCTGCCAAAGATATGCACCAAAAATCAAGGTTGCAGGAGGCAAACACACCTGTGTCTAGCAGCAGCACGTCCCCCCCTTTCAGCACAATTTCTCCAATCTTTTGTTTCAAGCGCTCTCCCTGCAGGTGGTATGTAGTGCATTCGATGGGTGTTGGCATAGCTACATGGAATCAAAAAGAAATGGCGAGTCTCGCAATTAACCCTTGCTGCACTACTCACCCTCCTCTGCACAGCCACAATGGCTGCATCGTACTTGGTCCGGAAGCGCAGCTCCCTTATGCTCTTGCCAATCAAATGGCTGCGAATATCAACCACTACCTGCACGTATGAAACAGCATTGACTTTGCTTTGTGCTTCTTCAAAGTGCACATAATTTCAGAGCACATAATTCTCAAGGCAAGCTGAACAATCTTTAATACCACAGGTAGGCCAAGAGGGGGCAGGAAGCATTATTTTCCCATCAGGTGTTGATCCCAATATAAACTACATGCTTGGATACATCACGTCAAGAGCTACCAATGTAAATGAGTAAATGAGGGAAATATAAGGAAAGGGGGAGGGGGGTCTGGCAGAAGCTGTCTGGGCCACTCCCAAAATGTAGTTAACACATTTTGGAAGCCCAAAACCATGCCCAGGCAGTTGTCGCCTTTCTGGGGAATTTGAGTATGAGGGGGGTCTTGTTGCCAAAAGTTTGCGTGAAATGCCCCCAAGTAGGCCATGAAGGTATGTTCAGCCATATAACCAGCAAATGGCTCCAAACTTACAGGTATCGTGTTGCATGATGTACAGCATGCATCAATGAAGTAGAAATGTGCATTGGTCAAGGGTTCAGCTGGGTTAGTGTATTAAACATGTTGGTCAGTGCAAGAGCGTGCGCATATCAAAATTTGCCATGTCAATATTCTGGAATTGTTTTATCGGCACGACAAGTAAATGGTTGAATGCCTACTCTTACAAGGAGCAGAATGCCACCCTATATGCTTGTGTACGGGGTCAGGAAGGGGGTAGGAGGTTATTTTGGGCCAATGAAACGATTTAGTGTGTGCCAGAAAATGTACAAAATACACAGGCAAAATACCTGCACCAGCCTTCGCTCCAGTATGTCCACGTTTGTTTTTTTGGTGTGCTCCTCATCAATGTGACGCAGGCCAGGCATCTTCAAGAGAAACGCCACGCCTTGCAGCCCGCCTGCAAACCACAGGGTGTCATTTTCCTGCGGCCGTCGCAACATCAGGCATGTGCTGATGAGTTGCTTGTTTGGTGTTTGTAAAGGTAAACAGACAACAGGCACATGGAGTGACTTGTAGATGTGCACGAGGTATATTCTCAGCTCATTATGAAGGCAAGCAAATGATCCCTGCAGGGCTTTTTCCATTCATCGCCTTACTTTTGTTAATCACCCTAACCACTTCTTACCTGCAGCACATAGTCTGGAGCGACTGCATGCATTTGATTGCCATCTGCTTGATCAACGTAGACCAGGAACAGACCAGGCATTCCACGCAGCCCAGCACCCTGCACGCTTTTGCCTACCAGCTTGGACCCCTGCAAAAAAAGGACATGTAAGAAAAGGCCACTGACTCATCAAGCATGGAATCTTAATGAATGAAAAAACATGGTATGCTCCTCCTCTTCCCTTCTTGCTTTTGTGCACAACTGGATATCGCAAATGCTATACTCCGCACCTTTGGGACTACAAAGGCGGACAGGTACTCCTTCTCTGCGCTACTATCAATGTATTCCATGTCCTCAAAGTTGTGAGTGACGTCCGGCGAGCTTTGGCTGAAGCCAGGCCCTACAAATTGTATGGTTTGACACATGATTAGAAATTATTTGTGTCAGTTTGCAAGATGGTTAAAGGTCAACATTGATCAAACTAGCACTCTTGTCCTTCTGTCTGAGACCTTGCAAATAGTATGCTTATACAATAAAGCAGATAGGAAAGCATATCAGTGCAAGCACAAGCATTCAGCAGCATGCTATTCCACATAATTAATACTATTGAAAGATTAAACATGACACACACCTGTGTCCAGGACCAACTGGTCTTTAGGCTGCAGCACGATGTCACCTATCCTGCCATCCACCCTCTTTCTGTCACGCTTCACAGCCACCACAGCAGCACCAAAGCGGCCTCTGAATCCAGCAGCTCGGATGGAGGTCTCTTTCAAGTCAGCCTCTTCCTTAAGGGTGCACTGTATGCATGCAGAATTGGAACCAGAGACATCTTGTTCATGTTTTATTTGGCACCTTTGTTTGAACCTCTTTGCCTGCTACCTATGTTGTTTCAAGGCAGGTTAAGCAGCTACTCCATAAGTAGGGATTAGGAAAACGTTACAAACAAGCTGAAAGCTGAAAGCTTGAGATGCCACACATTAAAATTTAACAAGTTTACGCAATGACAATGCATGATACATTGGTAATAGAGCTATCCATTGGGTGTCGATTCTCAATATCACTAAGTACGTATACCGCACGTAACGATGCACGTACAGCTACTCTGTTGTCCTCTTAAAGACTGTTCAGCCATTATGCGTTAAACTGGTGCAGTAGAGGCACTCAACACCTGCATTATTGAGCCCTTAAGTAAGGACACTAGGCTAAACCGATGGTTCAAGACACACTTCTGTGTCAGCACGTACCTTGAGTAAGCGTGAAGGTCCAAGGCCCTCGCTCTTTTCAAACAAAATGTCACCTGACACATGTGAGCCTGAGGCAATTTCAGCCTCTAGCTGCCCATGCGCGTCAGCAAATATGCGGGCGGGAGCAGGCTGCATGTATGTGTGTGCATGTGTGTGCGTGTGCGTGTTAGCGCGCATGTGAGCATGAGCAAGCGTATGCTGTAAAGACTCTCTGCAGGATAGCACTGGAGGACTAATTTACCATACAGCAAGTGCATACCAAAGATAAACTCCCTTGATATCCACAAGCACCGACACGCACCTGTATCTCTGATCTTTCCTCTGCGCCTCCGTAAGCAAGACTGGGTGTCCTGTGGATACCTGGAACAGCGCTGGCTGGCATTCCCTACATTTAAATGCAAAAATGCGGAGTCAAGCTGCCCAGATCTGTTTGTGGTGCTCCAAGGAGTATGGATGCTCGACAGAGATCAAGGGTAATTAAATCTCTTACTGCCAAGGGCCAAAAGTCAGCACATATGCAATCGCGATAGTGACATAATCAGGACCTGGGAAGGCTGCTCAGTTGGAAGAGAAGCCATGACCAGCTAAGTAAGCTGTGGCTTTTATTAATGTATGTAGGGGTCGTCCTACTTTTAATATAGCACCTCATTGTCAGAACTCGTCATGTCAGCGCTGCTGTGTTGCTAGCTTTGTGATCCAATCCAGGTATTACACAACAGAAAAACAAAGCAGATTCTATATATCCTACCAGAATACCAGCTTTGATACCCTTAAGCATGCGCCGATTAGAAAATAAAATGCCAAGTGCTCCTCTGCTTACGTGTACCGTACACACCTTAACAGACAGAAGCGTGGTTGCAAGGCGGAGGCTGGAGTCAAATATTCCAGGCATATCGCCAAGCTAAATAGATGCCAAATCCACCTATGCTTATGTGGTACACACCTTGAAAGACAGAGGCGAGGTTGCAAGGTGGAGGCTGGTGTCAGATACTTCAGGCATAATGCCTAGCTCGACCTCATGTGTTTCTGTTGCAAGGAGAGGGGACGTACGTTTGACAGGAGCAGTGCAAGAAACGCCCCACGCAAGACGCTTCACCACGCGGACTGAAACAACAATTACGCTTAGGAATGGCATACAGGCAAGCTAGAGACATGTGGGGACATGTAGATCACTCGACAATGAATGAATGCTTGTAATCATAATTGCAAAAGCCCTCCTTAAGAGTCATTGTTAAAGCATTCAAAATTTTCAGAGGGGGCTAACTGAGGCCCAAAATGGGCAATTTTTTATATGCTCTTTGGCTTATACGCCCCACAATTGGCAAGCTCCAAATTGAACATAATATGAATCTGTCTATAGATGTAAAATTTGGAGCTTGCCGATTGTGGGGCGTGTGCTAAATTTGCTGTGGCATGCAGGCCATTTTTTACCACAATTTCTTCATACCAGATCACCCACTGCACCAATCTGGAATATTTCAATGGTATAGAATCCTTATTATAACAGAATATTATTGCAACATAAATGAAAGAAAACGGCTGAGTGTTTGGTGTTTTATGAGGATTTGAGCCATTTTCCCATGGAAATCACCACATTAGGGTTTACATTGATTTACATGCACCATGTGTGCTTAATTCAGTCTATTTCAGCACGCAAAGTGACCCACATACAACTGGGCACATGCACGGGTAGATCTCAATTCCAGCTACGCTTTGGTATTAAAAATGTCAATCGGATGAAGTGGCTGTGAGTGGCTGCCTTCTGAATGCAAAAATGAGCACTTTCAGGCATTTCCTCCGTTAGCCCCCTCTGCAAAATTTTAGACAGACACTTAGACCAAAGTGAAAGACAATCAAACATCTAAAAGCCAAGATCTGAGAGATACGAACAGTCACAAAAATATGCACGCTAGAGAAATTCAGCAGACCACGTAAGGCATTTACCACACAAATACTCAGATACGCTTTTTCTAGACAGACAGGAAGATCTGCCACACAAGACAAAGACTAGGCGATCAAACAAATCTGCCTCACTATATTGCAGACACCCACAGATTAGACATTTGTAAAGGTTTATTCATTGCACTCTTAGACATCCTTGCCAGGAGGCTCACAAAAATCTCGGAGCAAGGGAGATGACTGAGATTCAGAAATATTGTGTGAAATTTACAAGCAATCGTGGCCGTCCACAGCTGTTTAGGAAGAAATTGTAACAGAGATCCTCTAAAAAAGTTCGTCGAGATCATCTGAAACACCTTCACAAGCACCAAAGCCTTGGACTTTCAGGTAGCCCTGGGCCATATTTAAAAATCTATCAATCACAGTCACGCGCTCAAGTAAAAGGTTGCTCCATCCTTGCATGTTTACAGACTTGCAGCTCAAAATGTGCTTACAGCGTTGGACATTTGGCAAAGAGGAGTAGCAGCTAGTTGAAGGACAATAATACTTCTGCTCTAACCCTTATTGTATATTAGGTAGTTCAGGTCCATTCTCCCCGTACCTGTGTGATCTTCCGTTTCGCTCGTCACTAGATGCAAACCCAAACGAGCTCCCTCTGGCTCCACTTGAGACAGGTCACCCGCAAAATACAGAACATTGCCTGCGTGTAGGAGTTTTTGGGAGCCAGGCATTGTTTTCGGGAAGTGATTGTACAGCACATTGGCAACAAATAATGGGTGCCTGCACACAGTGCCAATGCCAATATACCTGGGCATAAAATAACAAGACAGCTAACGCTATTTTTAGTGGACACACGGCATGCCCTCAAGTGCTGGCTTGTTGCATATTTTTTATATAGAAAACTGCAGCTTTCCACCATTTGCCATGACATGCTTATCGATTGCTATGATATTTTGTAACAAGAAAATGCACATAAAAGCTGTGTAACGGGATCGTACCCACACCTTCTTGGAGGATGAACTCTGGTGCCACTGCGTGGATAACCTTTCCTAGTCTGCTCACAGAGACAAGGAAAAGTCCCTCCAGGCCACGCAAGCCTGCCTCAGAGACTGCAAAGACGGATGCGGATGTCAATGCAGGTGCACTGATGCTTTAATTTGCTAGCATTGGAAAGGTGGAAGTGTCGTTTTTAACTGGTCTATTTCTAAACTGGTCTATTTCTAAACTTTTACTTCAGGCACTGCTCTCCATAGAAACCTGCACTGCTTTTGAAAACTGCCAGCAAATGTTGACACGCTGAAACACCTAACCAACAATGCACAAGCTGACATGTGTTAGCGAAAGATGAGATGAACTTGAGGGGAGCACAGATTTTGACCCTTGTGCGCATCCCCCTTAGACACACACGCAGAATACCACAGACTGCTACATCCCGGAACACAACTCAAAACCTTGTGGAGCATCTTGTACCTGTGCGCCCTGTGTGCTTTGATCCTTTGGGCACTTGCAGGCCCACCAGCACCTCGTCGTGCAGGGACCTTGCCTCAGAGTCTGGCAGCAGCCACTTGCTGAAAAACAGGACGTACATTAAGCCCCTACAGGAGCCAAACAAGGTAGAGGTGGTACCCTTTTCTACCATGTAAAATATCATTATCGTCAAGGGATAGACATTAATTAGATTTGACATGCACCTACAGCAGTTGCTTGCAGAACGCCAATGCAAGCTGGTTTGAGCGCCTAGAAAGCCTTGCAGGATTGTGTTAAAAACAATGAAATGCATGTACGAGAAGAACAAAAGACGATGCATATTATTTACAATATATGTTGAGATTCCCATTTTCTTAATTTCCACATTCAGGTAGAGTCAGGCTTGCAAGTTATCAGGTAGAAGAAAACGGGTGATGCTTACCATGATGCGTACACAATTCCATAGGGGGCAATGTCAAAGATGCCCATGCTGCTAAGCTTTGGGTCATTGGGGTAACGGTTTTGCTGGAAGCCGGCCACCACGAGGTTTGTGGAGGTCCCAATTAGCGTGCATGTGCCGCCTAAAATGGCTACACACATGCAATGTCAGTGCGTTTAGCGTGGTGTTGTGTGTTGTAGAAAAGGCGTGATGGAAGGTTAAAGGTGCGCCAATAAACGTGCAAGCGCTTCCTCGGATGGCGTCTGTGACCAAAAAACGCAATTGAGTAGGTCTTGTAAAGCAGCTTGGTCAGCATGAGATGTACAGTGAGTGTATATGACGCATTACACATAATATTGACGCCAGTGTGTGTGTGCGTGTGTGTATGTGTGTGTGTTAGCGTGCGCTAAATTCGAAGGAGGTCAGGGCCGAATGTTCCGGCATTTGCCTCTTGTGCTAGCGTAACGGGGAATGCTTCTTGGGCTTATGCAATGTAGGGCTTACAAGCGTAGCTGAGAAGAAGGAACAGCTTAGCACCTCCTCTAACATGTACAATACTCCTCTAACATGTACAATCCATCGTAGGATCGTAGGACTCACATGCGTAGCTGAGGGGTAGAAGCAGCTGCTTGGGGGAGACGTTTCGCCTTCGGGCCCAATCAATGAGGATGGGGACCATCAAGGCCACAATGGCTGCGTGGGGGCAAAGTAACAAAAAAAGGGAGCTGTGACAGGAAACAGGCATTGTGACAGGAATTGTTGAAGCAATCAATGAGGATGGGGATCATCAGGGCCACAATGGCTGCGTGGGGGCAAAGTAACAAAAAAAAAGGAACTGAGATAGGAACAAGGTGCTGTGGCAGGAAAAAGGTCCTGACAGGAATTGTTGAAGTAAGCCCTACAACGGCAAACACATGCAGCAAAGTAATGCGTCAACTGTTTTAGTGAGGAGACACGGCAGGGCAGCAATGGTGTGGATCACATCAGATGACTTTGCCATCCACTCTGGAACACACAATGAGCTGCTTATTACTTTCACCTTGGCACAACATCTTTATGATTGTACGCCCTGTCATTAGTTTATGTGCCTAGTCGTATACAGTATAACACTGAGTTATACAACTATGTTGTGAAAGCGATTTGACCAGGCAGCCCAATATCAACTCCTTTCATTGACACGTCCTCATCATCCAATTCCCAAACACAGCTCGTTTCGAACCCACAAACATCGGAGAAATGGAAAGAAATGAAACAAAGCTTGTCCTCCCAGCGTCAACATGAAAAAGAAGTCAATTGTAAACTGTTCACCACAAACTGTCTTATTACTGGGAGCTGGGAGTTGTCCCCTTAAAAGGGCAAGCCACAAAGGCTCTGGCGACAGGAAACGACAGTTCCATTTACAGATGCTAAATGCAACGGCAAAGGGAGCTTGAAGTGCGGAGTTGTACGGTGCTTTGTACTAAAGTGGCTTCAGTACATTTTCGTGGGGAGTGCGTTTTACAACCTACCTGCATACATGCTCTCCCTTCTTTCCTGTTCCACTTACGAGTGTTGTTCACAAAGGCACTGGCCACCATGACTGGGAGCATTAGGCGAGCCCAGACCCAAAACATGTTTTGAGACGTCTTTGGCAGCACGAAGTTCATGATCCGTTCCAAGCCTGCAGGTAACGTGGCAAGGCAGGCCATAGTTGCAGTGTTGTAATTGAGGCGCATTAATTGGTGAGAAATGCTTGTGGGCACGCTCACAAAGTCTCTTTAAATGCTGCTGATCAAAGTCAGCAGAGTGCAACACACAAGAGGAGCAACATATGTTACTGGATTTACTTGCCTCCTGTCTGCGAAACTCCTAGTTCCTACCCCAATCAGCGTTGACTTTCTTTTTAACCTGCACCACCCAAGACAAGAGACATCTCCAATTGCCTACTTGCCTCCCCAAACTCCTTTGGCTGCTGCATTAAGCAGAGTGCAACAAACTTACAAGAGGAGCAACATGTGCTACTAATTGTACTTGCCTCCTGTTTGCGAAACTCCTTCCGCTGCTGCATAAAGCGCCATGACCGATAGGAGAGAGGTGTTGCCGAAACCCGCGGCAGCTGCGTTAGTAAAAATGGGGGCACACACGGATTGGATAAAAGGAGTTTTGTTTATCAAAATGAAAAAAGGGCTTCAAAAAGCTGATGTTCTTACAGGCTAGAGGTAGCAATATGAGAAAAATCCCCACGCTGCGCCCAATGGTCATGATCTCTCTGTCCCCTGCTGTTGTCTGCATAGACAAAACAAAAATGGCAGACAAAATACGCACCCTCCTCTGGAGTTATAAAGCGGCAGACGGTGTAGAAAGCCATGAGCGTGCCGAAACAAAGATCAGGACCAACCCTGCAGGGTGTATTTGGTTCTGGTTTGTGCTTTCTGGAGTAGGATCCACGTGTCGTGCATATTCATGATGTAATGGACACAAAATGCAAGTCTGCCTGACAGTCACGTGCAAGCGAAAACAGAGTTGAGAACGTGTCTGCTTGTGAGTGAAACTATGTTCAAGCACAAAGCAGCACAGGAAAACGCACCAGTCTCCCGCCATAACTAAGAGCGCAATGCCCAAAAAGATAATAACAACTGCAGGCAGGGAAAGGAGGGTAATAGCGGAGGGGCTATAAGCGTGCGAACACGGAATGAATGGAGAGAACAGAGGGAGAACAGAGGGAGAAAGAGAGAGAAAGAGAGAGAGAGTGTGTGAGAGAGAGAGAGAGTGTGTGTGTGTGTGAGAGAGAGAGTGTGTGTGAGAGAGAGTGTTTGTGTGTGTGTGTGTGTGTGTGTGTGCGTGTGAGAGAGAGAGAGAGAGAGAGAGAGAGAGAGAGAGAGAGAGAGAGAGAGAGAGAGTATAGAGAGAG
>Ga0307968_1003220_pt1 | contig 13573 bp, 17 predicted proteins | sample OrgLakmetagen650_FD_201834 | JGI IMG/M metagenome (GOLD analysis project Ga0307968, IMG submission 201834) | Saline water microbial communities from Organic Lake, Antarctica - #650 | ecosystem: Environmental > Aquatic > Non-marine Saline and Alkaline > Saline | place: Antarctica: Organic Lake... | reverse complement strand
CCCCTGCCCCTGCCCCTGCCCCTGCCCCTGGCCCTCGCACTGTGAGTGCGACCCTGCAGGTGCATCCTAACCCACACTGCCTGCTTCTTCAGCTTCTGGGCTTCTGCCGCTGCTGCTGCTGCTGCTGCTTTTGCTGTGAAGTGCAGATGCAAGCGCAGGGTGGATGATCCCCCCCACTCCACCTGAGTTGCAGCTGTGCCCACGTGTGGATGCCTCTCTCCTGGAGGGGCTTGCACCCCCAATGCAAGCACCTTGGGCCTCCCCACAGGCCTCTTAACTGGGGCAGGGCGGGTTGCAATGCTGGCTGCAATGGCTGCATCCCTGGCTGCTACTGCCTGCTGCACATCAGGCCTGAGGCGGATGATGAGCTCCCGAGCGGGACCGTCGTCCTCTGTGCGCTTCCGTTTGGTGCAACCTAGGTCATATAGTGATGCTTGCCCCTTAGGGCGATGGCGTTCCATTGGGGTGACCCAGAAACTACCGCATTAAAAAGTCGAAGTATTGCGAGGTCTGAAAAAACTTTATTTATTTTCGGCTTGACTTATTGCGAGGGGCCTCAATAATTATTTAATTACTCGCAAAACAACCAAGCGCAGTACGGTAATTTATATTTCGATTGACACGCAAAAAAGTTATGATCCTTGACGCCTCCTGGTCAAAGCCAGACTTTTAAGCAACAAGTAGCAACAAGTAGTTAAGAGCTTTACTTTGGCAGTGTAACGTGCTTCCCGCAGCAGTTAAGGTAAAGGAGATTCTTATGATCTGGGCTTCTTATGATCTGAGCTTGTTATGGTCTGGGCTGTAAACTTTCTGGCCACAATAATCAATGCCAATGCCTGAGTTCACAGGCTCCAATTCAAAACATAGGGCTACAAGGGTGCTGAGGCTTAAACCCAATCGTGCACGTGAGATTCATGTTATTAGTACAACTCTTTGACTGAAGGTGCCAGGCCCAACTAATGGACTGAGGTTTGCATGGTTCAAAGTTGGGTCTGGCTGAGCTGAGGTCTTTGGGGCAGCACGCCTTGCAAGGGGGCTCGTTCGTGTTTAGTAAAATAACGCCTTGGAACTGGAGGGTGTTAAAGGCTAGGCCCTCCTGATTTCAAAAATTGAGTCTAAAATCTCAAAAACCAGGCTTTGTTCTGCTCGAATCATGCATGTTTGAAATTGGTTGAGCTGTGCCTGCAATCTTTAGAATTTAAGTTACTAGGGTATGGCTGCTCAACCTTTTTTTTTTCTGATTTTTTGTTTTGTGCTGGACGTGCTTTGCTTAATGGGTGGTAAGGCATACACTGAAACGCCTTAAAGGTCGAGGAGTATGACAGTAGAGCTCTACTGTCTCTGGAGACAAAAGGACAAAAGTGTAATGAGCTAATTCAGACCGTGAGGCCTTACCCTAGGTTATATGGGTCATGCTGTGAATACATCAAATTCCAAGCCCCCGTACGGCTTTCATAGTTTTTGATTTGACTGAATCTGGGGAACACATCAAATATCAAGCCCCTGTTTGGCTTCCATAGCTTCTGATCTAGCCTTCTTGCAGGTATGTTGGACGGGTACTGTTTGCTTGCAGACTTTACACATCTTGTTAGTACTTTATTTGTTTTAAAGAACTCTTTGCCTCAAGCCTGAAAAAAATATATCTTTGCTACACATGCAGAGCATGATGTTCCATGAGGAGATCCTGGAAATGGACCTCAGTCTAAACCACCTATTGGACAGAGGGACCTGGCACCTCGCAACCCTCATTTCGACGCTTCCAAACCTGAAGCAGCTTCATATTGCAGCCGTAGGCATGGAATCACAGGGTCTGAGAGCTGTGTGTGCACAGGTATGTACGCAGAAAGAGGCTTGTTTGTTTATTGTGACTACTGTGAGTTTAGAGCAGTGTGCATGCACTGTTGGTGTCTACAAGTGAGAAAGTGAGGGCTACTTGTAGGGCACTAAGAGCCCTCATATTATTAATTGGTAAGCTAGAGCAAAAATGGACCTTTCTGGTCCCATTTCTAAGTATTGTGAGTTCATACGATTATACCAAACACAAGAGCCTTGCTGTGCTACTTAGCCTGTCTTCCAACGTAAAATATCTAACTGAGCCAAGGGCATCTACTCCGCACGCAATAACAACCATCTTCCATTCAAACACAAATGTCTCGCATTGCTTCCCTCCCACACAGTTTAGTGTTGTCCTCCATCAGGAAGCCTTCAATGAGCCAGGTTCGTCTGTGACCTAAATACCGTCCCTTTCCGTACTCATCCCGCACCCCAAATCCCAGAGAAATTTGTTGAATCCCGCACTTTCCTGTACACCCAAAATAAATGTGTTTTGCCTTTACCGCTGTCAACCCGCAGGATGTTTAGCCCTGTTTCGCAGCAATAAACTTTTAATGACAGAGAGCACCATAATAGGGAGGTGGAAAGTCACCACGCTGTTGCATGTTAGTAGCTCTTTGTTCTACTTCCCTGTGCCTTTGCTGCCCATCCCCCCCAAACAATCTGCATCTGCTTCATCTAGCTATTATCACTGCTGCTGGCGCTCTCCTTGCTCTCCTCACTGCTGCTGCTGCTGCTGCTGCTGCTGCTGGGTGCCTTCCTCATGCTTGTGCGTGCTGATGGTGCGGCTTCGCTGCATGCAGCCTTGGCGCGTGGATCTTGTTTGCTGCACCTGCTGCCCCACCTGCTCATCTGCTAGCTGCTGGGCTGCTCTAATCTGCTCTGCGAGCACAAGCAATGCAGCTTCGTCTTCCATAATCAAGTTCTTATCTGGCCTACCAGCCCCCCATCGTCTTATTAGAAATAAATTCACAAGCTTCTCATCCCTCCTTCTTTCCATTTCTTTCTTCCTCTTCTTCTTCCTAACCTCTGTCTTCTTCTTCCTCTCTTTTTCGCTTTACACACACACACACACACACACACACACACACACACACATACACATACACACACACACACATGCACACACGAATACATGCATACATACACAAAAAGAGGCTCAACTCATGTGTGTGTCGCCTGTGAATCCTTTGCAAAGGCAGGCAGTCTCAAGATAACGATCAGAAGGCGACGCGGAAGCTGTGCTTAGATCCCCATTTTTGGCTCAGTCGGTTGCCAGCTGCTGCTAATTTTGAAGTGCTGCTTTCTGCTCGGCTGTTGGTGGTTTAGAAGAAGCTGTGTGTGTCCCGCTAAAAATCCTCTTTGGAGCAATCGATGCTGCTGCTGCTGCTGCTGCTGGGGCTGCTGCTGGGGCAGAGGGGGGCGGGGAGGAGGCTGGGGGGCCTCTTGTCGCTCATGACTCTGCAGCGACCCCAAAAACTGCATTTACACCAATCCTGCACAACCCGGCAGGGTTAAAAAAGATAATTATTAAAGCTTACCACTGTCACCCCGCAGGGCAGAAATATACAAAATTTATGCAGGGTGGTTTAGAAAGGTACGGAAACTAAAACCTTGCTTTCTCCCAAACACAGGCGCCTCGCTCTGCTTCGCTGTGCTACCTTAACCTGTCCTCCAACCCAAAGGCCTTCACTGAGCCTGAAGCGTCTATGACCCACGTGACTCAACTGCTGGAGAGCATGCCCCACGGCCTGCATGTGAACTTGGGCAAATGTGGGCTGCAAAGCCACTTCACACTGTCGTGCCTGTTTCAAGGGAATGCCCAGGGGAAGGGTGTTTTAAGATCTGGGATGCTGAGTGGTTTGACCCTCAAAGAGACATTGCTCAGCAAGAAGGTGTGTGTGCGTGGCAACTGCTGAGACGTGGATTGTTTTGTTCACACTTGGACTGGCTCGCATGTGTTTACAGATCACAGACCTCCTCCCAGCTTTACTAACCTCTCTTTGGAATCCATGGTCATCTATACAACATGCAAAGCCATCCTGTTTCTTTCTACTTGGAATGTATATGATTGCGTGCCTTGCCTGCCACACAGACCACCTCCATGCCCAGATGACCCAGTCTTCAAAACATGCACATGTTGCAAAGAATGCTTGAAGGCATCCTACGTGCTTATCTAGCTAAACATCTTGCCTGATGCACAAAGTGATTCCTATTACTGGATGCCATTGTCTTGCTATCCAAGTGTCACTTAAATTGTGCACAGGCTATACTGGACTGCTTAGAAGCATTGAGAGAGCGTGCCCGGTTGTCAAGCCTGCCCGACGTCTCCTATATGTCGTACCCTGCGGTATCAGGCTCTGATCAGGTTACTGATTTTGGGAGCATATTGTCGAGCGTGGAGCTGGATGCTGGGTCCAGCAACAGGCCAGCAGCTGGCCGCATTCCTAACCGTGACTGGTCAGCACGTACAGCGCACGCAGCAGGCACAGCTCGGGTGTGCCCTCTCAACAGCAGGAGTGTGGCAGTGCCAGTTGCTGAGGCACAGGAGTGTTTTGTGCGTGCAGATGAGGCTGATCTCACTGGAGTCACCATATCACGTGCCAGCCTGCCTGAAATGAGTGGGGAGGATGGAGAGGCAGAGGACCTGGATGCAACCCTGACATACCTGCTGCAGATTGATGCAAACCTCTTGCAGGTTGAGCTTTAGGGGTCCATGCTTTGTTTGTTGCAGCATGATGTGTGCAAACGCTATTTTGCTCCTCCCCTCTACTTCTCACAGCAGTGTATTGCTTACCTTTTCTCCTTCACTGTGTAATAAACCAAGTGCAATTGGAAAAAACTTTCGTGTCATAAAATACCTTCACCAACAGAATCCTTGCGATCTGTTTGATCATAAATCATAAAGTTGCGTGTTTTGCATGAGTTTGAAATAGCTGTGCTTTAGTTGGAGTTTTCAAACGCTTCTGCGTTATGTCTAAAAATAAGATGTCCTGAGACCCTTACACCGCACCATATGGTTTGCACAACGTTTTGCCGCTAATGTGCACACTTTGCTGCATGTGCATACATGCACGCACACACACACAATACATGCACGCACACACACACACACACACACACGCACATACACACAATACATGCACGCTCGCACACGCACACACGCACATATACACACAATACATGCACGCACACACAACACATGCACGTACACACACACACGCACACATGCACACACACACGCATACACACCACACTTGCACGTACACATGCGCACGTAGGTGGACACGGAGCTTCAGGAGCTCAGGCACAAATCTGTGACCAACAAATTCGAGGCAGAGACCGAGCACGCCATCCGGCTGAAGAAGCGTGCCATCTTGCGCCAGCGAGATGAACTCTGCAGCTGGACCCTATCACCTGCACAGCTAGGCAGAGTAGGACAGCAGGTGTCCAAACAGGCGGGCCCCATGCAGCTCAGCAGCCATCCATCTGCTCCTGGGCTTACATCTAGGAAGTCAGGGAAGCAGCACCAGCAGCAGCAGCACTTGTCCGGTAACAGCGAGTATGCAGACGCCGACATGGCTTCATTGTGTATAGAGGTGCCACAGCCGTCCTCCTCTTGCAACTCTGGGCTGTTTGACGTGGATTTGTCAAGCGATTCGTCCTCAGAGCCACGCTCTCCTTCCGCATTACCAGCCTCGCCAGAGAAGGGCCACCAAAATGAGATTGTCTCTGCGCCGCATTCCTCTTCTCCACCACCTTCCCCATTTGGATCTATGTGTGTGTCATTAGATGAGGGCCAGGAGAATGAGATTGGCTCAGCACCATACGCGTCAGCACCATCAGCACCAGAGATATGTGCTGGTATTTGCAGGATGGCTAAGCTTAAGGATCATCAGAGCCGGAGGCTGCAGTTTGATTTGCCTGCTTTTCCATCACATCGCCCTGGATCAGTTGCTCCACTGACCCACATGACTTTCACGGAGCTAGATCTCAGTAACTGTGGACTGCATGACGATGATGTGGCAGGCCTGTGCTCAATACTTTTACAGGCAAGTCTTGTATTGATGTGTTAGGGTTATTTCTTGCCTAGTTTATTGCAGGCTGCATGACAATAATGCAGTGGACCTGTGCTCTGCAAAAGATAAAATGGGTGCAAGCTGTGATGAACGCTTCCCTATGTTCTGCATGGAACTGTTGCAATCGCCAACATTATCAATTGGACGTAGGGCATGCGTACGATTGCTTTAATATTGCTCTTCAACCGGCTCCCCTCTCAACCTAAAGAACTGTCATCGTCCCAAGAACCTACAGCTTGTGCCCTTTTGGCAGATTTCTTTTGAGATTGCATGATTCATTAATCATATTGGGGGGGGGGTGCATTTGTGTGTGCTCAAACAATGCCCATTTCTGGTAATACGTCAGGTGACTTTCTTCATTCAAGGAGAGGCATAAGTGTGGCGATCCCAAAAAGATTCAGATCGTTTAATTTCAAAACAAGATGAGGCAAGAAGGACGGGGGGGGAATTAGGGGGTACCATTCTGAAAGCTTTACGTTAAGAAGCAAAACCGTATGCAATGACACACCTGTCCTTCACTTTAGTAAATCACAATAGAAAGGCCCCTCAGACCGCAATCCAGCCATCATATTATTTGCTTTTCTAGGCCAGGCCAGCAATGTGTCCTTAGATATGTCTGTGGCCTTGCATTTGGAGTTTTAACCTACATTGGTCACTTATGTACATGGAAGGAACCTCGCAGCCTCGTTCGTTCTCTTGCGCTCATTCTGAATCCCTCACATCTTTTTTCAGCTGCCTCAGACAAGCAGTAAGGGTGAGCACTCCTTTTTGTGCCCTTTTTCTGATACCCCCCTTCTCATGTTACCTCACACCCTTCTTCACTTCTGCCAATGTTCACAGGCAGTGGGGATGAGCACCCTGGATCTGAGCCAAAACCCGAAACTTGGAGACAATGCCCTTGCTTCTTGCGCATCTTTTGTGAAAATGCAGCAGAAGCCGCGCTCCATGCGCACGCTGAAAATGGCGGGCTGCAGGTGTGTGTTTTGCACAAAAGAGAAAGGATAGCTGCATGTTGCATGTTATTGCTTTGCTCCCATCTCAGAGGCAAACTTTCACAAGCAACATGCTTGCTTGAAATAAGGTGGTTGTCGATTCTTTCAGGTGTGATGCTCACTCTTCTGCACTCTCTCTCAGCTGACCTCTTTTATTGTGTGGTGTGTAATTTGCACTGAAGTATTATATTGATTACACCTTATTCCTGATCTTGCTGCATTCTAAGTTAATATGACGAGAGGTTATTTGAGCAGCTGAGCGTACGTGTCTTTTTTGGTGATCCACTTACACTTTGACAAATGTACATTCGCATGCCTGTCTGTTCTGTTGGACTTCACTTATTCCTAACCATAACAGCCACTTTTCCCACAGACGTACCTTGTGCTTGCACACAGCACAGCAATTTCTCCCCCACATCTCACACACACACACAAACACACACACAAGCACACACACACAAATAACTTTGACCAGAATGCAACGTCCCCTTACGCTACTAAATATTTCTTCCAACTTCACCTTGCCACCTCCACAGCCTCTCTGCTGCTGGCCTTTGCAGCAGCTGCCATGCCTTGAGGCTGCTCAAAATATTTCTTCCATTTTCACCTTGCCACCTCCACAGCCTCTCTGCTGCTGGCCTTTGCAGCAGCTGCCATGCCTTGAGGCTGCTCAGCAGCTTGGACCTTAGCAACAATCCTCTGGGGAACGAGGGGTTGGAAGTATGTGCGTACAAGCTCTTTGATGCCCATGCAGGGAGTCAAGATCGCTTATGGCAATTTGAGCACAAGTTGCAGGTGAGATGCGTGGTCAGTTGCGTTGAAGCTGCGTCGGATGAGTTTGAATTGGAATGTTGTGTAGGTGGGACCCTGTTGCCATGATTTTCTTTTTGTCCATCTATGTGCAACAGACGCTGTTAAGGGCTAGTCTGCCAATCTCTGTGTTATAATGAGTATACAAACAGCATGCATGAGTGGGAAGCAGCAGGCGTCCAAGAAAGTACCTGCTTAATATAGTCCTAAGCCAGGCCATAAGTGAAGGCCTTGCCATCTGAATTTCTTGCTAATTTATGCTAAGTTAGTACACAGATAGGCCTCAAAACAGGCCTGCTCTAAAGCTGTTTTTGACCTAATTTGCTTGGGCCGCAAAGGCATCCAATCTGGGATGAATGCTCAACCGTGAAAATGAGAGGTATGCTGCGGCTTCTCAAAAAGCCTTGCCCCCTTGCGCTTGGGCTCACTTCATCCCAGTTTTGTCCAAGTTACGAGCCTGCACTGTGATTAAGGTACACATTCCTAGTTCCTGGTAGTGCAATGATTTTGTGCACACCCGTATTCGTCATATCTGACTAATTTGCTTGTGCACAGTTGTGCACAGACGCACCCTTTGTTTAGGGTTTGTTTTCATAAAAGGGCTCAAGTTTGCAAAGAGCACACAGTGGCAACCATATGCGGTAGTTACGGGGGTGGTATGGAATTTGGTAGTCAAACCACTGGCATCTACAAATGCGCAAGAACTGGATGGATGTTGGCAAGCACAGCTCCGTTCTCTCCTCAGAGTCTGTACACTGGAGTGATGCTGTGAATATGCAAGGGACTGACTAAGTTGGTACACTGGACTGACTAAGTTGGTACACTGGACTGACTAAGTTGGAGCACTGGACTGACTAAGTTGGTACACTGGACTGACTAAGTTGGTGCACTGGACTGACTAAGTTGGTACACTGGACTGACTAAGTTGGTACACTGGACCGACTAAGTTGGTACACTGGAGTGATGCTGTGAATATGCAAGGGCTGACTAAGTTGTTACAAATGGATGTGGCAGCATGGTGCTCCAAAGCAGTGCTAAGCTAGCCGTGCTACACGGCTGTGGTGTTCAAGCTGTTGTTGGAATTTGTGCAATGAAGAAACGCCTGTCACTGTGCAGGAGCTGAAGGTGGCACAGGTGAACATGGGCAAGCACGGTTTTGACATGATCCTTGATGCGCTCACCGTTCACCCAACTCTGCAACGCCTGGATTTGCGGTGGGTGTGTAACATGCACGTGCGTCACTGGTTGTATGAGATGCATATGTACATATTTGGTTGTATATAATGCGTGTGTATCTTTGATTGTACAGATGTAAATATTTGATTGTATAAGATGCATCGGTATCTTTGGTTGTATAAGATGCACGTGCGTCTTTGGTTGTATACGAAGCATGTGTGTGAGATTATTTGTATGCAATGCTGGTGCAAAATAAGACGTGATATTTGGTATCGAATCGGAAATTCTTGCTTTGTCACATAGCGCGTCCTGAAATCTAGCAAGTGAGTCCACACACAGTACAATTTTGCACATTGCAAACGCCAGTTGTCCAGCTCATATCTGCAGGTGCCAGTAGTTCAGCTGAAACGATAGTTGCTAGCACACTTGCAGGTGCCAATTATTCAACTCACACCCCTTAGTTACTTGCACGTTCACAGGTGCCAATTTATCAGCTCACACACCGTAATTGCATTTTTGTGGGTGCCAGTGATCTAGTTCAAACACAGTAGCTACTCATACATTTGTGGTTACCAGTTATCCAGCTCCTTCCTTGCTCTAATGTGCTTGTGCAGCGGCAACTATGTGGGCGCTTTTGACACCGAGATCTACGACCTGTTTCAGACAAGCAACAAGGCAAGTCCAGACTGGTAGTGCCTGCCTGCTCACCACTGCAGCTGTACCAGATTTTCTCGACATTGCCAATTGCCCTGCTAAGTTTGGAAATTGAAGTACATGCCTTTTGTGTTGGTGCCTGCCTGCCCATCACTGCAGCTGTACTTGCCACTATTTCTTAAAGCATTTCCTACTCCCCTGCCTTTGGTAGCTGTAAATGACTGAATGTCAGTTAACTTCACCAGCGGTGCCAACTGCCCTGCCATGTTTGGATAATCAATTATGTCAGTTGTTCTCAACATTGCAAACTTTCCTGATCAATTGAGGCATCTTTTCCTGATATGACAACAAACGTTAAAGTGCTCAGATGATACATCTGCCGCGCTGAATACATGTTGTGTGCAGTCAGAAAATGTGGCTGAAACACCGCATTGTCGCTGCTCTCTGCAGGAGCAAGTGTGCCTGTTGACGCCCTGTTCAGATTGACTACTTGAAGAGGGACTTGTCCCTCCCCTCCCCTTCCCACTTTCCTCTTATTCATGTTTCTCACTGCAACCCACCCACCTCTCCTATTGTGTTATGCAATGCAGTTGTACGTTTAATTGTTTTTACTCCTGTCCTTTACTCTGCACAGGTGCTGCGGCTTGTCGACCTAACCCACAACCAGCTCAGCCCGCAATGGTGTGCTCGCATGCACAAAGTGCCAAGCCCAGGCTATTGCAGAGTGATCAAATTGTGAAAGAGTGTGATCAAACTGAAAAAGAGTGGTTGATAAAAAAAAAAAGAGAGTGATCAAAGTGAAAAGTCCGGGCTATTGCACAGTGATTGAACTGTGAAAGAGTGTGGTCAAACTGCAAAAGTGTGGTTGAACTGTAAAAAAGAGAGTGATTGAACTGTGAAAAAGCAAAGCACTGTACACGCTGTGCTGACTGCCAAGCTACTCAGAATTTGCATGGCTGCCATTAATTTCCTGCGACTCCCAATGTTCTCCCTCTTAATACCATCCTTTCCATACATCTCCCTCCTTTGCATTTCGGCCTGTTTACATCCTGCAATCCTCATGTTGTGCATTGTACATACACAGCTCTTGGCTTGACTAAGGATAAAATCACGTCAGCTTCTGTGTGAACAACTTTACCGCAATGTATGATGCCTCAATTCTTAAGGTGATGCAAGGTTTGAGGATATAAGCTCCACATTATTCGTATCTAATACTAAATGCAGGAGGTGACAATAAGACAACTGGTTCTGTCTAAATCTGTAGGGTATCATCTAGAGTTACCTTACCAAAGGCACATTTGGACTTGTGTATGTTTTAACGCGTTTTGCTGAATTCTAGTTCAAAGAGCGTATTTTGTTAAATTTATATGGTGGTGTGAATTATTGAAGCATGCTATGTAAGATTCAAAGGATACACTGTATGCTACTTTTTTTGCTTTCTGTGGCTTTCCTCTCTTTGCCGTGTATCTGCGTGGAATTCTTGTTTGCGATGTATGTGCTTGTAACTAAAACACTGTATCCATGCCAAATTTTTGGGTGTTGGGTATCAATGCAATGGTCGGAGCTGCATTTGAACGACTGTACCCTGGCAGGCTTACGACCAGCAGAAGATGTTTTGTGGAATCTCATCACAATGGCGGCCCTCTTCTTTCACCATAAACCAGATTGCATGACACTCATAATGAACGCCCAAACAAAAAAGAATAACAACTCTTCACCGTGAATGACGACACCAGTCTTACCCACCAGATTGAGTTCACAGCGATGCCCCATCAAAAGTGGGCCTGAGTGCTGGAAGCGGTAACACCGGCCTCAACAGTAGCAGCAGCAGCAGCAGCAGAGGCAGCAGCTAAGTTGGCAGCAGCAGCAGGGGCAGCAGAAGTGTAGGCGTGCATTTTCTTTTAAACTTTCCAGCACGGCTGCCAATCTCTTGAAGCAGATGGCAAAGGTGTGTTTTGGAAAAGCGAATGATCAGGCATGAGTGTTCTATAATGCTCAAAGTCTAGCCATCTGGGGGTTAATGTGGGATAGTTTAATTTGTAGTGAGTGTTAATTAACTATGCTGCCGATTGTCTGGTACTTACTCTAAGAGCAACTTACACAATCTTATATATACACTTATATGCCAAGTGTTTACCTCACACTGTTACGTTACATGTAACGACACATGTGCCTGCTTGCATGCCATACTTTTGCAGGGTTAGGACCCACGGCGCCCTCTTCTGATCGAGGTTGGGGCACCCAAACTGCCTCCCCCCACGGAGGGAGTCACAGCAGGCAGCTCCCACCAAGCTGCGCCAAGCCCTGTACCGTGGTGTGCTGCGTGGGTCTGGTTGCACCCAACACCTTTCGGTCATGGTAATGCACTTGAACGAATACCGCACCGCCGTCTGCTGCAGCAAGTGTGGAGCACGCACAACAGCGCCACTAATGTGCAACTACCGCACACACAGGCAGAGGAAGTCCAGGCGGCTCCATGAGTGCCCAGCTCGTAAATAGCGGGAGCAAGGGGGTAAGGGTGGGGCAGCACAAGCGGAGGGTGGAGAGGAAGTGGTAGCACAAGCAGGGGTTGGGAGGGAGGGGCTCAAGCGGGGGGTGGGGTGGTGGGGGAAGGGGACCATGCAGCAGTCCTGGCACAGAGCGCAAGTGTGAAGAAAACACAGCCTGCGTTCCAGATGCACACTTGAATGCAGCATGGAACCTATGGAACGTGTTGGCTGCGGAGTATGCTGGGCTACCTAGGCCAGCATATTTGACACAGCCTCCAGCTGCATAGTTGCCTGTCGCAAAGCTGCTACGACTAGACAAGCCACCCTATAGCATTGGTTAGTGTAGGGGTGATGGTAGGGGGTGATTCTCCTACTGTTATGCCTGGTTTGAGTAAGCACTCGTTGGTTTTTTCCAAAATCCCCTCTGTTGTTACCATGCTCGAATTACTTGCTATGTTGCACAACCACATCACGACACTGGCTACCTTCTGCTTCCTTAACAATCATCATGCTCATCTGCAATTAAGAAGAGGCAAAAATAATGGTAACATAAGAGCCGTGATTGAACGTGGGAGTACACTTGATCCGAAGTCTTACGTAAACCTTGCATTAGCAGCAAAGGAGGTCACAACCATTGGCAAACCCTTCAGATTTAGGGCTAAATCCCATAAACCTACACGATACCTATGAGACCAACACAGTGAACACTTCTGCCATAAAATGTGCTTTACCAAACAACTAACCAATCTGCAGCCCATCAAGGAGCACCAAAAAGTCAGCTGGGCAGCACTACAACTACTATTTTTCTACACGACGACCTGCTGGGCATGCTCTATGCTTCTCTAAAAGATGGCGATGACATAGCAAGTCTCGAGTACTCTTGTGCAGTCTGCTAAAAATAAGTGCGCGGGGATGTGGCAGCTGTTTCAAGAGAAGCAGAATGTGGTGTTGAATAATGTAATGGGCAACACATACAAGGGTTACAAGGATGGCCTACAGCCCGAGTCTCTGGCTGATGGCAATTGGCTGGTGAAAAAAAATAAACCAGTGTCGAAAATGAAACTAAATCTGACACAAACTTGAGGAGTCTGTATGAGTCTTGATTCAGGAATGCATTGATCTCAAAATCAGTGATACTGTGATGACAAGCCAAGAAAGGAAAAAATTCAGAGCTCGAAGGAGCAACGCACGCAAAGTCTTAAACATTCCTTCAAAAAGGTCTCTGTATCTCATGCGCAGCTCGCACACTTCAGCACACTTGCAAATAAAAAGCACATGCTTCTCATCTTGAACTTCTCCACACTCACATTTATCACAAATGCTAGAACCACCATGCCATTTGCAAGACTCCACTCTCAAATGGTGTGCACGCAATCTGAACCTGCTGAAATTCCTCAACACATGTTTGTCCAGATCCTTGTACAAGTAGGAGGGGATAGAAAAAGGAGAACCTCTAGGACCACTCTCAGAACTCCCACACCACTTGTGATACGTCACTGCTTTCTTGTTTACTGCGCGAGGACATGAAAAATCAGCTTCC